>Ga0180222_1001050_pt1 | contig 32491 bp, 23 predicted proteins | sample eDN5th37CKraftOP_FD_151336 | JGI IMG/M metagenome (GOLD analysis project Ga0180222, IMG submission 151336) | Enriched Organic Plus compost microbial communities from Emeryville, California, USA - eDNA 5th pass 37_C Kraft OP (version 2) (version 2) ...
TGCCGAGATAGAGCGCGCGTGCGCCCAGCGGGTTGCTCGGGCCGCCGGCCATGAAGCGGGGCAGATAAGGCTGGCGTGCGACCATCTCTGCCGGCGGATGCCAGTCCGGCCATTCCGCCTTGCGCACGACACGCTGGGTTCCCGACCATCGGAAGCCGTCACGGCCAACACCGATGCCGTACCGCACCGCCTTGCCATTGCCGAGCACGTAATAGAGATACGTGTTGGGAGTATCGACCACGATCGTCCCCGGGGCCTCATGGCTCGGATACGAAACGATCTGACGGCGCAGGTGTGCCGGCACTCCGGTGGCGCTTCCATAATCGGCCTCGTCCTCGACCTGAGGCGCGACGCGGGCGAAGGCCGGCGGCGCCTGGAATGAAGGATCGGCATAGGATTGAGCGGCGGCAGGAGCTTGGGGGAGAAGGAGAGCGGCGGTAACGGCGCTCAGAACAAGCACTGGCCTGGACATGGCGTTCACTTTCTGCCGGTCTTCCGCATCCCCCAATGCGAAGTCTTCCGGACTTGGTTTGAACTCTCGACAGTAACTAAGTGCGAGACCGCCGAAGCGTTCCCTCACAATTCCGACCCCTCCCGGACACCTTTAGAGCAAGGGTCTTTCGGCCGGATTTGAGGGATCGGTAAAATTGAGGCGAACTTGCCGCAAAACCGCGTCGGATTGCCGCCGACCAGGCGCCGTGACCCGTGGCCGCACACGCTTTATACTGGCCGCGGCGCAGATCTGAGCTTGCAGAGGGGCGGCAAAGCATCGTTCCATGCCCCCGTGGGGTACCGGCGCCAGTCTCCGGTCTTTTGCCTCGTCCAAAGAAGGATACAGAATATGCTTCGTCGTGTTGCCCAGTTGGGTCTGGCGCTGAGCGCCATCGCGGTCGCCGGGACGGCCTCCGCGCAAAACATTCCGACCATCAGGGTCGGATGGACCATCCCCGCCGAGGAAGCCAAATACTGGATGATGAAGCGCCCGGAAAAGTTCACCAATCTGGGCAAGACCTACAAGATCGAATGGTCGCAATTTCAGGGCACGTCGCCGATGGCAGCGGCGCTGCAGGCCGGCGCGCTCGACTGCGCAACCCAGGGCGTGCTGCCGATCGCGCAGGGCATGGCGACCGGCAACCTCAACGTCTATGTGGTCGCCCAGCATGTGGGCGAACGGCCGGGCAGCTTCTCGGTCTATTGGGCGGTGAAGGACGACTCGCCGATCAAGACCGTGGCCGATCTCAAGGGCAAGACGGTTGGCATCAACGTCCTCGGCTCGGGCATCCAGGGCCCGATGGAAGTGATGCTGCGCAAGGCCGGGCTTGATCCGGCCAAGGACATCAAGCTGGTCGAGGTCGGCTTCGCATTGTCGGAAGACGCGCTGCGGTCCGGCCGCGTCGATGCGGTCAACATGAACCAGCCCTTCGCCGCGCGTGCGGAAGCCAAGGGCGGTACCCGCAAGCTGTTCTCCTTGTCGGAAGCCGTGCCAAACATCGTGCACATCCTCGAAGCCTGCCGGAAGGATTTCGTCGACAAGAATCCTGAACTCGCGACTGCCTATGTGAAGGACCTGACCGCCGGCATGAAGATGGCGGTGGCCAATCGCGACGAGACAATGAAGGTGGTGTCGGAGGTGATGAAGGCACCGATCCCGGTGCTCGACACCTATCTCCTGAAGCCCAACGACTTCGCGCGTGAGCCGGGCGCGGCGCCGAACTTCGAGGGCATCCAGGCGATGTTCGATGTCTATGCCGACGCCAAGCAGGTATCGAAGAAGCTCGACGCTTCGGTGCTGAAGCATCCGAAGATCGTCGCTCCGATGGAGTGAGGCCCTAACGCCAAGCTAAAGGGAGCCGAGGCGGCGAGCGATTGCCGCCTCTTTTTTGTCCGCGTGCGGCGCTCGCTTATACCTCCGGCCACTCCGCATTGCCGGCATGCGTCACCGCGCCCTTGTCGGCCTGGCCGACAAGGGCCGCGTATTTCGCAAGCAGGCCCGCAGCGTGACGCGGCTTCGGCGGCGTCCACACCGCCTTTCGCCGCGCCATCTCCGCATCATCGATCAAAACCTCGATGGTGCGCGCATTGCCGTCGATCCGAATGCGGTCGCCATTCTGAACGAAAGCGAGCGGGCCGCCCGCCGCGGCCTCCGGCGCGATATGGCCAATGCACATGCCGCGCGTCGCGCCGGAAAAACGGCCGTCGGTGAGAAGCGCGACCTTCTCGCCCATCTGCTGGCCATAGATCAGCGCAGTGGTGCCGAGCATCTCGCGCATGCCGGGCCCGCCCTTCGGTCCCTCGTAGCGGATGATCAGGACTTCGCCGGCCTTGTAGTCGCGCTTGCGCACCGCCTCTGTGCAGGCATCCTCGCCATCGAAGACTCGCGCTGTCCCCTCGAAGACCAGCGACTTCAACCCCGCGACCTTCAGGAGCGCGCCGTCCGGCGCGAGATTGCCTCTGAGAACCGCGAGCCCGCCATCGGGGCGGATCGCTTTCTCCGCGCGCCGCACGATCTCGCCGTCCGGATCGGGCGCGGCGGCATGCTCTTGCGCAAGCGTGCGGCCGGTGACGGTGAGCACATCGCCATGCATATGACCGGAGCGGATCAGTTCGCGGATGATGATCGAAACCCCGCCGATGTCGTGCACGTCCTTGGCAAGGAAGCGGCCGCCGGGACGCAGATCGCCGATCAGGGGCGTGCGCGCGAACACCGCGGCCACATCGTCGAGCGTGAAGGCGATGCCGGCCTCGTTGGCGATGGCCGGCAGGTGCAGGGCTGCATTCGTCGAGCCGCCGGTCGCGGCAACGATCGCCGCTGCATTCTCGAGCGACTTGCGGCTGACCAGCTCGCGGGGCAGCGGGCCGCCGCGCTTGAGAATCTCCAGCACAATCTCGCCGGCACGCTGGGCGATGGCCGAACGCTCGGCATAGACACCCGGCACCATCGCCGAATTCGGCACGGTGAGGCCGAGCGCTTCGGAAACCATCGCCATGGTGTTGGCGGTGAATTGCCCGGCGCAGGCGCCGATCGCGGGTATTGCCACGCGCTCCAACTGCTGCAGCGCCTTCTCTTCCATCTGCCCGGTCTGCACCGCGCCGACCGCTTCATAGGAATCGAGCACCGTGACATCGCGTCCGCCGAACCGGCCGGGCAAAGCCGCGCCGCCATAGACGAAGACGGACGGCACGTTGACGCGCACCATGCCCATCATCGCGCCGGGCAGGGTCTTGTCGCAGCCGCCGAAGGCGACGAGGCCGTCATAGGCATGTCCCTGCACCACGGCCTCGATGGAATCCGCGATCACTTCGCGGCTGACCAGCGAAAATTTCATCCCCTCGTGATTCATTCCGACGCCGTCCGACACCGAGATGGTGGTGAATTCCCGCGGCGTGCCGCCCGCGGCTTCGACGCCCTGTTTGGCCCATTCGACCTGCGGGTAATGCGTCATGTTGCAGGGCGTGTTTTCGCCCTTCATCGAGACGACGCCAATCATCGGCTTTCTGATCGCCTGGTCGTCGAGCCCCATGGCGCGCATGAAGGCGCGATGCGGCGTGCGGTCGAGACCGTCTCGCGTGATGGACGAACGCAGGCGCATGATGGGAGTCTCCGATTGGGCGTGTACGGCGTTACACATTCTCCATTCATTCCCGCGCAAGCGGCAATTCAGAACTTTCTGTCTGAGGCCCCGCTTTCGCGGGGACGAGCGGGTGAATGAATGGCACGGTAAATCTCTATTTGCGGTCGCGGTGCCAGCCGACGGTCGCGTCGGGCTTGGCGTCGACCGAGGCAAAGTAAGGCTTGATGTCGATCAGCGGCGTGTTGTCGAGGCAGTCGATATTCTGCACTTCCAACGTCGTGCCCTCGACCTTGATGAGTTTGACGACGCTCAGCGCGATCGGATTGGGCCGCACCGGCGAGCGCAGGGCGAAGGTGCCGCGGCCTTCGCCATAATGGCGGGGCACCTGCACCACGAGATCACGCCGCGCGCGGTCCATCCAGTAAAGCACGATGAGGTGGGTGCAGGTCTCGACCTTGTCCAGGGCCGCCGCGTAGTGCGGATCGACCTCAATGGTGCAGACCGTGTCCGATTCGCCGGCGTTCTTCGGGCAGTCCTCCCGCCGGGTCCAAGGCGTGCGGATACGCCCGATGAAATAAAGCCCGGCGTCGTAGGCGGCCGGCAGATCGGTCGCGACTTCACCGGGCCTGATGTCGTGGGGTTTGGGTTCGAAATCTCTGTCTGCGGTCATCGGATTGGACTTAGGGCAAATCGGGAACGCGTTCCATCGCAGCGTTTCCGGACCCCTCAGGCGACATCGACGGTCACAAAAAGTTAACGGCAGCCCACAAAGTGGGCTTGCGCCCACCAAATTACCGTATAAAGATATCCTTATATCAATCGGCTTTGACGGGATCCGATGTCCGGTCCTCTGGCTTTTGAGACAATGCACGATGCGCTGCGGGCGGTGGCCGAAGGCACCCGGCTGCGCATTCTTGCGCTGCTCGCGGAAGCCGAGCTGACCGTCTCCGACCTCACCGAGATCCTGCGCCAGTCCCAGCCGCGCATTTCGCGCCATCTCAAGCTCCTGTCCGAGGCAAACCTGATCGAGCGCCACCGCGAGGGGGCCTGGGCCTTCTTCCGTCTCGCCGAGACCGGCGATGCGGCGCAGGTGGTGCGCATGCTGGTCGCGCAACTCGATCCGTCGGACCCCATCGTCGCGCGCGACCGCGAGCGGCTCGCGGCGGTCCGCGAGGCCCGCGCGGAAGCGGCGCAAAATTATTTCCGCGAACATGCGGCCGAATGGGATCGCATCCGCAAGCTGCACGCGGCTGACGAGGCCGTCGAACAGGCGATCGTCAGGGCTCTGGGCGAGAAGCCATTCCGGTCGCTGCTCGATCTCGGCACCGGAACCGGGCGGATGCTCGAATTGTTCGGATCGCAGATCGAGCGCGGCCTTGGCATCGACATGTCGCTCGACATGTTGCTGCTCGCACGGGCGCGTCTGGAGCGGGCGGGCTTGCGCCATTGCAGCGTGCGGCAGGGCGACATCTACGATCTGTCGGTGCCGCGCGGTTCCTTCGACGTCATCATCATCCATCAGGTGCTGCATTATCTCGACGACGGCGCCCGTGCGATCCGTGAAGCCGCGCGCGTGCTGGCGCCGGGCGGGCGGTTGCTGATCGTCGATTTCGCGCCGCACGAACTGGAATTTCTGCGCGAGGAGCATGCCCATCGCAGGCTCGGCTTTGCGCCGGAGACCATTTCGCAATGGCTCGCTGCGGCAGGCCTTGATCTCACCATGCACAAGAGCATCGCGCCGGAACGCGGCACGGAAGGCAAGATCGCCGTGTCCCTCTGGCTTGCCCAGGACCGGCGTGTGCAGATCGCCGGACGTCAGGAGGTTGCATGACCATCAATGCGGTGAGCCGGGTCAGCCGGACGGTCAATGCGCGCGGCAAGACGCTGCGAGTGTCGTTCGAATTCTTTCCGCCCAGGACAGAGGAGATGGAGCGCTCGCTGTGGGAAGCGATCGAACGTCTCGCGCCGCTCAATCCGAACTTCGTGTCGGTGACCTATGGCGCCGGCGGTTCGACGCGCGAGCGCACGCACGCGACGGTCAAACGCATTCTCGAGGAAACCTCGCTTGTCCCCGCTGCCCATCTCACCTGCGTCGATGCCACGCGCGAGGAGGTGGACGCGGTGATCCGCAATTATCGCGATATCGGCGTCAAGCACATTGTTGCGCTCCGCGGCGATCCGGCGGGTGGCGTCGGCGCGCGCTATGAGCCGCATCCCGGCGGCTATCAGAATGCCGCCGATCTCGTCGCTGGCATCAAGCGGATCGGCGATTTCGAGGTGTCCGTCTCCGCCTATCCCGAGAAGCATCCGGATTCGCGCCATGCCAATGTCGATCTCGACATGCTGCAGGCCAAGGTCGACGCCGGCGCGACGCGGGCGATCACCCAGTTCTTCTTCGAGAACGATCTCTATTTCCACTATGTAGACCGCGTCCGCGCCCGCGGCATCGATATCCCGATCGTGCCGGGCATCGTGCCGGTGTTGAATTTCAAACAGGTCAAGAACTTCGCCGAGCGCTGCGGCACCTTCATCCCGAACTGGCTCGCCGAGCGCTTCGAGGGGCTCGATGAGGATGTGTCGACGCGCAAGCTGGTCGCCGCCGCGATCGCGGCGGAGCAGGTGTTCAACCTCGCCGACCGCGGCGTCACCGATTTCCACTTCTACACGATGAACCGCGCCGATCTCGTCTACGCGATCTGCCACATGTTGGGTCTGCGTCCCGCCCAGAAGGAAGCCGCGTGACCTCGGACGATCGCAACGTGCTCCGCTCTGCTCCCTCCCCCCTTGTGGGGGAGGGTCGGGGAGGGGCGTGCGAACTGGCGCCGTTGTTCGCGATTAACCCCTCTCCCTATCCCTCCCCCGCAAGGGGGGAGTGGACCGAGTAGTGCAAATGGCCATACCTGTTTCCAAAGTCGAAACCCGTCTCCGCACTCTCGCCGCAGACCGTATCCTGCTGCTCGACGGCGGCATGGGCACGATGCTGCAGCAGCGCAAGTTCGACGAAGCGGCGTTCCGTAACACCCGCTTCAAGGATTGGCAGCATGACGTGCGCGGCAACAACGATCTGTTGTCGCTGACGCAACCCGATGCGGTGCGCGAAATCCATCTCGCCTATTTCCAGGCCGGCGCCGACATCGTCTCGACCAACACGTTCTCGTCGACCGTCATTGCGCAGGCCGATTACGGCATGCAGAGCCTCGTTCCCGAGCTGAACCGCGTCTCGGCGCAGCTCGTGCGGGAGGCCGCGGAGGTCGCCTCGAAGCGCGACGGCCGGCCGCGCTTTGTTGCCGGTGCCATGGGGCCGACCAACCGCACCGCCTCGATCTCGCCCGACGTGAACAATCCCGGCTTCCGCGCGGTCTCGTTCGACGAACTCAAGGCGGCCTATGCCGAACAGGCGGCGGCGCTGCTCGAAGGCGGCGTCGACATCCTGCTTGTCGAGACCATCTTCGACACCCTGAACGCCAAGGCTGCGCTCTATGCGATCGCCGAGCTCGAAGAAGCGCGCGGCGAAAAGATCCCGGTGATGATCTCCGGCACCATCACCGATCTCTCGGGGCGCATGCTCGCGGGCCAGACGCCGGAAGCGTTCTGGAATTCGATCCGCCATGCGACACCGTTCTCGGTGGGACTCAATTGCGCGCTTGGCGCCAAGGAGATGCGTGCGCATATCGCCGAGCTGTCGCGCGTCGCCGACACGCTGATCTGTGCCTATCCGAATGCGGGCCTGCCGAACGAGTTCGGCCTTTATGACGAAAGCCCCGAGCACATGGCGGGGCTCCTCGGCGAATTTGCCGCCTCGGGTCTCGTCAACGTTGTCGGCGGCTGCTGCGGCACGACGCCCGAACACATGCGCGCGATCGCGCAGGCTGTGTCCGACAGGAAGCCGCGCGCGATTCCGGTGATCGAGCGGCGGCTGCGGCTGTCGGGCCTCGAGCCGTTCACGCTGACGCCGGATATTCCGTTCGTGAATGTCGGCGAGCGCACGAATGTCACGGGCTCGGCCAAGTTCCGCAAGCTGATCACTGCCGGCGACTATGCGGCGGGCCTCGCCATCGCGCGCGAGCAGGTGGAGAACGGCGCCCAGATCATCGACGTCAACATGGACGAGGGGCTTCTCGATTCCGAGAAGGCCATGACCACCTTCCTGCACCTGATCGCGGCCGAACCCGACATCGCGCGGGTACCGATCATGATCGACTCCTCGAAGTTCCAGGTCATCGAGGCTGGCCTGAAATGCGTGCAGGGCAAGTGCGTGGTCAACTCGATCTCGCTGAAGGAGGGCGAGGAGGCCTTCATCCATCACGCCATGATCGTGCGTCGCTACGGCGCTGCGGTGGTGGTCATGGCGTTCGACGAAAAGGGCCAGGCCGACACCATCGAGCGCAAGACCGCGATCTGCCAGCGCGCCTTTGACATCCTGGTCAACAAGGTCGGCTTCCCGCCGGAAGATATCATCTTCGACCCGAACATCTTCGCGGTCGCGACCGGCATCGAGGAACACAACAATTACGGCGTCGCCTTCATCGAGGCCGCGCGCTTCATCCGCCAGAATCTGCCGCACGCCCACGTGTCCGGCGGTGTCTCCAATCTCTCCTTCTCGTTCCGCGGCAACGAGCGGGTGCGCGAGGCGATGCACTCGGTGTTCCTGTATCACGCTATCCAGGCTGGCATGGATATGGGGATCGTCAATGCCGCGCAGATGGCGGTGTATGACGACCTCGATCCCGAACTGCGCGAGGCCTGCGAGGACGTGGTGCTCAACCGGCGCGAGGATGCGGCCGAGCGCCTGCTCGACATTGCCAAACGCTTCTTCGGCCAGACCCGCGAGAAGAGCGAGGCCGATCTCGCCTGGCGCAGTTGGCCGGTCGGCAAGCGCCTGTCGCACGCGCTGGTGCACGGCATCACCGATTTCATCACCGAGGACACCGAAGAGGCGCGGCAGGCCGCGACCCGTCCGCTCGACGTGATCGAAGGCCCGCTGATGGACGGCATGAACATCGTCGGCGACCTGTTCGGCTCGGGCAAGATGTTTCTGCCGCAAGTGGTCAAGTCGGCGCGCGTGATGAAGCAGGCGGTCGCCTATCTGATGCCGTTCATGGAGGCGGAGAAATCCGCGAACGACAAGGGCCAGAGCAATTCCAACGGCAAGGTGCTGCTCGCGACGGTGAAAGGCGACGTGCATGACATCGGCAAGAACATCGTCGGCGTCGTGCTCCAGTGCAACAATTACGAGGTGATCGACCTCGGCGTCATGGTGCCGGCGGCAAAGATCCTCGAAACCGCGCGGCAGGAGCAGGTCGACATCATCGGGCTGTCTGGCCTGATCACGCCCTCGCTCGACGAGATGTGCCATGTCGCGGCTGAGATGGAACGGCAGAATTTCGACCTGCCGCTGCTGATCGGCGGCGCCACCACGAGCCGCGTTCATACCGCGGTGAAGATCCATCCGAATTACCGGAAAGGGCAGGCGGTCTATGTGGCGGATGCGAGCCGCGCGGTCGGCGTCGCGCAATCGCTGATGTCGAAGGATGGGCGCGCCACCTATGTCGAGAATACGCGCGCGGAATATGCGCAGATCGCCGCGGCGCATGCCCGCGGGCAGGACGACAAGAAGCGGCTGACGCTGGCCGATGCGCGTGCCAAGTCACTGACGCTGGACCCGGCGGTGCCGCTTGCGCCGAAGCCGCAATTTATCGGCACGCGCGTCCTGGAAAATTATCCGTTGGCGAAGCTCGTCGACTATATCGACTGGACGCCGTTCTTCTCGACCTGGGAGCTGACCGGACGCTATCCGCAGATCCTGCATGACGACAAATACGGCGAGGCCGCGCGTTCGCTGTTTGCCGATGCGCAGGCCATGCTGAAGCAGATCGTCGACGAACAATGGGTGCAGGCGTCGGCCATCGTCGGCTTCTGGCCCGCGGCGCGCGACGGCGACGACGTCCGCGTCTTCGCCGAAAGCGGCAGTACGCAGATCGCGACGCTGCATGGCTTGCGCCAGCAGATCGCGCGCCGCGACGGGCGGCCGAATGTCTCGATCGCCGACTTTGTTGCATCCGGGGACGGTGCGCCGGTGGATCACGTCGGTGCGTTCGCGGTCACCGCAGGAATCGGGGAGGAGGCTATCGCGACCCGGTTCAAGCGGGCCAATGACGATTATTCGGCGATCATGATGTCGGCGCTGGCCGATCGTCTGGCGGAGGCCTGTGCCGAGCACCTGCACGAGCGCGTGCGCCGGGAATTCTGGGGCTATGCGCCGGACGAGAAACTGACGCCGGCCGATCTGATCGCCGAAAGCTATCAGGGCATTCGGCCGGCGCCGGGCTATCCGGCGCAGCCCGATCACACCGAAAAGGCGACGCTGTTTCGGCTGATCGGCGGCGAGCGGATCGGCGTTACTCTCACCGAGAGCTTTGCGATGTGGCCGGGCGCCTCGGTCTGCGGGCTCTATTTCAGCCATCCGCAGAGCCACTATTTCGGCGTCGGCAAGATCGAGCGCGACCAGGTCGAGGATTATGCGCGCCGCAAGGGCTGGAGCGTGGAGGAATGCGAGCGCTGGCTGGCGCCGATCCTCAATTACAATCCGAACGAAGTGAGGAAGGCGCAGGCGGCGTAACCGGCACGATTGACTTGCGTCCCCCGCCCGGCAATCTCCTCGTATGGGGAAGAAAACAACGCGCGTAGCGAAGCCGGACTCCAAAGCGGCGGTCAAACGCGCAAAAAAATCGCGCGACTACCATCTGCCGCCGGGCGTCGCGCGGCAATCGCTGCTGCAATCGGCCATCCGGCTGTTGAACGAGCGTGGCATGGGCAATGTCTCGCTGAACGATGTGGCGCGCGAGGCGAAGCTCAATCCGGCGCTGGTGTCCTATTATTTCGGCAGCAAGGACAACCTGTTCCAGGCGGTAGTGGAGCAGGTGGTCGGCGAATGGCGCGCCGAAATTCTGGCGGTCGTGCCGGAAGACGCGGAGGCTGAGGAAGCCTTGCGGCTGCGCGCAAGCGCGACCATGCATTTCCTGCGGCGCTATCCCTATCTCACGCGGCTCATCATGCATCAGATGATGACGGTGAAGTCGAAGGAGTCGCGTTTCTTCATCGAGAATTTCGCGCGGGTGAATTTTGAGGAGCACACCGCGCTTCTGCGAAAGGGCGTGGATGCCGGCGTCTTCAGGCCAGTCGAGCCGCTGTTCTATTTCGCGCATTACGTAGCGCTCGGCGATCTCTACGCCAATCTGCAGCCGATGATGGAGCGCCTCGGCGGCAAGCCGCAAAGCGACGATGAGCGCTTCGGGGCCTTCGTCGGAACCATGATCGAGATGCTGATCTACGGCATCGCCGCGAATCCCAAGAAAAAACCGCAACGCTCGCGCTGACCGGCCCGCGATACGGGTCAGGCGGCCTTTGCTTGACCGCGATTTAAATGGTCATATAAATGAACCCGGAAGCCTGGGGAGAAAACGCTTGTTCACGCGGGACTGGTCGCTGTCGCAGCCGCAATACGGCGTCACGCATGAGCGCGAATTGCGCATTCCGTTGTCGGACGGGATTACGCTGCATTGCGCGGTGACGCGGCCATCCGCGCCCGGTCGCTATCCGGTGCTGCTCGGCGTGCATGCCTATTCGATGGCCGACCAGTTCACCGACCTGATGCCGGAAGGCATGAGCCACAAGCGCGGACATATGGAGGCGGGGGACTCGGTGTTTTTCGCGCGCCGCGGATACGCGCATGCGGTGGTGAATATCCGCGGCACCGGCAAGTCTGAGGGGGTATTCGGCAATCTCAATCAGCGCGCCATCGGCGATATCGCCGAGGTCGTGGAATGGCTGGCATCGCAGCCGTGGTCGAGCGGCCGGGTCGGCATGACCGGCGTGTCCTATTTCTCGATCGTCTCCCAGCGCGTGGCTGCATTGGCTCCGCCGTCGCTGCGCTGCATCTGGGCGCCCTATGGCTGGAACGACGCCTATCGCGACCGCTATTATCACGGCGGCATCCTCTCCTACGGCTTCATGCGCGGCTGGCTGCGCAACGTCGCCGGCATGGAGATGGGGGAGCAGCGGCTTGCGTTGATCCGCTCGCCCGAAATGCGCTCGACCATCGAGGCGCTGCGCGCAGATCCCGAGATCGCGGCGGTGCCGTTCCTCGCCGAGTGTCTCGCGGCGCCGGAGAGCGGCACCAATCCGCTGATGGTGGAAATCCTCGCGCACCGGTTCGACGGGCCGTTCTGGCGCGAGCGATCGATCGACTTCGAAAAACCCATCGATGTACCGGCAACGCTCGGCGGCTGCTGGGGCATCTACGGCCTGCATTTGCCGGGCGCCTTCCGCGGCTTCGAAAACTGGCGCGGGCCGAAGCGCATGCTGATCGGCCCGCCGGTCTATCTCGATCGCCCGGTCTATCAATATCAGTTCGACCAGCTGCGCTGGTTCGATCACTGGCTGAAGGACAACGACACCGGCATTCTGGGCGAGCCGCAGGTCCAGACCTTCATCGACAATAGCGGGGCGTGGCGGGACTTCGGCGGCTGGCCACCGCACGAGGCGCGGTTCACACCGTTCCATCTGCACGATGGCGGACTTCTTTCCGAACGCGAGCCGTTCCGCGGATCGACGAGCACAAGCTTCGAGGACGCGCCGGGGGCGCGCGGCGAAGTGCGGTTCGTTACGCCGCCGATGGTCGAAGCGACCGAGATCTGCGGGCCAATTGCGCTGAAGCTGTTCGCATCGACGACCGACACGGACCTCCTGATCTTCGCAAGCCTGATCGAAATCGCACCCGATGGTGCCGAGCGGCTATTGACGCGGGGCTGGCTGCGCGGCTCGCAACGGCAAATCGATCCGGCAAAGAGCAAGCTGTGGCAGCCGGTGCATGCGCATACATCGCGCGAGAAGCTGGTACCTGGCGAAGTCACCGCATTCGATGTCGAAATCCGTCCCTATGGCATCCTGCTCAGGCCCGGCTACCGGCTGGCGCTTCGGATCAAATGCGCGGATGACGAAAAACCGCAGCACGATCTGCAATGGATCGCGCAGGGGCACCTGCACCGGCCGGTCGCATCGACCGTCACCATCCATCATTCGCTCGAACATCCCTCGCACCTGTTGCTGCCGGTCACGCGTGGCAACCGGATTGGGACCTTCTTCTCCGGCGGGCAGGTGCTGCTGAGCGGATAGGACAATTGGCAAACCACGAAGGGAGGATGCCATGAGAACGAAATTCAAATCGGCGGGCGCGATTGCAATCGCAGTGGTTGCGTCAGTGCTGTTCGCCGCAAAGCCCGCGCCGGCACAGACCTATCCCGACCGCCCGATCCGGGTGATCGTTCCATTCCCGGCGGGCGGCGTGCTCGATACGCTGACGCGCGCGATCGGCGACAAGGTGCGCCCGATCCTCGGGCAGCCCTGGGTTATCGAGAACAAGCCCGGCGCCAACGGCTCGATCGGCATGCAACAATGCGCGCAGGCGGAGCCGGACGGATACACGTTCTGCTCCGTGACGGCGGAGGCCTTCACCATTCTGCCGCACTACGATCCTTCCCTCTATGAACGCTACAAGACGCTGGTGCCGGTGACCGAATATCTCACCGCGCCGGGCGTCGTGTATGCGAGCGCCGGATTCCCGGCGAAAGACCTGCGCGATGTGGTGAAGGCGGCCAAGGCCAAGCCCGGCGATTTGTCCTATTCGTCCTGGGGCCAGGCGTCGTCGCCGCAGGTGTTCTTCGAGTGGCTGAAGAAGACGCAGAATGTTGACATCCTGCATGTGCCGTTCCGCGGTTCTACGGATGCGATCAACGAAGTGGTCTCGGGACGCATCCCGGTTTCCTATGTCGCGCTCGGGATCGTGGTGCCGCATTTCAAGAGCGGAAAGCTGACCCCGCTTGCGGTGATCGGCGACACGCGCTCGAAGCTGTTGCCCGACACGCCATCGCTCGGCGAACTCGGCTACGACTTCCCTTACAAGGGCGCCTGGTTCGGGATGATGGCGCCGGCCGGCACGCCGATGGCAATCCGCGAGAAAATCGCGAGCGCCGTGCGCGCTGCGGTGAACGATCCGGAATTCCGCGCGCGGTTTCTCGACCCGCAGGACTACACACCGGTCGGCTCCGGTCCCGCCGAGTTCGAAGCCAAGGTGAAGCGGGAGCACGCCTATGGCGCGGACATCGTGCGGATCACCGGCATCAAGGCCGCTCAATAGGGATTGCGGGCGCTGAAACGCAAAGCACCGGAGCGATCCTTCGCTCCGGTGCTTTGAACCCCAAGCCGCCTGGTACGCATGCGGCGATTGTTGGTCTTATAGCTTACCTCCGAGACTCTCAGAACGCTCCCAGCAACACCGCGCTCACGAAGGCGAACACGGCAAACAAGGCCAGGACGTTGAGCTTCAAGGATAGGTCCATAAGGCCTCCTTTCGCTGTCCTTGGTTAACCATAGCAGACCACGGAACATCATCGAAGGGCCGAACGCGGTAGCAGCGTCAAAGTGCCGCCGACGTCGGGTAGCACAATGCCGGTGTCGCCTCTAACCACCTGATTTGTCGAAACAAAATATTTTTTCACAGGCTCGAAGCGGTGGTCATGGCAAAGCTTCGCTCACTGCAATGCAGCATGCTTCCTACGCGTCAACGAGCGTTGTGAGTTCGCGAGTCAGCCAGCGCCTGCGATCCGCTCGGCAAGCCTGCGTGCTGTCGGCATGACGATAAAGCCGGTCGTGGCGGCGATCGGCCAGGCGACAATGAAAGCCTTGGCCCACTGCCATGGAAACCCCGGATCGATGCCGAGCGCGAGCCAGGTCGCAACGAAGGTGACAATCGCGACCATCACGATTGTCATCAAGGCCGCGGTCAGCGCACGCACTTTCCAGCTCATCCAGATCCTCCCCGGTCCTAATGTCTCTGCGCGGGGGGCGGAGATTACGCCGAACGGGTATCGCAGTCACCTTCCGGTAACGATAACGAATACCACCGCGCACCGGTGAATGACCCGTTAACGGACTCCTTCGCATTGTCGGAGTCATGTTGCGGGTATTGTCTCATCACTGGCGCGCAAGCGTCACCGGATTGAGCCTCCTGGCGCTTGCGGGCTGCGCCGGGCATTACCTCATGCAGCGCGAGCCGTGGCGGAAAGAGGCCGAGCTGACCTGTCTTCAATCGGGCGCGGTGAAGGAAAGCGGCACCATCGTCCGCATCGAGCCGATCAACGGACCCGGCATGTGCGGGGCGGATTTTCCGCTGAAGGTTGCCGCCCTGGGCGACCAGCCCCTGCTCGGCTATTCGGACCTGCGACCGCCTGCTTCTGTGCCCAATGCCGGCCCGCAGCGCTGGCCTGTCACCACGACGCCGGCTCCGTCTGCGGCGCCGCAAGCAACGCGCGATCGCGGCGACGAGCCGCAATTCTTCAATCCGCTGCGTCGCTCGAGCGTGCAGCGGGAGGCGCTGCCGCCACCGTCTGCAAACGGACGCAATATCGGTGCGCCGCTCGAGATTGTGCCGTCGCAACAGAGTGCTTCAGCCGGACGTTACGAGAGCAATCCATGGCGGAGCAGCGGCGCACAACCCACTGCGGCCACGCGGCGGCCCTCGGTTTACGATCCGCCGTCCGAACCTGAGTTTGACGATGCGGATGTGGTCGAGTCCAAGGCTGCGTCGTCCTCGCCATTCCCGGCGCCACTGCGACCCTATCAGCCGCAATCGCGTAGCGCATCCACGGCCGCTCCGGTCCAGTCGGCCGTGCCGCTCGGACGGAGCGCGATTTCCGCCCTCGGCCCGGTCGAGATCAAGCCCGCGGCGACGCTGGCATGCCCGATGGTCTCCAAACTCGATCGATGGATCATCGATGCCGTGCAACCTGCGGCGCGGCGCTGGTTCCGGCAGCCGGTGGTCGAGATCCGGCAGATCTCGGCCTATTCCTGTCGCGGCATGAACGGCCAGCGCGGTGCGCGTATTTCCGAACATGCCTTCGGCAATGCGCTCGACGTATCGTCTTTCACCCTAGCCGACGGCCGGCGCATCACCGTGAAGAATGGCTGGCGCGGCTCGCCGGAAGAGCAGGGCTTCCTGCGCGACGTTCAAGGCGCGGCCTGCGAGATGTTCAACACGGTGCTCGCGCCGGGCTCCAATCGCTTCCACTACGATCACTTCCATTTCGATCTGATGCGGCGCCGCAGCGGCAACCGCATCTGCAATCCGGATCAGATCCCCGGCGACGTGGTGGCGGCGCGGGTGGCCCGCGAGCGGGGTTATGCGTGGCGGACTGAGCCTGGCTTCACCGGGGCGATCGGCAAGGCGGGATCACGGTCCCGCAGCGTTTCACTCGGCGGAAAGCCGAAGGCGAGGTCGGCAAAGCGCAACATCCTCGACGATGACGACTGGATCGAGGACGAGGGACCGAGGCCGGCGGAGTGACTCACTTTCGGCTGAGGCGAATCGCTTCAGCCATGTTTTGTCATGCCCCGCGAAAGCGGGGCATCCAGTAAGCTCTTGAAGCGGTCGCTTTTATTGGATGGCCCGCTTTCGCGGGCGATGACAGCTGGAGAGCGGCCGCTTCGGTAGAAATTGAACGAGCTATAGCCGCACTCCGTTCGTTCCCGTGCAAGCGGGAACTTGGATGTCGTGGTCCTCCGTCCCCGCTTTCGTGGGGACGAACGGTGTATAGTGGTCATCCGTCATGCACGATCATTCTCACGATCACGGCAGCCACGCGCCCGGCCACACGCATTCGCATGCTCACGCGCCGAAGGATTTCGGCCGCGCCTTTGTCATCGGTATCACGCTCAATTTTGGGTTCGTGGCGGTCGAGGCGGCCTTCGGAATCCTCGCCAATTCGACGGCGCTCCTCGCCGATGCCGGGCACAATCTGTCCGACGTGATCGGGCTGGTGATCGCCTGGGGCGCGGCTATCCTCAGCAAGCGCCCGCCGACCCCCCGCTTTACCTATGGCCTGCGCGCGAGTTCGATCCTCGCAGCGCTTGGCAATGCGCTGCTTCTGATCTTTGCCTGCGGCGCGATCGGCTGGGAGGCGATCTGGCGTTTCGCGGAGCCCGAGCCGGTGGCCAGCACGACCGTCATGGTCGTCGCGGGCATCGGCATCCTGATCAACGGCTTCACCGCCTGGCTGTTCATGAGCGGCAGCAAGAGCGATCTGAATATCCGCGGCGCCTATCTGCACATGGTCGCGGACGCGGGCGTCTCGCTCGGTGTGGTGGTCGCGGGCGCCGCGATCATGTTCACCGGATGGCTCTGGCTCGACCCGGTAACCAGCCTGATCATCGTGGCCGTGATCCTGTGGGGCACCTGGGGATTGTTGCGCGATTCGATCAATCTCGCGCTCGGCGGCGTGCCCGCGCATATCGATCTCGAAGCGGTCAAGACGTATCTGCAAAGCCTGCCCGGCGTCGTCCGCGCGCACCACGTGCATGTGTGGGGCATGAGCACCAACGAGGCCGCGTTGACTGCGCATCTTGTGATGCCCGGTGGTCATCCGGGGAATGATTTTTTTGAAAAGGCGCAGCACGAGCTTCTCGCGCGTTTTGGCATTGCGCATCCGACGCTTCAGATTGAAATCGGCGAGGGCACGGCAGCGGAAGCGGGGGACGAATAGCGCCGCAATGGGTGCTTTCCGCCGAGGCGCGGTGCGGTCCCCGGTCCAGATCGCAGACAGAGTTCATTCGTCGCGCAACGGTCGTGACAATTCGCCAGGGGCGGCGGCGCTGCGAGACTGGCAATCCGGGGGCGAGCCAATCCCTGAACCTACCCACGCGGCCTGCAACCTAGACCTTCAGGAGGTTGCGTCCTGAGGCCATCGGGCATTGTTATTCGACCGGACCGTATCCACCCGCGGTCGGGGTCTGGATGATGATCGCTTCGCCCGCGTCGATCACGGTGGCGTCGCAGCCGTTCAGCTTTTCGATGGCGCCGTCATCGCGCCGCACGAGGTTCTCGCCGACCTGTCCGGCTTCGCCGCCTGCAAGCCCGAACGGCCGCACGCGGCGGTGGCCGGAGAGGATGGTGCATTCCATCTTCTCGAGGAAGCGGATGGTGCGGCGGATGCCGTCGCCCGCGTGCCATTTGCCGCGGCCGCCCGAACCCTTGCGGATGTGGAAGTCCTCCAGCAGCACCGGATAGCGGAATTCCAGAATCTCCGGGTCGGTGAGGCGGGTGTTGGTCATGTGCGTGTGCACGGCATCGGTACCGTTGAAGCCCGGACCCGCGGGCGAGCCGGAACAGATGGTTTCGTAATATTGATAGCGCTCGTTGCCGAAATTCAGGTTGTTCATGGTGCCCTGCGCCGCGGCGAGCGCGCCGAGCGCACCGAACAGGCAATTGGTGACAGCCTGCGACACCTCGACATTGCCCGCGACAACAGCCGCCGGATATTCCGGCGTCAGCATCGTGCCCTTCGGGATCACGATGTTGATCGGCCGCAGGCACCCGGCATTCATGGGAATGTCGTCGTCCACCATCACGCGGAAGACATAGAGCACGGCCGCGCGCGTCACCGGCTCGGGCGCATTGAAGTTGGTCGGCTGCTGTGGCGAGGTGCCGGTGAAATCGACGGTCGCCTCGCGCTTCTTCTTGTCCACCGTGATCTTCACCTTGATCACGGTGCCCTGGTCCATCTCGTAGGAGAATTCGGAATCGTGCAGGCGGTCGATCACCCGCCGCACGCTCTCGGCGGCGTTGTCCTGCACATGCTTCATGTAGGCCTGCACGACCGGCAGGCCGAACTGCTCCACCATCTTGCGCAGCTCCTGCACGCCCTTTTCGTTGGCGGCGATCTGCGCTTTCAGGTCGTTGATATTCTGGACCGGATTGCGCGCGGGATATGTCGCGCCGGTCAGCGCGGCATAGATTTCTTTCTCTCGGAAGTGACCGCGATCCACCAGCTTGAAATTGTCGAGATAGACGCCTTCCTCCTCGATGGTGGTGGCATTCGGCGACATCGAGCCAGGTGAGATGCCGCCGACATCGGCGTGATGTCCGCGCGAGGCGACCCAGAACAGGATCTTCCGCTTCGCATTGTCGAACACCGGCGTGCAGACCGTAATGTCCGGCAGATGCGTGCCGCCGTTATAGGGCGCGTTGATCGCATAGACGTCGCCGGGGCGGATCTTGCCCTTGTTCTCGCGGATGATGGTCTCGACCGCGCGGTCCATCGAGCCGAGATGCACCGGCATGTGCGGCGCATTGGCGACGAGCGCGCCGTCGCCGGAGAACACCGCGCAGGAGAAGTCCAGACGTTCCTTGATATTCACAGAATAAGCGGTGTTCTGCAGAGCAACGCCCATCTGCTCTGCGATCGACATGAAGAGATTGTTGAAGACTTCGAGCATCACCGGATCGGCCTTGGTGCCGATTGCGGCGGTACGCTTTAGTTTCGCGATCCGCGTCAGCACGAGGTGGTTCTTTGCGGTCAGCGCCGCCTGCCAGCCCGGCTCGACCACGATGGTCTGGTGCGGCTCAATGATGATGGCCGGTCCCTTGACCTTGTGGCCGGGCTTGAGCTGGTCGCGCGTATAGACCGCGGCCCTGTGCCATTTGCCCGCGGAGAAGAATTTCGTGCGGCGGGCGGGCGAGGGGAGCTTGCCGCGCGTCGTCTTTAGCGCGCGCTCGCGGAAGGTCGCAGCCCCGCCGATGGCTTCGACCGACACCGCTTCCAGCACCAGTTGCTTGGATCGGTCGATGAAGCCGAACTGCGCCTTGTGCGCCTTCTCGAAGGCCCGGGTCATCGCGGCGATGTCGCCAGCGTTCACCACCAGTGCCGTGTCTGTCCCGGCGTAGCGGATATGCGCGCGCACGATCACCTTGATGTCGCGGGCCGGCACGCCCTGGCCAGCGACTTCGTTCTTCACAATCTTGCCGAGCGATTGGCCCAGCCTGCTCAAGGTTTTCAGCGCCTTTGCGTTCAGCGGCTCCTCGATCGCCTGCTGGCGGGTGGCGCGAATGTCGGCGAGCCCCATGCCGTAGGCGGAGAGGAGCGACGAGAACGGATGGATCAGCACGCTGGTCATGCCGAGCGCATCGGCAACAAGGCAGGCATGCTGGCCGCCGGCGCCGCCGAAACAGTTCAGCGCATAGCGCGTCACGTCATAGCCGCGCTGTACCGAAATCTTCTTGATCGCATTCCCCATGTTCTCGACGGCGATCTTGATGAAGCCGTCGGCAACCTCTTCCGGCGTCTTGTCGTTGCCGACCTCGGCGGCAAGCGCCGCAAATGCGTCGCGCACGGCATCGGCATCGAGCGGGTGGTTCTGCTCGGGCCCGAAAATCTTCGGAAAGAAATCCGGGATCAGCTTGCCGACCATCACATTGGCGTCGGTGACGGCGAGCGGGCCGCCGCGGCGATAGCATTTCGGTCCGGGATTGGCGCCCGCGGAATCGGGGCCGACGCGGAAGCGCGCGCCGTCGTAATGCAGGATCGAGCCGCCGCCCGCAGCGACTGTGTGGATGCGCATCATCGGCGCGCGCATGCGCACGCCCGCAACTTCCGTCTCGAAAGCGCGCTCGTATTCGCCGGCGTAATGCGAGACATCGGTCGAGGTACCGCCCATGTCGAAGCCGATGACGCGGGTGAAGCCCGCTTCGCGCGCTGTCTGGGCCATCGAGACGACGCCGCCGGCGGGCCCGGACAGGATCGCGTCCTTGCCCTGAAACAGGTCGGCCGCGGTGAGCCCGCCGGACGACATCATGAACATCAGTCTTGCTTCACCGCCGCTTGCTCCGCTGCGCTCCCTCCCCCCATGCGAAGCATGGTGGGGAGGGTAGGGGTGAGGGGAGTCGACGGTCATTTCATATGTCGAAGCGCCCCCCACCCCCGACCCCTCCCCACCGCTGCGCGGGGGGAGGGGAGAAGATGGCAGCGCGTTGAGAGCGGTCGCCACCTGATTCACATAGCGCCGCAGGATCGGCGACAGATACGCATCGACCACCGTGGTGTCGCCCCGGCCGACGAGCTTGATCAGCGGCGAAACCTCGTGGCTCACCGACACCTGCGGAAAGATGCGGCGTGCCAGCGCGGCGACCTGCCGCTCATGCTCGGGAAAACGATAGGCGTGCATGAACACGATCGCGGCGGCGCGGATGCCGTCGTCGTAGGTGCGCCGCAATTCCGGCTCGATGGCGGACAAATCGGGCACCCGTTCCACCGTGCCGTCGGCGCGCACGCGCTCGTCCACTTCAACCACGCGCTCGAACAGCATGTCCGGCTTGATGATCTCCTTCGCGAAGATCTTCGGCCGGGCCTGGTAGCCGATGCGGAGCGCATCGCGGAAACCCTTGGTGGTGATCAGGAGCGTACGCTCGCCCTTGCGTTCGAGCAGCGCATTGGTGGCGACGGTCGTGCCCATCTTCACGGCGCGGATGCGCCCTGGCGGAATCGGCTCGCCGGCCGAAAGCCCGAGCAGGTCGCGAATGCCCTGAACGGCGGCGTCGCGATAGGCCTCGGGATTTTCGGACAGGAGCTTGTGGGCGTGGAGGCTGCCGTCCGGCTTGCGCCCGACGATATCGGTGAAGGTCCCGCCGCGGTCGATCCAGAAATCCCAGGACTCAGAGGGGGAAGCGTGTTTGCGGGTCATGCGGTGCGGGGAACTTCAGGATGGAGCCGATGTCATGCTGGTACGATTGCGGCAGCGTCGCAAGCCATCGCTGTCCACGACCTGCACGCGCCTTGCGTTTGACCAACGCCGCAACTTGGCGCAATGGATGAGTCTCCACGCAGGATGGGCGGAAGTGGCGACGACGCAACGCCTCACACAATGGATCAGGACCCAGCTCGGCGGCAAAAGCATCGAAGCGATGCCCCAGGCCGGCGCCATCCCCTATACGCTGGTAAACGGCACGCCGGTTTTCCTTCTGATTACCTCGCGCGGCACCGGCCGCTGGATCTTTCCGAAAGGCACTTTGATCGAGGGCTACGAGCCCTGGCAGGTGGCCGCGCGCGAAGCGTTCGAGGAGGCCGGCGTCGAAGGTGATGTGGAGCCGACACCGATTGGCAGCTATCGTGGGCTGAAAGGCAGCATCCGGACCGCGCCGATCGAAGTCCGGATGTATCCGCTGCGCGTGGTCCGTCAGGTCGACGACTGGCCGGAACGCGACAAGCGGCACCGCCACTGGGTCATCCTGCCGGAAGCGCGCAGGCTCTTGTCGGACCCGCAACTCGTGACATTGGCGACGCTCCTGCATCGACGGGTCGCAAAGTCGCCTCAGCCGGCAAACGTCGCCATCAAGGCATAGAATAGTCCCGCCAGCATCGCCGTGGCCGGGACGCTGATCACCCAGGCGGCGGCGATACCGACGACGTGCTGGCGGCGGACGAGCTTGCGGCGTTCGCGCTTGCGGTAATTGGCGATGGCCTGCTCGGGCGTCTTGTTCAGCTTCGAGGGCTCGAGGAACAGGGAGCGCGGCCGCACCGCGGGGTTCGGCACGCCCTTGTTGGTTAGAAATTCGCGCAGATAGCCGACGCCGAAAATCGCGCCGATCGCGATATGGGTCGAGGACACCGGCATCCCGAGGGCGGATGCGACGAGCACCGTGATCGCCGCGGACAAGGCGACGCAGAAGGCGCGGATCGCATCCATCTTGGTAATTTGCTCGCCGACCCTGCGGATCAGCTTCGGTCCGAACAGGGCAAGACCGATCGCAATACCAACCGCGCCGATCAGCAGAACCCAGAACGGAAGTTCGACATCGGTCGCCGTGCTGCTTTCGCCGGCCGCCGTCGAGACAATTGCGGCAAGAGGGCCGACGGCATTGGCCACGTCATTGGCGCCATGCGCGAACGACAACAGCGCCGCAGAACAGATCAGCGGCAGCGTGAACAATGCGCTTACGTCCTTGCGCCGGTTTTCCATCGTGTGGGACCGCGCATTGACCCAGGGCCGCGTCGCTGCGAAGGCGGCGAGGAAAGCAACAAGCCCCGATCCGATGATGAGCGCCAGTGGCGGGCTCCAGACCCGGCTGAGGCCCTTCTCCACGAGATACATCGTGAAGATGCCCGTCATCAGCGCGATGATCGCCGGCACCCAGCGGCGCGCGGCGCTGATCTTGTCCTCACGGAACAGCACCGCCCACTTGATGAAGCCGAGCAAGGCCGCGGCGATCAGCCCGCCCATGACCGGCGAGATTACCCAGCTCGCCGCGATGGCGCCGATCACCGGCCAGACCACCATTTTGATGCCGGCGGCGGCGACGGCGGCGCCCATTACGCCGCCGACCACCGAATGGGTAGTGGAGATCGGGGCGCCGAGGAACGTCGCGAGGTGGGTCCATACCGCTGCCGCGAGCAAAGCCGCGGACATCACCAGCACGAAATGAATGGGCGGAAGGTTGATATCGGGCCGCAACAGGTCGCGCGAGATCGTCTTCACGACATCGCCGCCGGCAATGAGAGCGCCGGACGCTTCACAGACCGCCGCGATGGCGAGCGCGCTACCCATCGTCAGAGCCCTGCTGCCGACCGCTGGGCCCATATTGTTGGCGACATCGTTGGCGCCGATGCTGAGCGCCATATAGGCGGCAATCAGCGCTGCGATCACCACGAGATAGCTGAGGGGGCCTTGCGCGACCGACAGGCTCGCGACCACGACCGTCCCCATCAGGAACAGGATCAGAAGCCCCGGCGTCGTCAGCGAACGCGTCAGATCCTGCGTCGCGTGTTCGATCCGGACGACCTTCTTCAGGTCTTTATCGAGGGCACTCTTGGCCAAAGGGGTCCTGCAACCTTCCCAGCAATGTCGGCAGGCGTTAGCACGCCCGCTCCGCAAAGACATGCGGGGCGTGCACCGAAGCTGTTGAAATCCGGCCCGGTTCCGCGGTCCTCCGGCTGCAGCCGGGCTGCCCCCTTGCAGAGGGCGCCGTTTGCGCGCGATGCTTGCGGCATGGATGCAGACTTGCCGGGTTTCGCGGACTTCAGGAGAGCCAGATGACGATGTTGTTTCGCGCCGCTGCTGTTGCCTTGGTTTCAATCACGCTTGGCGGCGCCGGCCAGGCCCAGACCTCCTGGGATATGCCGACGCCCTATCCGGACGGCAATTTCCATACCCGCAATGCCGCGCAATTTGCCGCAGATGTCGATAAGGCGACCAAGGGGTCGCTGAAGATCAAGATCCATTCGGCGGGCTCGCTGTTCAAGCATCCTGAAATCAAGCGGGCCGCACGCCAGGGGACAGCGCCGATTGGGGAAATCCTGCAATCGCTCGCCGGAAACGAAGCGCCGATCTATGCCGCAGATTCGCTGCCCTTCGTCGCGACCGGCTATGACGCGGCGAAGAAGCTCTACGACGTCCAGAAGCCGTACCTGCAGAAGCAGCTCGATTCGGAAGGTCTGATGCTGCTTTATGCCGTGCCCTGGCCGCCCCAGGGGCTCTACGCCAAGCGCGAAATCAATTCCGTCAACGATCTGAAGGGTCTGAAATTCCGCACCTACAATCCGACCATCGGCCGGATTGCTGCGCTCGCCGGCTCGATCCCGACCCAGATCGAGGTGCCGGACCTGCCGACCGCCTTCGCAACCGGCCGCGTCGATGTGATGATCACCTCGGCCTCGACCGGCGTCGACACCAAGGCGCAGGATTACCTCACGCACTACATCGACGCCCAGGCGTGGCTCCCGCGCAACATCGTTTTCGTCAACAAGGCGGCGTTCGCGAAGCTTTCGCCTGACGAGCAGAAAGCAGTGATTGATGCCGCGAAGGCGGCCGAGGACCGCGGCTGGAAGGCGTCGATGGACGAAATGCAGATCAAGACAAAGGCCTTGAAGGACGCCAAGATCATCGTGATGCAGCCCAGCGCGGAATTGAAGGCCGGTCTCGCCAAGATCGGCGAGACGATTGCCGCTGAATGGGCAGCAAAGGCCGGGCCCGACGGACAGAAGATGCTGGAGGAGTACAAGAAATAATCCTCCGATGTTTGCGCTCCGCGGGTCGCGGAGCGCAAACGATCCGCCCGCCATGCGCGCAGGTCTCGACAAACTTTACGCCGCGGCCCTCTGGCTGTCCGCCGCTTGCCTTGTCGCGATCGCGCTCCTGATCGGCGCCCAGCTTTTCGGACGGCTGATCGACGAAAGCCTGAAGCTGATCGGGATCGAACCCTTCGGCATCGTCATTCTGTCGCTCGCGGAGTTCTCCGGTTCGCTCCTCGCCGCGGCAAGTTTCCTTGCCCTGGCAGGCACGCTGAAAGCGGGCGCCCATATCCGCATCACCATGCTGCTGCAGGCATTGCCGCCGCGCGGACGATATGCGCTCGAGTTATGGGCGTTCGGGGCATCCGCGCTTCTGTCGGCGTATATCGCCTGGCAACTCACTCACTTCGCCTTCGTGTCCTTTCAGTTCGACGAGGTGTCGCCGGGTGTCGTCCGTTTTCCCCTGGCGGTTCCGCAGGCCGCGATGGCGCTTGGCGCTATTATTCTTACGATCGCACTGATCGATGAATTCGTGCTGGTGCTGCGCGGGCGCGAGCCAAGCTTCAGAAAGAGCGAGGATGCCATCACGCTCGGAAAGGCCGAGTGATGAGCATTGTCGCGCTGTCGCTCCTTCTGATCGCGATTTTGCTCCTGATCCTTGCGTCCGGAATATGGATCGCGCTTGGACTTGCGGCGATCGGGTTGGTCGCCATGGCCGTGACGGTTTCGACGCCGCCCGGTCCGGCGCTTGCGGCGTCGATGTGGCAGGCGTCCAATTCATGGGACCTCACGGCGCTGCCGATGTTCATTCTGATGGGCGAGATATTGTATCGGACGAAATTGTCCGAAGACATGTTCGAGGCTCTGGCGCCGTGGATGCAGCGGCTGCCGGGCCGGCTCCTGCACGTCAATGTCGTCGGTTGCGGGATTTTCGCCGCGGTCTCCGGCTCGTCGGCGGCGACCTGCGCGACCATCGGCCGGATTTCCCTGCCAGAACTGAGGCAGCGCGGCTACGACCAGAGCATGGCGATCGGGACGCTCGCCGGTTCGGGCACGCTCGGCCTTCTGATCCCGCCGTCGATCATCATGATCGTGTATGCCACCGCAACCGACCAGTCGATTGCGCGATTGTTCATCGCCGGCGTGATGCCCGGCATCATGCTGATCGTACTGTTCATGGGCTATATCGCGCTATGGGCCCTCATCAACAAAGAGCGAATGCCGCCGGCCGAACCGTCCGTTCCGCTGAAGCAGCGGATCGCAGCGTCGCGGCGGCTCATCCCGGTCACGCTGCTGATTGCCGGTGTCATCGGATCGATCTATGGCGGGCTGGCCTCGGCGACCGAAGCGGCCGTGGTCGGCGTTGCGCTATCGATCGTGTTGTCGTGGGGGACGGGGACGTTGACGCGGGACAATTTCCGCGATGCCTTGCTCGGCGCGACGCGCACGAGCTGCATGATCGCCTTCATCCTGGCCGGTGCAGCCTTTCTGACGACGGCGATGGGCTTCACCGGCATCCCGCGCAATCTCGCTGAATGGATATCGCGCCTCGGCCTCACGCAATGGCAATTGCTGACCGCGCTGACCGCCTTCTACATCGTGCTGGGTTGTTTCCTCGACGGCATTTCGATGGTGGTGCTCACCACCTCGATCATCATACCGCTCGTGGAGAAGGCGGGCTTCGATCTGATCTGGTTCGGCATCTATGTGGTTCTGGTGGTCGAGATGGCGCAGATCACGCCGCCGGTCGGGTTCAACCTCTACGTCCTGCAAAGTCTCACCGGCCGCAACATCTTCGCGATTGCCCGCGACACCATTCCGTTCTTCGTGCTGATGTGCGTAGCGGTTGCACTCATCGCCGCTTTCCCCGGCATCGCGCTCTGGTTGCCCTCGACGATGCTCGACCGGTAACCCTGCCGCGCTCTGTTCGCGCTTCAAAGCATGGCGAATTGGGTGTAGCGGATTTCAGGACCGAAGCTGAGAAGGAGAATGCGTTGCATTTCCGCGTGGAACTCGTCTTCCAGGATGAGACGCAAGACGATGTGCCGTCGATCTACCTGACGTCGGACGGCCGCGTGCTGCTGCAAGGGCGTTCGGTCTCCGAGGACGAGCGCGCCCATTTCGGCGTGCCGCCCGGCAGCGATCTGATCAGCGTCGACGTCGTGTCATCAAGGCGATCAAGGAAATGTTGTAGGCGCGCAGCGAAGACGCGCTTCGAAGGAGAAACGCCCATGTTCCTGAAGAATTCCTGGTACGTCGCGGCCTGGGATCACGAGATCGGCGTAAAGCCGCTCGGTCGCCGGATTGTCGACGAGCCGGTCGTGCTGTTTCGCGATGCCGCCGGCAAAGTCATCGCGCTGGAAGACAAATGTCCCCACCGCAGGGTGCCGCTTTCGATGGGCAAGGTCGTCGAGGGCGATTTGTTGCAATGCCACTACCACGGGCTGCGCTTCGACCGCGGCGGAAAATGCGTGCGCATTCCCGGACAAGAGGCGATCCCGGAGGCCGCGCGGGTGAAGGCCTATCCGGTGGTCGAACGCTATCACTGGATCTGGGTGTGGATGGGCGATCCGGCGAGGGCCGATCCCGAAACCATTCCCGATTACCACTGGCTCGATTCCTCGGACTGGGGCGCCAAGGGCACCTATATTCACGTCAAGGCGAACTGGCAGCTCATCGTCGACAACCTCCTCGATCTGACGCATCTCGCCTTCGTGCATGAATCGACGATCGGGAACGCGGCGGTCGCCGAAAACGCGGAAGTGCGGGTCAAGCGCACACCGGGTGGCGTCCTCGTCACGCGCTGGATGATCGACAAGCCGGCGCCGCCGACCTACGTGAAAGCGGGTGGCTTCACCGGCAATGTCGACCGCTGGCAATTCATCGATTTCCTGCCGCCGGCCTTTCTGCGGCTTTCGGTCGGTGCGACGCCGACCGGTACCGGCGCGCCGGAGGGCAAGTTCGTTGACGGCATCAACATGCGCAACCTCAATGCGATCACCCCGGAGACCGAGACGACATCGCATTATTTCTGGGCGCAGGCGCACGACTTCGACGTGAAGAACGAGAAGCTCACCGACATGATCTTCGAGCAGGTGAAGACCGCCTTCCTTGAGGACAAGGAGGTGTTCGAGGCGCAGCAGCGTGTCATCGACGCGGATGCCTCGGACTCGCAGGTCGACATCCATGCCGATGCCGGCGGGATCCAGGCGCGGCGCATCCTGGCGCGGCTCTACGACGAGGAACAGTCGGCGCGTCAGGCCGCCGAATAGGCTTCAGCCGCCCGCGGCAGGGCGGCTGACGCGCAGGCGCGTACCGATCGCGACCGTGGCGACGACGGCCACGGCGAATCCGATGGTCGTCGGATCGATCGGCTCACGCGCGAACAATGCCGCGATCAGGACGACGCAGAAGGGTTGCAAAAGGCCGATCTGCCCGATGCGCGAGATGCCGGCCATCGCCATTGCGGCATTCCAGAGGAAGAAACCGAAATATTGCGCCATCAGTCCGGCGTAAAGGATCGCGCCCCATGCCCGGAAGGAGATGGACTGTGGTTCGGCGGGCCAGGTGAGGATGAGGCAGGCGACCGAAATCGGCAGCGAGATCGCGACCGCCCAGGAGATTACCTCCCATCCCGGCATCAGACCGGACAGCTGCCCGGAATAGGTATAGCCAACGCCGCCGCAGATCACGGCGGCGAGCAACAACAGATCGCCGGCTGTCAGTGTGTAGCCGCCGCTCCGGTAAAGCGCGAAGCCCATTACAAGCGCCGATCCGATAATGGCCGCGATCCAGAATCCGGCACTCGGCCGTTCGCCTTCGATGACGGCCGCCGCGGCGATCGTCATCAGCGGCATGATGCCGAGGATGACGCCACCCTGCGAGGACGGCACGGTCACCATCGCCACGGCCGACAGTAGCGGGAAACCAAGGACGATCGTGATGGCGCAGATGAGGAGCGGCCACCATGCGCGGCGCGGTGGCAGACTTCGACGCGTGAGCACGAGCATTGCAAGTCCGGCAAAGCCCGCAATCGTCGCCCGCGCCGCAGTGAGGAGATACGGCGTCACCTCGGAAACCGCGATCCGCGAGGCCGGCAAGCTGCCAGCAAACACGATCAGGCCGAGCATGCCGAGCAGCAATCCGAGATTCTGTTTTTTCGCCAACATGAAAGGGACAAATCCAAAACCGCGACGCACGTTATGGGCGGCAGCGCTGCGCAACCACTGCGCGGCGCGCACAGGCGCAATGCGCGCGCCGCGTTGCGCGGCCAGCCTATCTCAGCATCGAGATGATCATCGCGATCACGGTCGCGGCCATCAGTGCGGTCGCCCCGCCGCCAGCAATCGCGAGGCGCCGGCTGGCGCGGAAGCGGCCCATCATCTTGTGCGTGACGATCAGCATCATCATCGCCATGATCGGAACCGCGACCACGCCGTTGATGATCGCGCTCCAGATCAGCATCCGGATCGGATCGAGAGGGGTGAAGGTGATGCCAAAGCCGATCAGGGTGGACGCCGCGATGATCGCATAAAAGCCGACCGCATGCGGCACCTTGGCCTCGAGTGAGGATGGCCAGCCATAGAGTTCGGCTACCGCATAGGCCGCTGATCCCGCCAGCACGGGAATGGCGAGCAGACCGGTGCCGATGATTCCGATCGCGAACATCAGAAAGGCAAACTCGCCAGCGATCGGGCGCAGCGCATTCGCGGCGTCGGCTGCGGTTTCGATATTGGTGACGCCCTGCGCGTGCAAGGTGACGGCCGTGGTGACCATGATGAAGAAAGCGATTGCATTCGAGAAGATCATGCCGATGCTGGTATCGGCGGCAATGCGCCGGGTCTCGCCCTTGCCGCCACGCGGCAAAGTGTTCAGCGGCCGGCGCTGTCTGCGGTGGCGCTGCATCTCCTCGACCTCCTGCGAGGCCTGCCAGAAAAACAGGTAAGGGCTGATGGTGGTGCCGAGCACCGCGACAAGGAGCGCCAGATAGTCCGAGGACAAGTCGATCTTGGGAAGAATGGTGCCGATCGCAACGTCTTTCCACGGCACCTTCACCGTGAAGATGACCCCGACATAGAGAAACAGTACGAGGGTCAGCCATTTCAGGATCGGGGCGTAGCGGCGGTACGGGACAAACACCTGCAGAAGCACCGATACCGCCGCGAAGATCAGCGCGTGTTCGTGTTTCAGGCCGCCGACCACGAGATACAGCGCTTCGCTCATGGCGGCGATGTCGGCGGCGATGTTTATCACATTGGCCACCACCAGCAGCGAAACCAGCACGTAGAGCGCGGCGGGCCCATACAGTGCTTTTGTATTTGCGGCGATCCCCTTGCCGGTCACGCGTCCGATCAGGGCGCTGACCAACTGGATCGCGATCATAAAGGGCGTCGTGAGGAAGACGGTCCAAAGCAGGCCGAAACCGAATTGTGCGCCGGCCTGTGAATAGGTCGCGATCCCCGACGGATCATCGTCGGCTGCGCCGGTGATGAGTCCGGGACCGAGCACGTTGGACTTGAAGGGTCTCACGCGCGACAGCCAGGGCGCGGTACGCTGATTCATCTCGGGATCTCGGCGCTGCGCGTGTCGTAAACGCGCATATGGTGCCGACGTGAACATTAGGCGAGGGCCCGGAGCGATTTCGCACCGGGCCCTCCCAATTATATCAGACGACCTGTAAGCCGGGTTCTGTATGGCCCACCGCCGAAGCGGTGAACGTGACGGCCATTCCTCTGGGACGCCGGTTACCCGGCGCCTCTAGCAACCTACCCGAGCGGCTGGTCCGGACTGACCCGAGGACGTGGCCTCGCACCGCTCCTATTCGGTTTTGCTCCCGGTGGGGTTTACCGTGCCGTTTCCGTTGCCGGAAACGCGGTGCGCTCTTGCCGCACCGTTTCACCCTTGCCGACTCGCCGCCTCGCATGACGCGGACGGAAAGCAGGCGGTCTGCTTTTCTGTGGCACTGTCCCTGGGGTTGCCCCCGCCGGATGTTATCCGGCACCGTTTGTCCGTGGAGCCCGGACTTTCCTCTCCGCCGCCCTTTCGGGACCTGGCGGAGCGGCCGTCCAGCCGACTGACGCCGATATGGGTGGGGGCGAAACGCGGCGCCGTCAAGTCTTGCCGGTCAATCGCCGTCCCACGGCGATGCCGGTGCGGTCGAGTCACCGGCGCCTTCATGCACGGCGGGGCCATAGCGCGATGCTTCGATGAGCGAGCGAAGTGTCAGCAGCGTCGATGAGTCGAGTTTGCCGTCGCACAGCGCCGGACGGAAATGACGCTGAAACGCAGTGACGACATCGCGCGTCGCCTGGTCGAAATAGCCATCGACCTGGATGCCGTATCCATAGTCTCGCAACGCCGACTGGAAATTCTGCACGGCGTCGCCGGAATCTCCAAACTCGAAGCTCGGTCCCGGAACGAGCGGTGCCGGTTTGACCCATAGCCCGATGCCCGCGCGATGAAGGACCATCCAGGGGAATTTCTCGCCGGGATCGCGCTTGCGCGAGGGTGCGACATCGGAATGCGCCAGGATGCGCTCGGGGCGGATGTAGCGTCGCCGCAGAATAGCCCGGCACAGCGCCGTGACGGCGGCAATCTGGCGCCTCGGGAAATCAGGATAGCCGTTGTCGTGGCCCGGATTGGCGATCTCGATCCCGATCGAGCAGGAATTGATATCGGTCTCGCCGGCCCAGCTGCCTTCGCCCGCATGCCACGCCCGGAAGGCCTCCGGCACGCATTGGATGATGCGGCCATCCTCGGTGACGAAATAGTGGCAGGAAACTTCGTGCTCGGGAGAACACAGGCGCTCCAGCGCCTTACCGGAATCCGGCATGCCGGTGTAGTGCAGCAGGATCATGTCCGGCAGCCGATCGCCGACGCGCTCGCCGTAATTTGGGGAGGGCACCACCTCGTGGACGAGCATGGTGTCCGGCTCGAATGACGTCATCAGGGCACTTACTCACCTGCTAGCGTATTATTGTAACGCCACAGCCGCCGCAAGATGCGCACCCTGACACCGCAGTGGTTCGCAGAGCAGTCCGAAACACGAAGCGGCCGGTCGAGAGCTCGACCGGCCGCGGTTACGTTAGCTTGACTCAGGCTTAGCGCGGAGCCGGGCGATTGGCACCACCACCCGGAGCGGGCTGCGACGCGGCACGGGACTTCGATTCCTGCTCGCGCTTGGATTCGAACGCGGCCGCCTGCTTGAGCTGATCCTTAGTCATATTCAACTTCAGCTTGATGTCGTCGGACCGGGCCGAAGTCGATCCGGTTCCGGTTGTGGCGCGATCAGCATCGCCCGATACGACCTGGAAGGAGGACGGGGCGAGCGCAACATTCTTTGCGCCAATACCGAGGAAGCCGCCGACGCCGACCACGTAGCCGACAATCCGGCCGTCCTTTTCGAACAGGATATCGGAGATATCGCCGATCTTCTCGTTATCCGGGCCGATCACGTCCACGCCCATGAAGGTCGAAGACAGCCACTGATCGCTTCCCTGCGAGTTGATGAACTTGGCATCGCTCATCGAGGCGCTGGTATCCGACTTCATGCTCGGAGAGGCCGGCTGTGTGGCCTGGGGCTGCGTCGCCTGCGGCTGCTCGCGAGACGGCTGGGCCGTCTGGGCCGCGGCGCCACCGATAAGCAGGGCGGTTAGCGCGCTGGTCGTCATCATTGTTCGTAACATGTGTCGCTCCTCGTGATTTGAACTCGTGTGCCAGGTCGCGCGCACGGTGCGCGAAGCACTGCAGAGAGAACGCCACGGGCTCGGATGCCGTTCCGATGGAACTGAATCATAAGGCGAGGGCGCGGGTCTGGATTGCGGGAACCAAAGCCGCTCCGCGCGTGTGCGCTTCAACCTTCCTTAAGGTTAAGCGGGTGAGATAGAGCAGCGCGCGCCGCCGGTTCCATTGACGCCCATACGATCCCATGATAGCCCAATTAATCCCAAAAAGGCGCGAGGGGTCGCAGTGGACATCCGGTCGCGCGGAATCTGGAACCGATACTCGTGGACAGATTCTTTTCCCATT
>Ga0180222_1001052_pt1 | contig 32466 bp, 33 predicted proteins | sample eDN5th37CKraftOP_FD_151336 | JGI IMG/M metagenome (GOLD analysis project Ga0180222, IMG submission 151336) | Enriched Organic Plus compost microbial communities from Emeryville, California, USA - eDNA 5th pass 37_C Kraft OP (version 2) (version 2) ...
ATGAAGAAAATCCATGGCGTCACCACGTTGAGGCCAAAGAACGGCAGCTCACCGGCATTGATGTAACGCATCCAGGCAATACCGCCTACGGCAAGCACGAATGCACCCACGGAGCTCAGGAACGGCCAAGGGCTGGGCGCGATGATATGATAGTCGTGATTTTTCTGATGGACGTCAGCCATGTCTCTCCCCGTAAATCCCCTTAGGGGCTCCTCTCTCGTACCTTCTTGCTTAAACCCAGGAGGGGGTTCCAAGCAAGTCTGTCTGTGACAAGCGGTATCTCGTATCAGAATAAAACCGCTTCATTCTTTTGTCTTTGCGGCATTATGCGCCGCGAGAGCGTTTCTCTTCATGAACCATTCGAAACGCTCGATATTTTCAGTTCTTCCCATCTTCCGAAAACCGTTTCACAATTTTCGGAATGCGCACCAGTGTCAGCTTCCGTTGCTTGAAGTTTCGGCCTTGGCATTTGCCACGGGCTTCGGCTTTTCGATCGGAAAGAATGTATAGGATAGCGTGATCGTCTTCACGTCCTTCAGATCGGGATCATTGACGATCTCAGGATCGACAAAGAACACAACCGGCATTTCCATGTCTTCGCCCGGCTTCAGGGTCGTGTCCGTAAAACAGAAGCATTCGACCTTGTTGAAATAGGCTCCCGCCCGGCCGGGCGCGACATTGAAGCTCGCGCGGCCATAGGTCGGCTCATCGAACAGGTTGCGCGCTTCATACTTGATCATCGTCGTTTCGCCGATGCGAACCGTGACCTCGCGCTGCACGGGCTTGAAATCCCATGGCAGCCCATTGGCTGTGTTGGCATCGAAACGCACCTTGATCGTCTTGTCGAGAATGGTATCGGAATATTGCTCCACGCGCTGCGTCGTGCCGCCATAGCCTGTCACCTGACAGAAAATGCGGTACAGCGGCACGGAGGCATAGGCTGCACCGATCATGCAGACAAAGAAAGACAGGCAAGCAAAAGCAATCGTCGCGTTGGAACGCTGTTGCTTTCTCAACTTTTGATCCTTCTCGTGCAGATCAGGCATATTCCCCTCCAATTTTCCTCCCGGAACAGCCTGTCAGAGAGGCCGCACCAGAATATTGGCTCCCAGTTTCGCAATTGTGCCGACATAGACAAGCAGCACGAACAGCGCCAGAGCGATTGCCAAGCCCCAAGAGCGATTGCGCTGGGCTTTCTTCTGCTGTTCCGTCGGAACGATCAGTTCCAATTCGCTGTCCACCGGCTTCTGTACGGCCTTATCCATTAGAGCACTCCAAAAGCAGCCAGTGCCTTGACCGCAAGTGTTTCAACAAGCAGCACCGCAAACAGTCCCGACAGGTAAAGCAGCGAGAAGCGAAACAGCTTGCGGGCGGCCGCCAGCATTGCAGGCTGCGATCCGGCAGCCCACAGGCGCCATGCATAATAAACGAAAGCCAGTCCGAGCAGCGTGGAAACCGCGCCGTAGACAGGCCCTGCAAAGCCGAGCACCCAAGGAAGAACGCCGACCGGAGCCATAATGATGGAATAGAACAGCGCCTGACGACGGGTTGAAAGCTCGCCCTTTACGTTCGGCATCATCGGAATACGCGCCGCTTCATAATCAGTAGACGAGAACAGGGACAGTGCCCAGAAATGCGGCGGCGTCCACAGGAAGATAATCATGAACAGGACTACGCTGTCCCAGGTGACTTCGCCGGTCGCAGCGGCCCAGCCGATCATCGGAGGAAATGCGCCAGCGGCACCGCCGATAACGATGTTCTGCGGCGTCGAGCGCTTCAACCACATCGTATAGATGACGGCATAGAAGAAGATCGTGAACGCCAGCAATGCGCCCGCCAGCCAGTTGACCATGAGGCCGAGCGTGATGACGGAGAATGCGGAAAGCGTCAGCCCGAACGCCAGCACCTGATTGGGTGCTATAACGCCTGCAGGAATGGGGCGGTTACGCGTACGCTTCATCACCGCATCGATATCGGCGTCGTACCACATGTTCAGCGCACCGGATGCACCGGCGCCAACCGCGATGCACAAGATGCTGATGGCAGCAAGAACAGGATTCATATGTCCCGGCGCGACCACAAGACCGACCAGCCCGGTGAAGACCACAAGGGACATCACGCGGGGCTTCAAAAGAACAAGGTAATCGCGCGCGGTCGCCTCTGAGAGAGCGAGTGCGTCATCGGTACCTGCGTTTTTTTCCACCAGAGACATTTTAACTTCAAAAACCTCGAGTTCACCGGTCCGAACCCGCGCCCCTACAGCGCAGACCGCACCATCATAACAATGTCCTCCCGGAAACCGTTCTGTTCCCGCCGGAAATGCCTTGCTTGATGGCCGACTTTGTCAGCTACCGGCGACGGGCGGAACAGAATGCCGCCCGCCCATAGCACATTTTGTAAAGAAGGGCGAAGTCTTTTCCCGACTCCGCCCATCGCACGATTACTTGATGCGCGGCAGCTGTTCCCACTGGTGGAACGGAGGCGGCGACGACAGCTGCCATTCCAGCGTGGTTGCGCCCTCGCCCCATGGGTTTGCACCGGCTTCACGCTTCTTCGCGAATGCCTCGAAGACATTGTAGAGGAAGATCAGGACGGCGAAGCCCGAAATATAGGAGCCGTAGGAGGACACCATGTTCCAGCCTGCATAGGCATCCGGATAGTCGATGTAACGGCGCGGCATGCCAGCAAGACCAAGGAAGTGCTGCGGGAAGAAGACCAGGTTCACACCAACGAAGGTGACCCAGAAATGCAGCTTCGCCGTGAACTCATTGTACATGTAGCCGCTCATCTTCGGGAACCAGTAGTACCAGCCCGCGAAGATCGCAAATACCGCACCCAGCGACAGCACGTAATGGAAGTGGGCCACGACGTAGTAGGTGTCATGCAGCGCGCGGTCGAGACCGGCATTGGCAAGCTGAACGCCCGTCACACCACCGACCGTGAACAGGAAGATGAAGCCGATCGCCCACAGCATCGGTGCGCGGAAGGTGATCGAGCCGCCCCACATCGTCGCGATCCAGGAGAAGATCTTGATACCTGTCGGAACCGCGATGACCATCGTGGCGAACACGAAGTAACGCTGCGTGTCGAGCGAAAGGCCGACCGTATACATGTGGTGCGCCCAGACGACGAAGCCGACGACACCGATGGCGACCATGGCGTAGGCCATGCCGAGGTAACCGAAGATCGGCTTGCGCGAGAAGGTCGACACGATGTGGCTGACGATGCCGAAGCCCGGCAGGATCAGAATATACACTTCCGGATGCCCGAAGAACCAGAACAGGTGCTGGTAGAGAATCGGATCACCGCCACCATCCGGCGTGAAGAAGGTCGTTCCGAAGTTGCGGTCGGTCAGCAGCATGGTGATGCCGCCTGCCAGAACCGGCAGCGAAAGCAGAAGCAGGAACGCCGTCACCAGCACTGCCCAGGCAAAGAGCGGCATCTTGTGCAGCGTCATGCCCGGCGCGCGCATGTTGAGGATCGTGGTGATGAAGTTGATCGCTCCGAGGATCGACGATGCGCCAGAGATGTGGATTGCCAGGATGGCGAAGTCCACGGCCGGTCCGGGCTGACCCGAAGTCGACAGCGGCGGATACAGCGTCCAGCCGCCGCCAGGACCCCAGCCGCCTGCCGGACCCGGCATGAACAGCGAGATGAGCAGCAGCAGCAGCGCAGGCGGCAGCAGCCAGAACGAAATGTTGTTCATGCGCGGGAAAGCCATGTCCGGCGCGCCGATCATCAGCGGTACCATCCAGTTGGCGAAACCGCCGATCAGCGCAGGCATGACCATGAAGAAAATCATGACCAGGGCATGTGCCGAGGTGAACACGTTGAACATATGCTTGCCGGCATCGAGAGCCGCATCGCCCTCAACACCGTAAACCATCTGGGCCAGACCGTGGAAGATCTGGATGCCCGGCTCCTGGAGTTCGGCACGCATCGCGATGGACAGCGCGCCGCCGATGATACCGGCGATGATTGCAAAAATCAGGTACAGTGTACCGATGTCTTTATGATTGGTCGAGTATACCCAACGAACCCAGCCGTGAGGCTTGTGGTCGTCGTGGGCACCATGCTCGTGAGCTGCTGTGCCAGCCATGGAATTCGCTCCCGTTTTTCAACAGTCTTGGCGTTCGGGATCAGAGACCCGCCGCAGCCACCTTATCGTTTGCGCCACCTTCGACAGCGGCCTGAAGCGCCTTGTTGGCGCCATTCAGATCCGATCCCGCAGCGGCGATCCAGGTCTGATACTGCTCCTTGGAGACAACGCGCACGGCGATTGGCATGAAGCCGTGATCCTTGCCGCAAAGCTCCGAGCACTGACCGTAGTAAAGGCCTTCCCTGTCCGCCTTGAACCAGGCTTCGTTGATACGGCCCGGGACAGCGTCCATCTTCACGCCGAAGGCCGGGATCGTCCAAGAATGGATGACGTCGGCAGCAGTTACGAGAAGACGAACCGTTTCGCCAACCGGAACCACGACTTCGTTGTCGACGGCGAGAAGACGCGGATAGCGGGACTTGTCTTCCTTGCCGGCGGCGGCGCGATCACCATCCTTCAGAAGGAGGGAATCAAAGCTCACCGGATTATCGACCTGATACTCGTAACCCCAGTACCACTGGTATCCAGTAGCTTTCACCGTCAGCGTCGGATCTTCCGGCGAATATTGCGCCGTCAGAAGCTGGAAAGACGGGACCGCCAGGAACAGAAGAATGATCACGGGCCCGATGGTCCAGATCACTTCAATAGCGGTATTATGGCTGGTTTTAGACGGCTCGGGGTTTGCGCTTGCGCGAAAGCGAAGCACGACCCAAACCAGCAAAAACAGAACCAGCAGGGTAATCGGAATAATGAACCAGAGCGTATAACGCTCAAACCAATGAATCTGTTCGGCAATCCCAGTCGCTGCGTCCTGAAATCTCCATTCCCAGGGACGGGGCTGATCCGCAAAAGCGGCACCAGTCGTCCACAGCACTGCAAGAGCGCCGCCGAAGGCGCCCTTCGTTGTGGCAACAATCTTATCCACCAGAACTCTCTCCCTTTTCGCCCTTTCGAGCTGGACGCCGGACGCTAAAGACGGCCGCATCCCCCGTCGGCGTTCAAACCACACCTTAGCGCACACCGCAAGGAAGGCGAATATGTTCCTGTGCGGCATTTTTGCGCGCAGCCGCGCGAAGAATTGCGAATGTCCCGGATTATTCGGCATGGCGGAGTTATTCCGGACCACCACGAAAACTTTGGAAAACCGCACGAAACCCTTAATGAAGCCATGATTTGACAAGACGCTTCCTTTAACGTGCCGCGTGACAATCGATGCAACAGACGGTATCACCGTTGCTATGATGGCCAGGACAAAGAAACGCCGGTCGCGGCGCTTTTCATGGCCAATGCAGCGCGTTAACGTCCCGGTGATTCGATCTGGAGATTTCATGACTTTTCGCATGCTTGCCCGCCGCACGATCAGCCAGCGCCTCGCAACACTAGCAACGGGCGCCAGCATGGCGCTTGCCATTGCTACGCTTCCTTCGCTTGCCCAGCAGGCACCGGCGCAGTTACAAACCCCACAGGAGGCACCGGCTGCGCAGTCGCAGGCGGCTCCGTCCAGCCCGCAGCAGAGCGGCAAGCTCAAGTCGCAGCACGGCGCATGGTCCGTTCTCTGTGACACGCCCGCTGGTGCAAAGACGGAACAGTGCGCGCTGATCCAGAACGTGGTCGCTGCAAAGCGTCCGGAACTCGGCCTTTCGGTTGTCGTTCTCAAGACGGCTGACAACAAGGCCCGCATTCTTCGTGTTCTGGCGCCGCTTGGTGTCCTGCTTCCCAATGGCCTTGGCCTCAATGTCGACGGCAAGGACATCGGTCGCGCCTATTTCGTCCGCTGCTTCGAAGACGGCTGCTACGCCGAGGTGATCCTTGAGGATGATCTTCTCAAGACGTTGCGCTCCGGCAAGGCTGCGACCTTCATCGTCTTCCAGACACCGGAAGAAGGGGTTGGCATTCCCGTCGATCTGAAGGGCTTCGGCGAAGGCTTCGACGCCCTGCCCTGATCACAACTGCGATGACCGGTTGTTCTCAACCGATTTAAGGCTTACATCCTGCAGCAAACACATGCTGCAGGATTTATTTTTATGAAAAGCCTGATCGACAGTTTCGACGCCAGCCGCGATGATATCGAGCGCCTTGTCGCCCAAAGCCTGAAAGGCAGCGACGATGGCGAACTTTTCGTGGAATATCGCGAGGCGGAGGCTCTCGTTTTCGACAATGGCCGCCTCAAGACCGGCTCCTTCAATCAGGATCAGGGATTCGGGTTGCGATCGGTCGCTGGTGAAGCCATCGGCTATGCCCATGCGGGTGATCTGTCTATGGCCGCCTTGCGACGCGCTTCCGATGCGGTTTCCGCAACCCTCAAGGGCTACGGCGGGAGTTATTCGGCGGCGCCTGCTGGCACCAACCGTCATCTTTACACGGACGAAAATCCCATCGGTTCCCCGACCTTTGACGCCAAGGTGCAACTGTTGCAGCAGATTGACGCCTATCTGCGCGCCAAGGACCCGAAGGTGAGACAGGTTTCCGTTTCGCTTGCAGGATCGTGGCAGCAGGTCGAAATATTGCGTGCCGACGGTCACTTCGTGCGCGATATACGGCCCATGGTCCGGTTGAGCGTCTCGGTGGTGGCGGGCAATGGCGACCGCCAGGAATCAGGTTCTCATACGGTTGGCGGACGCAAGGGATTTGGCGAATTCGTCACGACTGAAAGCTGGCAGCATGCCGCCGATGAGGCATTGCGGCAGGCGCTCGTCAACCTGGAGGCCATCCCCGCCCCGGCAGGCACATTCGACATCGTTCTGGCAAACGGGTGGCCGGGCGTGATGCTGCATGAAGCGGTTGGCCATGGGCTGGAAGGCGACTTCAATCGCAAGAAGACCTCCGCTTTTGCCGGTCTCCTCGGCCAGCAGGTTGCATCGAAAGGCGTGACTGTGGTCGACGACGGCACGATCGCCGAGCGTCGCGGCTCTCTCACCATCGACGATGAAGGCACGCCGACCATTCGCACCATGCTGATCGAGGACGGCAAACTCGTCAACTACATGCAGGACCGCCAGAATGCGCGCCTGATGGGCATGGAAGCAACCGGCAATGGGCGCCGTGAATCCTATGCTCATGCACCTATGCCACGCATGACCAACACCTACATGCTTTCGGGCGACAAGACGCCTGAGGAGATCATCGCCTCCATGAAGAAAGGCATCTACGCCGTTTCCTTCGGCGGCGGCCAGGTGGATATCACATCCGGCAAATTCGTGTTCGGCTGCACGGAAGCCTACATGATTGAGGACGGCAAGGTCGGCGCGCCGATCAAGGGTGCGATGCTGATCGGCAACGGCCCGGATGCGATGCAGCGTATTTCGATGATCGGCAACGATATGAAACTCGATACTGGCAGCGGCAATTGCGGAAAAGGAGGCCAGTGGGTTCCCGTCGGCGTCGGCCAGCCGCATTTGCGCATGGATCAGGTAACGGTGGGCGGCACGGCTGTATAGCCATGCCCTCACGCCATGCGAGCGCACATATTTATTAGCTTCATCTTGCTTGCGGATAAGGGCGGTAAAGTGCAGGTTACGGATACGGCTGCATGGCGGCTTTCAATGCCGCACCGATCTGGAGAGAGAAATGCCTCAATCGCCCTACGACTGGACGGGCAAGCGAACGGAAAAGCGTGACCGGCAAAGACGGGTGCTGGTCGTGACAGCCATCGCCATGGGAGCGCTCATCCTCGTCCTTGGCATGGTGGATGGCCTATTGATCCTGCTAGGCTGATATGCTGCCCGTCTACATAATTGATTGCACAGGAATAGAGAGCGCTGACGAACTCTGGCGACGTTATCTTTCCGCCGTTCCTACGGAGAATCCAGAAGCCTTCGGCTACACACTGGACTCGTTCTGGGACGCAGTGCAATGGCAAGGTCCCGGCTGCCCCGGAGAGTGCGAACTCGTTTTCCAGAATGTCGATGCGCTCGCCAAGTTGAAAACACGCGGCGGTCAACCGTTTCTCGAAGCGTTCATCCGCCTCGCAAACGAAACCGACAGAATAACCATCAGGCTTTCGTAAAAGCCGGTTCTCGTCTTAGACGCCCGGCTCTTCTTCCAGCAAACCGGTTACGAAATCGAACAGGCCCGGGCGGCGGTCGCGGCGAAGACGTTCGGCCTCGATAATCGACTTGATCGCGGCGAAGGAGCGGTCGAGGTCTTCATTGATGACGATGTAATCGTACTTCACCCATTTCTGGATCTCGAAGCGGGCATTCTGCAAGCGTGTCTCGATGACGTCCGCCGTGTCTTCGGCGCGGCGGTTCAGGCGCTGCTGCAGTTCGCGCATGGTCGGCGGCAGGATGAAGATAGAGACCACATCGGCAGGCATCTTTGCCTGCAACTGGTCTGCGCCCTGCCAGTCGATGTCAAACAGCATGTCCTGACCGTCGGCCAGCGCAATCTCGGCAGTTTCACGGAGCGTGCCGTAGAAATTGCCGTGAACTTCGGCCCATTCGATCAGTTCGTCATTGTCCCGCAGACGCTCGAATTCGCGTATGGTCTTGAAATGGTAGTGGACCCCCTCGATCTCGCTCGGGCGGCGCTGGCGCGTCGTCACACTGATCGACAAGGAGAGGTTCATCTTCTTGTCTTCCAGCAAAAGCCGGGCGATGGTCGACTTTCCCGCCCCGGAGGGCGATGAGATCACCACCATCAAGCCTCTGCGTGCGACGCCATTTTCAACCGAAGAGATGGCCATGATACCTGTTACTCCAGATTTTGTACTTGTTCGCGAAACTGATCCACGACTGCCTTCAGTTCCAGACCGATGGCTGTGATCGACGCCGCATTCGATTTGGAACACAGTGTATTTGCTTCACGATTAAATTCCTGTGAAAGAAAATCGAGCTTGCGCCCGATGGGGCCGCCGTCAGCAAGCAGTTTGCGGGCGGACGCCACATGCGTTTCCAGCCGGTCAAGTTCTTCCTGAATATCCGCCTTGGTCGCCAGAAACGCCGCTTCCTGATAGAGCCGCGCTTCATCGAGTTCACGCGCGGCATCCAATAGCAGAGCCACCTGCCCCGCGAGACGGGCCTTGATCGCATCGGTACTGCGCGAGGGGTCACGGCGGGCACCCTCGGTCAGTCGTTCAATAGTATCGACATGCGCGGACAGAATGGTGAAAAGAGCCTTGCCTTCCTGTTTGCGGGCGTCGGCAATTGCCTTGAGCGCCTCTTCAAAGCTCGAGACGATGGCCGCTTCCAGCACGCCGCGTTCATCTTCGTTGTCAGCCACCTGTACTTGGTCGATGATGCCACGCAGCGAGAGAATGCCGTCAACACTCGCAGGCGCGAGACCGTGCCTGGCCTGCAAATCCGCACCAAGCTTGAGGACCTCGGCGAGCATCGCCTGGTTGATGGTGAAACCGGCCTGAGCCTCACTGCGTTCTACGCTGAGGCTTGCCTGAAAATTCCCGCGTGAAAAATGGCGTGCCAGCATCGAGCGGACTGGGTGTTCCGCCGCTTCCAGACCTTGCGGCAGACGCAGCCGGAGGTCGAGCCCCTTGCCGTTGACGGAACGCACCTCCCAGACAATGCGCACGTCTCCGCCGTCCACGGTGTGCTGCACGGCGTGGCGTGCAAATCCGGTCATGCTTTGGAGCGCCATGCGTTCCATCCCCTCAACTCATGTCCGCAGAGGTGCGGACTTACTCAAAAACCGAACCGAAGCCGGCATCTGCCGCCGGCTTCGGTTAAAACAAACTCACCAGAGGCCGCTCTATTGTCCCGCGCTCTGATCTGGAACGTTGCCGCTATTCCTCTGCTGTTCCACGGAGCGCCACTTGCGAACATTGGCGTTGTGCTCCTGCAACGTCTTTGAGAACACGTGGCCACCCGTTCCGTCGGCGACGAAATAGAGGTCTTCCGTATCCAGCGGGTTGGCAACAGCTTCCAGTGCCGCCTTGCCCGGATTGGCAATCGGCGTCGGCGGCAGACCGTTGATCACATAGGTGTTGTAAGGCGTCGGCTTTTCGATGTCCGACTTGAAGATCGGGCGATCAGACGGCTTGCCGGCCCCACCGAACAGACCATAGATGATGGTCGGATCGGACTGGATGCGCATGCCCTTCTTCAGGCGGTTGACGAAGACCGAGGCCACATGCGGGCGCTCGGACGCGATCCCGGTTTCCTTTTCCACGATGGAAGCCAGCGTCACGAATTCGTTCTTGTCCTTGACCGGCAGGTCGGGATTACGCTTTGCCCAAGCATCGTCCACGAGCTTCTTCTGGGAAGCGATCATACGGTCGATGATTTCCGAACGCGTGGTGCCCCGGGTGAAATTCAGCGTATCGGTGAAGAGCGAGCCTTCCGGCGGCATGTCCTTCGGCATGTCACCGACAAGAATCGGATCAACCGAAATACGGTCGAAAATCTGCTTCACCGTCAGGCCTTCCGGAATGGTCAGCGGATACATGATGGACTTGCCGCTGATGAGAATATTCATCACATCGCGCATCGTAGCACCGGCAGGGATGGCGTATTCGCCCGCCTTCAGATCATTTTCGTGTCCGAGCGTGCGCATACCGTAGCGGAAGATGCGCGCATCGCTGACGATTTCACGGTTTTCCAGACTATTGGAGACTTCGGCGATGCCGGCACCGCGCTTGACGAGAAATGTGGTCTCGGCAGCAAGCGGACCCGGAGCATCGAACTGCATCTTGCCGAAATAGAACAAGGCGGACGCGCCGAGCAGAACCAGCACGACGAGCGACAGCATGAAGTTCATGAACACCACGATCTGGCTGCGCGCATGGCGTGAACGCTTGCGCGGCGGCGGCGTTCCCGGCTCGGGGCGCAGAGCTTCAGACGCAGATTTCGGCACGAACGGCTTTGAAGTCGCGTTCGTTTCCTGCGTCGCGCCAGTGGGCTGCTCGTCCGCGGGCGGTGTTCCGGATGGTGCCTCTGAATTCACTCAATCACCTCGGTCCAGAGCCCTGAATAGTTCAACCAAACTATACGAAAAGCTCCGTCTATCTATTTTGGCGCAGCTTCCGACCTCCCCGGTCGAATGCCCGCCCAGAACGGCTATGCACTTAATTTCGTCAGAGCGGATAAAACTCTTCGGAATTGCGACTACACTAACCGCTGTTCACGATTTTAAACATCGCATCCGGTTATATTTTGGCAAAAACGCGGAGAAATCCCCGCGTTTTTTGATTCCGAGATTTATTTCAGCAATACCGATCAGGAATATCGGCGCAGGATCAGCGAAGCATTGGTTCCGCCGAACCCGAAGGAGTTCGACAGCGCCACATCGATCTTGCGTTCACGGGCCTTGTGTGGAACCAGATCGATCTTCGTGGAGACCGCAGGATTGTCCAGATTGAGCGTCGCAGGCGCGATGTTATCGCGGATGGCAAGCGTCGAGAAAATCGCCTCGGCAGCACCAGCAGCACCCAGCAGGTGACCGATGGACGACTTGGTCGAAGACATCGAAACTTTCGACGCGGCGTCGCCAACCACGCGCTCGACAGCGCCCAGTTCGATGGTATCGGCCATGGTCGAAGTGCCATGCGCATTGATGTAGTCGATCTGGTCCGGCGTGATTCCGGCGCGCTTGATGGCCATTTCCATGCAGCGCTGCGCACCCTCGCCGTTCTCGCTTGGAGCGGTGATGTGGTAAGCATCGCCGGAAAGACCATAACCGATGACTTCGGCATAGATCTTCGCACCGCGCGCCAAGGCGTGTTCAAGCTCCTCGAGAACCACAACGCCCGCACCTTCACCCATGACAAAGCCGTCGCGGTCTTCATCATAAGGACGCGATGCCGCGGTCGGGTCATCATTGCGCTTCGTGGAGAGCGCCTTGCAGGCAGCGAAGCCTGCAAGCGAGATGCGGCTCACCGGGGATTCCGTACCGCCAGCAACCATCACATCCGCATCGCCGAAAGCGATCAGGCGGGCAGCGTCGCCAATGGCGTGCGCGCCGGTCGAGCAGGCGGTGACGACCGCGTGGTTCGGGCCGCGCAGCTTGTGCTTGATGGAAACATGGCCGGAAGCCAGGTTGATCAGACGGCCGGGAATAAAGAATGGCGAGATGCGTCGCGGACCCTTGTCGCGCAGCGTATAGCCCGCTTCGACGATGCCTTCGATGCCGCCGATGCCGGAACCGATCAGAACGCCGGTGCGAACCTGGTCTTCGTCGCTTTCTGGATGCCAGCCGGCATCGTCCAGCGCCTGATCGGCAGCGCCGACGGCGTAGACGATGAAAGGATCAACCTTGCGCTGTTCCTTCGGCTCCATATGGAGGTCGGCATTGAAGGTGCCATTGGTGCCATCGCCAACCGGAACGCGGCAGGCAATCTGGCAGGCCAGATCATCAACTTCAAATTCCGTGATGCGGCGAGCACCGCTTTCACCGGCAATAAGACGCTTCCAGGTCTCTTCGACACCGCTGGCAAGCGGCGACACCAGACCAAGACCGGTGATGACGACACGCCTCATATCCACCCCTTAAAATTCTGTTATGTCACAAGCACCGCGCCCCGCAGGCTTTAACCGGCAGAACATATGTCCGGGCCTGACTGAAAGGGATGGTGCTCCAATTGTTAAAACCGGAGCCTGCCATATCGAACGCGTTCTCGACCAGCGTTCGGGCAGATTCACAACAGGCCTCGAACGGACCTTTGTGCATGTGCGTTTCGACCGTGAATACGAAAGAAACAGCCAAAGACAAGCAGGGCCGGGATTCGCGAGAACCCCAGCCCAATGCCCAAGTTCAGATTAGGCAGAAGCCTTGTCGATGAACTTCACAGCGTCGCCGACCGTGAGGATCGTTTCGGCAGCGTCGTCAGGAATTTCAACGCCGAATTCTTCTTCGAAAGCCATGACCAGCTCGACCGTGTCGAGGCTGTCTGCGCCGAGGTCATCGATGAAGCTTGCGCCTTCCGTGACCTTGTCGGCATCTACGCCCAGATGTTCAACAACGATTTTCTTGACGCGCTCTGCGGTATCGCTCATGTCGGAACCTCGACCTGTGTGTTTGTTGCTCTGCCTTGGTTAGCGGCATGCAGGATTGTAATCAAGTTATAAGATGTCTGCCAAGTTTCGAGCGAAGCCGCCCGGACAGTCATCCTGTGGATATTCCTTTCGGAACAGGATCGCAGCGCTTCTACTCAGAATGCCGCAATTCTCGATGGGCGCATTACCATGCTTCTTGAGCAAGGCAAAGCGCCTTTTCCTTCTCCACCCCCCGTATTAAGGCATTTTATACCATAATCGAGGGGAGAAGGAGGGTTAGATCATGGCCATGCCACCATTGACGTGCAGGGTCTGGCCGGTCACATAAGCTGCCTCATCGCTTGCCAGATAGACAACGGCAGCAGCGATATCGCCCCCAACACCCATGCGCTTCATGGGGATATTGCTCATGATCGCATCCTTCTGCTTTTCGTTCAGCTTGTCGGTCATGGCCGATTCGATGAAGCCCGGAGCGATGCAGTTCACTGTGACATTGCGGCTTGCGATTTCCTGCGCCAGCGACTTGGAGAAGCCGATCAGCCCTGCCTTCGATGCACAGTAATTCGCCTGGCCGGGGTTACCGGTGACGCCAACGATGGAGGTGATGTTGATGATGCGGCCATTGCGGCGGCGCATCATGGGATGGGTCAGTTCACGCGTCAGGTTGAAGACGGACGTCAGGTTGACGTTCAACACGGCATCCCAGTCCTCGTCGCTCATGCGAACGAAGAGCCCGTCGCGGGTAATCCCGGCATTGTTGACCAGAATGTCGACGCCGCCCATCTCCTCTTCGGCCTTCTGGCCGAGGACCTTTACAGCTTCGCGGTCGGAAAGATTGGCCGGAAAGATGAAGATGCGGTCGCCAAGTTCAGCGGCAAGTTCTTTCAGCTTTTCCTCACGCGTGCCATGCAGGCCCACGATTGCGCCCTGCGCATGAAGTGCGCGGGCAATCGCTTCACCGAGGCCGCCGGTTGCGCCGGTTACCAGAGCCTTGCGGCCAGTCAGATCAAACATGCGAAGTCCCTTTTAAGCGTTGAGGGCGGCGAGCGCCGCTTCGATTTCTTCAGCCGAACCGACAGCCACACCAGCCACATCCTTCGAGATGCGGCGCGCCAGACCGGTCAGAACCTTGCCCGAACCTACTTCATAAAGCGTGGTTACGCCATTGGCCGCAAACCATTCGACAGTTTCACGCCAGCGCACCTGACCCGTAACCTGCTCGACAAGAAGATCGGCAATCTCGTTGGCATCGGTGACGGGCGCTGCGCGCACATTGGCGATAAGCGGAACGATTGGATTGTGCTTTTCGACCGAAGCGAGCGCTTCGCGCATGGCGTCAGCGGCAGGCCCCATCAAAGTCGAATGGAAGGGTGCGGACACCGGCAGCATGATGGCGCGTTTGGCACCTTTTTCGGACGCCAGCCCGGCAGCCAGTTCGACCGCAGCCTTGGAGCCGGAAATAACGAGCTGACCACCGCCATTGTCATTGGCGATCTGGACCGAACCGGAAGCCCTGGCTTCCGTGCAGACAGCTTCCACGTCGCCATGTTCCAGACCGATGATGGCCGCCATCGCGCCTTCGCCGACGGGAACGGCTTTCTGCATCGCGTTGCCTCGGATGCGCAGGAGACGTGCCGTATCGGCAAGCGAGAACGTCCCTGCCGCGCAAAGCGCGGAATATTCGCCAAGCGAATGCCCGGCGACGTAGGAAACCTTGTCCTTCAGGGAAAAGCCGCGCGCTTCCATGACCCGCAGCACGGCCATCGAGACCGCCATCAGCGCAGGCTGGGCATTAGCGGTCAGCGTCAGTACGTCTTCCGGACCCTCGAACATGGTAGCGGAAAGCTTTTCGCCCAGTGCCGCGTCCACTTCCTCGAAAACAGCGCGCGCTTCTGCAAACTGCTCTGCCAGAGCCTTGCCCATGCCCACAGCCTGGCTGCCCTGCCCTGGAAAAGTGAATGCTACCGCCATGAAAGCCTCTTTCATCTTTGCCATTGGAGCGCGTTTCGACCTGACTGTATCAGGCCGGCGCTCCAATTTTTACTTTAACGCGCATCTTATCCGAAAACCGTTTTACACTTTTCGGGATGCGCTCTAATTGCGCAATTTGGCGCGATGTGCCCCAGCGCGGGCAGCAAAGTCAAGTATTTCCCGGTTTTTGTGCCGTTTGCGCCTTGCAAAGCCGGGGAAAAACACGTAATAGCCGCCCGTTCATTGCTCGGCACCAGCTGGGGGCTGAACGGAGGGCCGGTCAAACAGTGCAATTAATTGCGCTATTGTCCGTAGAAGTCATAAGCGCTTCTGCCTCCCGTGTCTCCGCTCTCGACCGTCTCAAGTTGCGCGTCCTTTCTTCTCCGGTTTACCGGATCAAGAGAAGTCGCAGAGGCTTAGCCGCTGGTGTCAGCATGTTGTAACAGAAGAAAGGCAAAGCCAATGGCTCTTTATGAACATGTGCTTCTTGCCCGCCAGGACATTTCCCAGCAGCAGGTCGACGCTCTCGTCGAACAGTACAAGGGTGTCCTCGAAGCTAATGGCGGCAAGGTCGGTAAGGTCGAAAGCTGGGGTCTGCGTCCCCTCACCTACCGCATCAAGAAGAATCGCAAGGCGTATTACACGCTCGTGAACATCGACGCTCCGGCTGCAGCCGTTGCCGAAATGGAACGCCAGATGCGCATCAACGAAGACGTTCTTCGTTTCCTCACCGTTCGCGTTGACGAACATGAAGAAGGCCAGTCGGCCATGCTCACCCGCCGTGACGACCGTCGCGAACGCGATGGTGATGATCGTCCGCGCCGCCGTGAAGGTGGTTTCGACCGTGGCGATCGCGGTGATCGCGGTCCGCGTCGCCCGCGCGACAACGAAGCTGGTGAAGGAGCATAATCATGGTTGATATCAATCAGATCCCGACCCGTCGTCCTTTCCATCGCCGTCGCAAGACGTGCCCGTTCTCCGGCGCAAACGCACCGAAGATCGACTACAAGGACATCAAGCTTCTGCAGCGTTACATTTCCGAACGCGGCAAGATCGTTCCTTCCCGTATTACGGCCGTCAGCCAGAAGAAGCAGCGTGAACTCGCCAAGGCGATCAAGCGCGCCCGTTTCCTCGGCCTGCTGCCTTACGTCGTGAAGTAAGAACACGAATTCGGGAGGTGGTTCGCCTCCTCCCGTTTCCTCCGTTGCGATGGGCGTAGCGGACGTACCAAAAACCCGAGTTGGGGCAGAGTCCTCTAACTGCACGAACCGGCCAGACCGGAGCAGGACAGCGAAACTGATGAAATTCAATGGAACCATTATCGGTATCGGCATATTGGCGGGGCTTGCCTCGGCCTTGATGTCGTCCGGCGTCATCATGCAAGGTGGCGCGATGGCCGCAGCCATGGCCATGGCTCTCTATTTCCTGACACCGCTTCCCATTTTCGTCGTTGCCCTTGGCTGGGGATCGAGCGCCGGTATCGTTGCCGCCGCCACGGCCACGGTTGCCGTCGGCGTAGTCGCTGTTCCGATCGCAGCACTCCTGATGGCGTTGACGAGCTTCGTACCTGCGGCGACGGGAGCGTATCTTTCCGGCCTCGCACGGCCAGCGGAAGAACTCGGCGGACCGAAGGATATTCTGGTCTGGTATCCGCTGTCGGATATCATTTTCCGCCTTGCCCTGATGGTGGCGCTCAGCTTCATCGTCATCGGCGCCATTCTTGGGTTCGGCCCGGACATGGCGCGCGAACTCGCTAGCACCCTTATCGACCGGGTTGCCGAAGCGGATCCCCAGTTCACGGCCAGCGAGGACATTCGGGACAATGTGACCGCATTGCTGATGGTCGCCTTGCCTGCAATCCAGCCTGCGACGTGCCTCGCGATTCTCGTCGGCAATCTTTATCTGGCGCAGCGCCTGATCTCCATGTCGGGCCGCCTGCGCCGACCGCGCGACGACTGGCCAGCGACGCTGCGTATGCCGCGTCCGGCTTTGCTTGTCTTCGCGGTCGCCCTTGCGGTTGCATTTCTCCCCGGCGGAGCCGGACTGATTGCAACCGTCGTTGCCGGCGCTCTTAGCGCAGGCTTCATTATGTCAGGTCTTGCCATCATGCATTTTCGCACGCGTGGCAAGGTATGGCGCCCGGTGGCGCTGTGGCTTGCCTACTTTGCGATCATACTTTTCGCATTCCTGCTTTTCGTCTTCATGGTTCTTGGACTTTTCGACACTTCGCGCGGTGCGCCGGTTTCGAAAATGCCGGGTGCCGACAGTCAATAAACCCAATCAGAAACTCGAAAGGAAACTCCAATGGAAGTCATTCTTCTGGAACGCATTGGCCGCCTCGGCCAGATGGGCGAAACCGTCAAGGTCAAGGACGGCTATGCCCGTAACTTCCTGCTGCCGCAGGGCAAGGCTCTTCGCGCCAACGAAGCCAACAAGAAGAAGTTCGAAGGCCAGCGTGCCCAGCTCGAAGCCCAGAACCTGGAACGCAAGAACGAAGCCAGCGCCGTTGCTGAAAAGCTCAATGGCGAAAGCTTCATCGTCGTGCGTTCGGCTGGTGAAACCGGCCAGCTCTACGGTTCCGTTTCGACCCGTGACATCGCCGAAATCATTTCCGCCAACGGCTTCACCCTGCATCGCAATCAGGTTGAACTGAACCACCCGATCAAGACCATCGGCCTGCACGAAGTCTCGATTTCGCTGCATCCGGAAGTTCAGGTTCAGGTAACCGTCAACATCGCCCGTTCGACCGAAGAAGCCGAACGCCAGGCAAAGGGTGAAGACCTGACCTCGATCGAAGCCATCTATGGCATCGAGGAACAGCCTCTGTCGGAAGAAGTCTTCGACGACGAAGACGAAGCTGAAGATCAGGCTTAATTAGCCACCTATTATCCGCGGGAATGCCCGGCCAACCGGCGTTCATTCCCATCGTGGTAAACTTTATATGATCGTGCCCGGCGGCCTTCGCCGGGCATTTTCTCTTTTCAGATCGATAAAACTCCCTATTCTGTTCATTAGTATTGGATTGTAGAGGGTGCCGACGGAAACGTCTGCGTTGCTTGGGCACGACTCCCTAGGCCGATTGACCGATTGGGATATTGCCTGAAATCTGATGACAGAGCGGCTCTGATACCATGCACCGCCGCCTGCCATGCAAACGCATGGACGTGCACTCGCTTCATCCTGGAGAGGAGATGGGGCCGATGTATGGAATGTTGCGTACTGTTCTTTCGCATATGATTAAAATCGGTGACCTGATTGTCACCGATTCCGAGGGGTCGCGATTTCAGTATGGCGACAGGACCGGCGCGCCGGTTCATGTTCAGTTCAAGACCCGGCATGCCGAGCGGGCCGTTGCGCTCGACCCGGAATTAAAGCTTGCCGAATGCTTCATGGATGGCGAGATCGACTTTCTGGAAGGCGATATCTATACGCTGCTTCAGGTGGTGTTTGAAAATACCGGACCGACAGCGGCAACCGAGCCGTGGATGAAAGCCGCCGGGAAACTGCGCGTGCTCTTCCGCCGCTTCCAGCAGATGAACACGATTTCGCGTTCATCGAGCAATATCAAAAGTCATTACGATCTCTCGGGCGAGTTGTACGACCTGTTTCTCGATCCCGACAAACAGTATTCCTGCGCCTATTTCGATCCGCCAAATGCCACACTTGCCGAGGCGCAGCTTGCCAAGAAACGCCATATCGCCGCCAAGATGCTGGTAAAGGAAGGCGACAAGGTGCTCGATATCGGCTGCGGCTGGGGCGGCATGGGGCTTTATCTCGCCCGCCATCTCAAGGCCAATGTCACGGGCGTAACCTTGTCCGAAGAGCAGCACGCTATCGCCAACCAGCGCGCGAAGGATGAGGGACTGGCCGACAGGGCGAAATTCGAGCTGACCGATTATCGCAATATCAACGACAAGTTTGACAGGCTTGTTTCGGTCGGCATGTTCGAGCATGTCGGTGTCGGCCATTTCGCCGAATACTTTCAGCATGTGGCGCGGCTGATGAAGCCGGATGGCGTCTTTCTACTGCACGCCATCGGACGTGCCGATGGGCCGGGAGCGACCAATCCGTTCATCCGCAAATACATCTTCCCCGGCGGTTATATTCCGGCGCTTTCAGAGGTTCTGCCGCATATCGAGAAGGTCGGGCTTTATGTCACTGACATTGAAATCCTCCGGCTACATTACGCGGAAACGCTGAAGGCGTGGCGAGAGGCATTCATGGCCAATCGCGACAAGGCAAAGGCGCTTTATGACGAGCGCTTCTGCCGCATGTGGGAATTTTATCTTGCTGCATCGGAGAGCGCGTTCCGCTGGCAGAACATGATGGTGTTCCACATTCAGATCGCTCACAAACAGGAATCCGTTCCACTGACCCGCAACTATATCGAGGCCGAGGAGAAGCGCCTCAAACGCCTCGACAGTGCCCCCAAAGGGGCCAATAGCGAGGTGCGGGCCGTCAGGAAAAGCATGAACGCCTGAATTTAATTCCGCCGATTCGATAGGTCAGTCCGCGTCAATAGCGGGCTGACCGAATGACGATCCCAACTGTGGATCAGTGTGAATCATGGTATAGCTTGTCTCTTCCAGCAGGAATCACCCGAAGCGTCGTTGCGTTTGGCATCGCCTGAGGGTTAGCTGGTTGCATCAGGGACAGGAATTGGAATCATGGCGGAAGCGGCGGTACGCAAACTCGATGACGCGCGGGAGCAAAAAGACGCGCTCTATCGTGAAGCACCCCACAATATTGAAGCGGAACAGGCGCTGCTCGGCGCCATTCTGATCAATAACGATGCGTTTTACCGGGTATCGGACTTCCTCAAGCCCACCCATTTCTTCGAGCCGCTGCACCGGCGTATTTATGAGATCACGACCGATCTTATCCGCGTCGGCAAGATGGCCAACCCCGTGACGATGAAGACCTTCCTGCCTACCGAAGGCAAGGTCGGCGATCTCACCATCTTCCAGTATGTGACGCGCCTCGCAACCGAAGCCGTTACCATCATCAACGCAGAAGATTATGGCCGCGCCATTTACGATCTGGCGACGCGCCGCGCGCTGATCGGCATTGGCGAAGATATGGTGAATGTTGCCTATGATGCGCCTGTCGACATGGCGCCGCAGGAACAGATCGAGGACGCCGAACGCCGCCTGTTCGAACTGGCGGAAACGGGTCGGTATGACGGCGGCTTCCTGCCCTTCAAGGACGCGGTGACAACCGCCGTAGATATGGCCAACGCCGCTTTCATGCGCGATGGCCATCTTTCCGGCATTTCGACCGGCATCCATTCGCTCGACGCGAAGATGGGCGGCTTGCAGCCTTCCGACTTGATCATCCTTGCCGGCCGTCCCGGCATGGGCAAGACCTCGCTTGCCACCAATATCGCGTTCAACATCGCCAACGCCTATGCAGGCGAACAGCAGGCTGATGGTTCGATGAAAGCCGTGAATGGTGGCGTCGTCGGGTTCTTTTCGCTCGAAATGTCGGCGGAACAGCTCGCCACCCGTATCATTTCCGAGCAGACGGAAGTTTCCTCCTCGAAAATCCGCCGCGGCGACATCACCGAGACCGACTTTGAAAAGCTCGTCGCGTGTTCGCAGGTGATGCAGAAAATTCCGCTCTATATCGACCAGACCGGCGGCATCTCGATTGCCCAGCTTGCAGCACGCGCGCGTCGCCTCAAGCGCCAGCGCGGTCTCGACGTTCTGGTGATCGACTATGTGCAGCTGATGACCGGCTCGTCGAAAGCTTCCGCGCAGAACCGCGTGCAGGAAATCACCGAAATCACCACCGGCCTCAAGGCGCTTGGCAAGGAACTGAACGTTCCGATCATTGCCCTTTCACAGCTCTCTCGTCAGGTGGAAAGCCGCGACGACAAGCGCCCGCAGCTTTCCGACCTTCGTGAATCGGGCTCCATCGAACAGGACGCCGACGTGGTTCTGTTCGTGTTCCGCGAGGAATATTACGTCAAGAATCTCGAGCCGCGCGACGAGTTTGACCCGAAATATGAAGAATGGAAGCAGCACTTTGAAAAAGTGCGTGGCACTGCGGACGTCATTATCGCCAAGCAGCGTCACGGGCCAACCGGCACGGTCAAGCTCGCTTTCCAGTCCGAGTTCACGCGATTTGCGGACTTGGCCGAGGGTTCTTATCTCCCGGAACAGTATGAATAAACTCACATTCGCGATGGAGCGCGTCTGATGGCCAAGGCGCGCGTTCAATTCATTTGCCAGAATTGCGGCGCGGTCCATTCGCGCTGGGCAGGCAAGTGCGACTCGTGCGGAGAGTGGAACACGCTCGTCGAGGAAGGCACCAATAGCGGCATCGGCTCCGGGCCCGGCGCCATGCTGTCCAAGCGCAAGGGACGCGCCGTCGCCCTCACCTCGCTCTCCGGCGACATAGAGGATGCGCCGCGCATCATTTCCGGCATCAGCGAGCTTGACCGCGTTACCGGCGGCGGTTTCGTGCGTGGTTCCGCGCTTCTGATCGGCGGCGATCCCGGTATCGGCAAATCCACGCTTTTGACACAAGCAGCGGCGGCGCTCGCCAATCGCGGACATCGTATTGTCTATGTTTCAGGCGAAGAAGCCGTCGCACAGATTCGCTTGCGCGCGCAGCGTCTCGGCGTTGCATCGTCGGCAGTGGAGCTTGCCGCCGAAACCAATGTCGAAGACATAATCGCCACCATTTCAGACGGCAAACGCCCGGATCTGGTGATCATCGATTCGATCCAGACGCTGTGGACCGACATGGCAGACTCCGCGCCCGGCACGGTCACGCAGGTGCGCTCGTCGGCGCAAGCGCTGATCCGCTATGCCAAGCAGACGGGCGCAGCGGTTGTGCTGGTCGGCCACGTGACCAAGGAGGGCCAGATTGCCGGTCCCCGCGTGGTTGAGCACATGGTTGACGGCGTTCTCTATTTCGAGGGCGAAGGCGGTCACCATTACCGCATTCTACGAACGGTGAAGAACCGCTTCGGCCCGACCGACGAAATCGGCGTTTTCGAAATGTCGGATGGCGGCTTGCGCGAGGTTTCAAACCCGTCTGAGCTTTTTCTCGGTGAGCGCAATGCCAAGGCTCCCGGCGCCGCCGTCTTCGCCGGTATGGAGGGCACGCGCCCGGTGCTGGTGGAAATTCAGGCCCTTGTCGCGCCCTCCTCGCTCGGCACGCCGCGTCGCGCGGTGGTCGGCTGGGATGGCGGGCGTCTTGCCATGATCCTCGCCGTTCTCGAATCGCATTGCGGCGTTCGTTTCGGCCAGCACGATGTCTACCTGAATGTTGCAGGCGGTTATCGTATCAGCGAGCCTGCTGCGGATATAGCTGTGGCTGCCGCACTGGTTTCATCCATGGCCGGTATTGCCCTTCCGCCAGATTGTGTTTATTTCGGCGAAATCAGCCTTTCCGGTGCTGTTCGCGCGGTAACGCATGCGGTACAGAGGCTTAAGGAAGCGGAGAAACTCGGCTTCCGGCAGGCAGAAGTGCCCGGCGGCAGCGGCGAACTCTGGAAAGATCGCAGCTTCCGCCTCATGGAAACTTCGGCTTTGCCCGATCTGGTGGCGCGTATCGCGGCTTCAGGCTCTGGAAAGAAGCAATAAATCTGGAGTTTTATGACTGGAAGAATCTGTCAACCTTCCGGTGATAAACTCCAGCATCTTTGACTGCCCTGCGCGTGGAACAAGTTGCGCATAATAACTGAGGACAGGCCAGAATGCCGATAACCATGCTTGATGGAATTCTACTCGGGATAACGCTGGTTTCAGCCGTTCTGGCGATGGTTCGCGGGTTCTCCCGCGAAGTGCTGTCGCTGGTATCGTGGGCGGCAGCAGCAGCTGCTGCCTATCTTTTCTACCAACCGGTTCTGCCTTTCGTGCAGCCTTACATCAATAACGAAACCATCGCGAAGATCGCCGCCGCTGGCGCGGTTTTCCTGGTCGTGCTTATTGTCGTGTCGCTGATCACCATGAAGATTGCCGATTTCATCATCGACAGCCGCATCGGTGCACTCGACCGTACACTAGGCTTCCTGTTCGGTGGCGTGCGTGGCGTGCTTCTCGTTGTCGTTGCCATGCTGTTCTTCAACTGGCTTGTCCCAACCAACCAGCCAGCATGGGTAACCAATGCCAAATCCAAGCCGATGCTCGATTCCTTTGGCCAGCAGTTGATTGATCTTCTTCCAGCCAATCCCGACCAGATGATTGACAGGTTCAAGCCGCAGCAGAATGCTCCCGCTTCGGGCGAACAGGAAGAAGCGCCGGTTCCGGACGATACGCCCGCACAGCAATAAGCCGTTTTCGATTATCGGGAAACCGTCAGCCATGCTGGCGGCTTTTCTGATTCTGGAAGCAAAATAGCCAAGTTGACGCTCAAACATTGTCATTTTAGTCCCCAGATCATATTTCAGGCGGGAATTTGCGAGATTATTCGCCTGTAACATGAGATACTGATGCGGATGAGACTATATCGACGCAGCGGCGAACTCTTCGCTTTTAACAAAAAGCCATCTTGTGATAGAGAGGCGCTTTAGTTGCCTCTGCAATCGAAAGGCCTTGCGGCAATGACCAGCCATTCTTCTGAAAATGCCTCCTTTATGCTGGATGAAGACACCCTGCATGAAGAGTGCGGCGTATTTGGCATTCTTGGCCATGAGGACGCAGCCGCGTTGACCGCATTGGGCCTTCATGCCCTTCAACATCGCGGACAGGAAGCCGCCGGCATCGTTTCCTATCACAATCGCCGTTTTCATTCCGAGCGTCATATGGGCCTCGTCGGTGACCATTTCACCGATGCGGCGACGCTGAACCGCCTGCCGGGCGACCGCGCCATCGGCCATGTGCGCTATTCCACCACCGGCGAGACGATCCTGCGCAATGTGCAGCCATTGTTCGCGGAACTGGAAGTTGGCGGCATCGCCATCGCCCACAACGGCAATTTCACCAACGGCCTCACGCTCCGCAAGCAGTTGATCGCTTCCGGCGCGATCTTTCAGGCGACATCCGACACCGAAGTCGTGCTGCATATGATCGCCCGCTCGCGCCATTCATCCTCCTCCGACCGTTTCGTCGATGCCATCCGGCAGGTTGAAGGCGGCTACGCCATGCTGGCGCTGACCCGCACCAAGCTGATCGCCGCGCGCGATCCAATCGGCATCCGCCCGCTTGTCATGGGCGAGCTGGACGGAAAACCAATCTTCTGCTCGGAAACCTGCGCCCTCGATATCATCGGCGCGAAATATATTCGCGATGTCCAAAACGGCGAAGTCGTTATCTGCGAGATTCAGAAAGACGGCTCCATCACCACCGAATCCATCAAGGCTGAAAATCCGCAGCCGGAACGGCTCTGCCTGTTTGAGTATGTCTATTTCGCCCGCCCTGACTCCGTCGTCGGCGGTCGCAGCGTTTATGTCGCGCGCAAGAACATGGGTATGGAGCTTGCCAAGGAAGCCGGTATCGAGGCCGACGTGGTTGTGCCGGTGCCCGATGGCGGCACGCCTGCCGCTCTTGGCTTCGCTCAGGCAAGCGGCATTCCGTTCGAATATGGCATCATCCGCAACCATTATGTGGGCCGCACCTTCATCGAGCCGACGCAGCAAATTCGCGCGCTTGGCGTCAAGCTGAAGCATTCGGCCAATCGTGCCATGATCGAAGGCAAGCGCGTGGTGCTGGTGGACGATTCCATCGTGCGGGGCACCACTTCCGTCAAGATCGTGCAAATGATCCGCGATGCAGGTGCAAAGGAAGTGCATATTCGCGTGGCAAGTCCCATGATTTACCACCCGGATTTCTACGGTATCGACACCCCCCATGCCGATAAGCTGCTGGCAAACCAGCATGAAGACCTGGAATCCATGTGCCGCTATATCGGCGCGGATTCTCTGGCCTTCCTTTCCATCGATGGGCTTTACAAGGCAGTCGGCGGAAAGCCGCGTGATCCGAAAGCGCCAGCTTTTACCGATCACTACTTCACGGGCGAATATCCAACCCGTCTTCTCGATCAGGAAGGCGAGAGCAACGTGCACACGCTGTCACTGCTTGCCAGCAACGGCTGATCGCCCAATCCTTTCACGCAGGCGGCCCCAAAGGCCGCCTGTTTCTTGTGTTTGAATGACATATGGGGACTAGATGAGCATCGACCTTACGGGCCGCATTGCACTGGTAACAGGCGCATCGCGCGGTATCGGCTATTTTCTTTCGCTAGAACTGGCAAAACGCGGCGCGCATGTGATCGCCGTTGCGCGCACGGTCGGCGGGCTTGAAGAGCTGGACGACGACATTCGCAAACTCGGCGGCAGCGCAACGCTGGTCCCCCTCGACATTACCGACATGGAAGCGATCGATCGCCTCGGTGGATCTATTCATGAGCGCTGGGGCAAGCTCGATATCATGGTCGCCAATGCGGGTGTTCTCGGCACGATATCGCCCATCGGCCATGTCGAAGCCAAGACCTTCGAGAAAGTCATGAACGTCAACGTCACCAGCGTCTGGCGCCTTATTCGTTCTACCGATCCGCTGCTGCGCGCTTCCGATGCAGGGCGTGCCATTCTGCTGTCTTCCGGTGTGGCGCATACCTGCCGCGCCTTCTGGGGGCCTTATGCTGCCTCGAAAGCTGCTGTCGAAGTCATGGCTCGCAGTTGGGCTGAAGAAACGAAGCAGATGAAGCTCAAGATCAACTCGGTCAATCCGGGCGCGACGCGCACGGCAATGCGCGCTCAAGCGATGCCTGGTGAAGATCCGGAAACACTGCCGACGCCGCAGTCCGTCGCGGAAAAGATCGTCAAGCTTGCCGATCCAAAACTCGAAGTCAGCGGCAAGCTTTTCGACGTCCGGCAAGACCGCTTCCTCGACTATCATTTGCCGAGCTGATTTCTTTCTTCCGGCCTTGCCTATATGCAAGGCCGGTTCTATTTATTGAACTATCTTCCGCCTCTAGCCGCCTGACGGCTCTTTTTTCAGCGGACATTCTCCCCTCTCAGACTCCTTCCTTACGTGCTGCCAGTTTGGTGCGCGTCCCCTTTCCTATTGGAGGACCTATGACTAAGGATTACGAGCGTTTCATCGTCATCAGCGGTGGGCCGGGATCAGGCAAAAGCACGCTGATCGATGCCCTTGAAAAGGACGGCTTCGCCCGTACCGTTGAAGCTGGACGCGCCATTATTCAGGATCAGGTCGCTATCGGCGGCAATGCCCTGCCCTGGAAGGATCGCACACTTTTTGCCGAGTTGATGCTTTGCTGGGAGATGCGCTCGCACGCAATGGCGGAACAACAGCCCGGTACGGTTTTCTTCGACCGTGGTGTTCCCGACGTGATTGGCTATCTGATGCTGTGCGACCTGCCGGTTCCACGGTATATGGAAGAAGCTGCCCGGCAGGTCAGATATAACAGAACCGTGTTCCTGGCACCGCCATGGGCGGAAATCTTCGGGCAGGATGCAGAGCGCAAGCAGGATTTCGAGGAAGCCGAACGAACTTTCGATGCGATGGACAAAACCTACAGGCGGCTCGGATATGAAATCACGCTCCTGCCGAAAGTGTCGGTCCAGGAGCGCGTCGATTTTATCAAGCAGGCCTTGCCATCACTTGTCGTCTGACGGCACATCCTCTTCGGTGCTGGCCTTTTCCTCAGACTGGCGGTCGGCGGCTTCGCGCCGGTTCCAGGCGGCCAGACTGAACGGAAGAAACGCAAGATAGGCGAGCGCCGTGATGCTCAATGTCTGCCAGGTGAAGCTCATCAGGAACGCGACGTAAACTACCACGAACAGGATCAGCGGCATGACGATATCGCGCCGGACAAGGCTGCCTGCCGATTTGCCATTATAAACCGGCAGGCGGCTTACCAGCAGGAACGCAATGGCCACGGTATAGACCGCGACACCGAAAGCAAGGGCGCGTGTCGGTGTCAGTCCGAGAAAGCCAAGATAGACCGGCAGCAGGACGAGCATCGCACCGGCGGGCGCAGGCACGCCGATAAAATAATTGCTTTGCCATGCGGGGCGGTTCGGGTCTTCCAGCATGACATTGAAACGCGCCAGCCGCAGGCAGCAGGCAATAGCGTAGAGAAGGGCCGCGATCCAGCCGAAAGAGCGTGCCTGATCAAGCATGAAGGCATAGAGTACCAGGGCTGGCGCAACGCCGAAATTGACGATATCGGCCAGTGAATCCATCTGTGCGCCGAACTTCGACGATCCCTTCATCATGCGTGCGACACGCCCGTCAATGCCGTCCAGAAAGGCTGCGACGAGCACCATCACGACGGCAAGCTCGAAACGGTTTTCAAAGGCCAGACGAATACCGGTCAGACCGGCACAAATGGCGAGAACCGTTATGACGTTGGGAACGACGATACGCAGGGGTATCTGCGACAGCTTCGGGCCGCGCGATGAATCCACGCGGCCGTTGGGCTCAAAAGGCGGAAAAGGCGCTTCCATCGGCTTAAGCGATCCGCACCACCGGCTCGCCGCGCCCGCTGCCATAATCGGCCAGCACGGTTTCACCGGCGACTGCCGTCTGGCCAACCGCCACACGAACCGTCGCATCTGCTGGCAGATAGACATCGACGCGCGATCCGAAGCGGATCAGGCCGAACCGTTCGCCAACGGACAGATCGTCATCCTCATTGGACCAGCAAACAATGCGCCGGGCAACAAGGCCAGCGATCTGGACAACGCCGATCTTGCCATGCGGGCTTTCGATCAGGACGCTGTTGCGTTCGTTATCCGTGCTTGCCTTGTCCAGTTCCGCATTGAGAAATTTGCCGGGACGATGCACGACTTTCTCGATCTTGCCGCGCACGGGAGAGCGGTTGATGTGAACGGAGAATACATTCATAAAAACCGACACGCGTATGCGTGGCTCGGCACCGAGATCCAGCTCGGCTGGCGGCACAGCCGGACCGACAAAGGAAACCTTGCCGTCAGCGGGACTGATGACCAGATCGTCATCCATCGGCGTCACGCGCTCGGGATCACGATAGAAATAGATGCACCAAACGGTCAGCACCATGCCGATCCAGAACAGCGGGTCCCAGAGCCAGCCCAGAATGAGCGAAACCACGAAAAAGCCCGCGATAAACGGATAGCCTTCCCGGTGGATCGGCACGAAAGTATTGCGGATAGTGTCAGTAAGGCTCATCGCTCTTCCTTTGAGTTTGGCCGTTATTTACCTCATCCTATCCGGAATCAAAATCCATTTCGCAAATTATTCACGGCTGTCAGGGCACGTGATCGCGCCCTAATATACCAAGCCGCCCCGCGAACCCACTATTCCGCCGCCGGGACACCGCGGGTCACGACGCCCAATTCGTCGCTTTGCCGCACCTGACGCAGACGCTCTTCCGCCTCGTCAGCCTCGCGCTGGCGAGCCCACATGGAAGCATAAAGCCCCTTGTGCTTGAGCAGCATGCGATGCGTGCCCCGCTCGGCAATCAGGCCATCCTTCAGGACGATGATTTCATCTGCACCGATGACCGTCGACAAACGATGCGCGATGACAAGCGTGGTGCGGCCCCGGCTGACGATATCGAGCGCGGACTGGATTTCCTGTTCGGTGGCCGTATCGAGTGCGGAAGTTGCCTCATCAAGGATGAGGATCGGCGGAGCCTTCAGGATCGTGCGGGCAATGGCGACACGCTGTTTCTCGCCGCCCGAAAGCTTGAGGCCGCGTTCGCCTACCATGGACCTGTAGCCTTCCGGCAAATGTTTGATGAAGCTCGAAATCTGCGCCAGTTCAGCCGCCTTTTCCACTTCTTCATCCGTTGCATCGGGCCGGCCATAGCGGATGTTATAGGCTATTGTATCGTTGAACAGCACGGTATCCTGCGGCACCATGCCGATGGCCTTGCGCAGGCTTTCCTGCGCGACATCACGGACATCCTGACCGTCAATGGAAACCCTTCCGGACTGGACATCGTAAAAGCGGAACAGAAGCCGGGAGATAGTGGATTTGCCTGCACCCGACGGACCGACAATCGCGACTGTCTTTCCTGCGGGAACTTCAAAACTGATCCCCTTGAGGATCGGACGGTTCGCATCATAAGCGAAATGCACGTCTTCAAAGCGGATTGCGCCCTTGTCGATCTTCAACGCCGGCGCACCGGGCTTATCGACCACTTCCTGCTTTACGTCGAGAAGGTCGAACATCTGCTCGATATCGGTCAGGCCCTGACGGATTTCGCGGTAGATAAAGCCGATGAAGTTCAGCGGAATGGACAGTTGCATCAGCATGGCGTTGATGAAAACGAAATCGCCGATGGACTGCGTTCCGGCCCGCACTTCCAGCGCGGACATGACCATGACGATTGCCATGCCGACACCGAAGATCACGGCCTGACCGAAGTTCAGCCAGCCGAGCGAGGTCCAGGTCTGGGTGGCCGCCTTTTCATAACGCGCCATCGAAGCATCGAAGCGCTTGGCTTCCATGTTCTCGTTGCCGAAATATTTGACGGTTTCAAAATTGAGCAGCGAGTCGATTGCCTTGGTGTTGGCCTCCGTATCGGAATCGTTCATTTCCCGGCGAATATTGATGCGCCAGTCGCTGGCCTTGATCGTAAACCAGGTATAGAGCCAGACCGTTGCGGCAACGACCAGCAGATAGGAAATACCGTAGGCGAAGGCAAAAATTACCGCCGTCAGCGCAAATTCCAGGATGGTGGGCAGCGTGTTGAGGATCGTGAAACGGACGATCGTTTCAATGCCCTTGGTGCCGCGCTCAATGACGCGCGAAAGACCGCCCGTGCGCCTTTCCAGATGGAAACGCAAAGACAGCTGGTGCATGTGCACGAAGGTCTTATAGGCAAGCTGGCGAACGGCATACTGGCCGACACTTGCAAACAATGCGTCGCGAAGCTGGTTGAGACCGGCCTGTATGATCTTTGCGCCGTTATAAGCCAGCACCAGCATTACCGCACCGACCAGAAACAGCGGGATGTAATCCGGCGGGTTCAACTGGCCGGTCAAGGCATTCGTCACCCATTTGAAGAAATAGGGAACGAGGATGAGCACGATCTTGGAAATTACCAGATAGAACGTGGCCCAGACGACGCGCATGCGCAAGTCCGGCCTGTCGGACGGCCACATATAGGGCCAGAGATTTCGCAGTGTCTTCAACGTCTCGCCGGAATCGGCGGAAACCGTTTTGGGGGAACTCATATCAGGGTCTTTCAATCAAACAGAGCTGACGCAGCAGTCACCGGGAAAAGTGGCGAGATGCGCGCGAATCGCAGCCAGTTGCGGCCAGTTGATGCTGTAACGAGAGGTCTGGCGCTCGGGCCGGTAGTCGACCAGACCCGCCTGCACGAGAACCTTGAGGTGCTGGGAAACCGTGGATTGAGCGAGGTCGAGCTTGCCGACAATATCCTTGCAGCAGCAGGCGTCCTCCATGATCAGCTGGCGAATAATGCGGATACGGACAGGATGCCCCAGCGCGGCGCAAATGCGTGCCGCCGCTTCATCGTCAATGCCGATCTGCGCCACATCGGGGGCTGCTTCGACCAAGTTTTTGTCCAGGACTATCTTCATCGTATATCGACGATATACGATTGTGCTCTGACGTTCAAGTTTTTGAGGCGTTCTTTCTCCAAAAGCCCGGCACAGTGGAAACACACTATCGTGACGGATGCCGCCCGCCAAAAAACATTCGGTCAGTTGGCGTGACCTTCCAGCTGACGCTTCACCTCGTCCTCACCCAAAGGCTCCTTCGGCATGTTGAAGACCTGTCCGGGCCAGATTAGATCCGGATTGCGGATCTGGTCGCGATTGGCGAGATAGATGGTGGTGTATCGCGTGCCTTTGCCATAGGTGCGCTTGGATATCGTCCAGAGATTATCGCCGCGCCGGATGATGACGGAGCCTTCCACTTTCTGAAGCGGGGCCGCAGCTTCACCATGCACGTCCGGGGACGCAGCCGTCTGGCCCTCCGTATCGGAAGCAACCGCGGAGATATTTTCGCCAGCTTCGCGGCGGAACGGAACGCGGGCTGTCGCCAGAACGCGGTTGGCATTATCCAGCAGATCGGCGCGAATGATATAATCGCCGACGCTAAGGGGCTGCTTGCTCTGCACCAGAAAACGGCCATCAGGTGAAATGGGGCTTGCGCCGAGCAACGTGTCGTTGGCGTGAACGATCACGCGATTGCCGCCCCTGGCCTTGCCTGCCACGAACACGGATTGGCCTTCGATCTCCACTGCTTCGATGGCAATCGGCAAATCCTGCGCAGGCTTGGATTCCGGCTTGTCAGCCTTGGCCGGAGCTTCGGAAGCAGCCTCCGTGTTTTCCTGCGGTTTCGCCGCCGTGTCCGGCTTTGTGATCAGCCGACTTGCCTGCCCCGGCTCCTCGACCAGCGCCAGCACCTGTCCCGACTTTGTTTCTGGCACCGATACGATGGCGGTTTGTGCGGAAGTGGCGACATTGTTGTCGGCGCCGGTGGACCGCAAGACCAGTTGATGATCCCCCGCCTTCAAAGGCTCATCAAGAACAATGGCAAAATCACCATTGGGCCCCACCTTGGCTTTACCAACAACAGTTGCGCCTGCAATGACCTCTACATCGGCCTCGGGAAGCGCCTTGCCTGCAATCACAACCGAACCGTCAGGCTCGACGCGAAGAAGATCGAAAACCGGCGTCTTGTTCGGCTGTTCTGCGGGAGCGGCATCAGCCTGTTTGGCAGGCTCCTCGGATTGCGCAGCTTGCGGCTTTGCATCATCGGGCGCAGGCTCGGTCGCCTCCGGCGCTTTGGCCTCGGATGGTGTTGCTTGAGGCGCTGGCGCATCGCCTGATACTGGCGCGACGACCCCGGATTGCGGCGCCTCGACGCGGGGTCGTGTCGCATTCCAATAGAGGCCGAGCCCGACGGCGATCGCGACGAACCCGATACCCAGCAATCCTAAACTGTTCTTTTGCATTTCGTTTCGAAACCCACGCCAGAGACTATAATGACGGGTTTATAGCTTTTGGCTTCCCCCCACAAGAAATCTGCACCGAAACGGCAAAAGGTACGAGGCATTTTATTGGCAGGGTTATTGTTCTACACAGTTTGTCGGCTTCGACTGGTCCGGATCGTCCATAAGGTTATAAAGATCGGCCGTTTCACCCTTGGTCCACCAGATATAAACGCCGCCGGCATATTTGGCTCCGGAGCCGGAGATGACGTTGGAGGCGATGACGGTTTCGTCTTCCAGCTCCAGTTCGGCAAGCGAAATATCACCGGCATTGTAATAGGTTACCGAGACATTATTCTCGCCGCATTTGTAGAGAACGGAGTTGGTCGTCACTTCGGTGTCGTCTGGCAGCTTGATATTGATCTCGCCCGCCGATGCGGATGAGGCGGCAAAGGTAAGCCCGAGAAACACAATCAAGTTCTTCATATCCAATCCACTTCCCGATCTGGAACACACACCGATTGAGATATAACAATCGACACGAATGTCCAACAGGACGGGCCCTTGCCTGCGATCTTTGCCGCA
>Ga0180222_1001053_pt1 | contig 32460 bp, 29 predicted proteins | sample eDN5th37CKraftOP_FD_151336 | JGI IMG/M metagenome (GOLD analysis project Ga0180222, IMG submission 151336) | Enriched Organic Plus compost microbial communities from Emeryville, California, USA - eDNA 5th pass 37_C Kraft OP (version 2) (version 2) ...
CGAGCAGCGCATCGGCCTCGCCGTCCTGGGATTGCGGCGCTCCGCGCAGCTCGCGCGGACGCGGCGCGCGGACAGAATGATGCTCAATATTGCGCTGTAACATTGAACATCACCACATGCTGATCGAACGTATAGGCGGGGATCGTCGAATCGCGATTGATGTAGTCGTAGCGGCCGCCGACGCTCAGGTGCCGGTTCATCAGGTAGTTCACGCCGCCGGAAAACTTCTTCACCGTGTCGGTGCGGCCGAAGCCGCGAAAATCCTGATGGCTGAACTGCCCTGCCGCGAACACGATGACGTTGCGCAACAGCTCATAGTCGAGACGCGTCTCGAAATTGGTGTCGAGGCGCGCGTCGAAGCCGGGCGTGATCGTCTCGGCGATCCGCCGCTCGGCGGACAGGTTCACGGTGAGCAGCGGCGTCGCGAGCCAGGTCAGCGCGCCCTTGAACGATGGCCCGGTGACCGGGCTGATCAGCGGATTGTCGTAGGATTGCGACAGATAGCCCGCCTCGATGCTTCCGAACACCAGCGGCGTCAGGGTGAAATCGAGGCCGCCTCTGATGTCGTATCCGCGCGAGTCGCGGTTCAGCGCGTCCACGCCCTGATAATCCCGCGTATTCGCGGCAGCGCGAATGAAGGCCCGGTAGCCCGGCGAAAATTCATAGAACGGCCTGATCGAGGTCGAGAGGATCGTTCCGTTACGGTAGGACTGGTCGAGCGGCGTACCGTCGAAGGCCAGCACATTCTCGTAGGTCAGGTCACGGACCGCCCCACTCAGCGCGATGCCGAGGCGTCCGAATGTCTTCGTCAATGTCGTCTCGCCGCGCGCATCGACGTGGGGAACCGGCGTCGCGGCGTTGAGCGGCGACGACGAATCGCCGCGCTGGTCGTGCTTGCGCGCCACCTCGAGCTTGCTGTCGAGCATGAGGTCGCTCGCGATCTCCCAATGGGTCTGCAGGCGGGCATGCGCGTCGATACGGTCCTCGCTGGTGAGCCGCCGGAACCGGTAGATGTCGGCGCCCACATTGAACTCGGCGGAGAACCGCGACGGTTCGGTGATGTAGGGCGTCGGCAGCTTGCCGTAGCGGACCGTCAGCTCGGGCGACAGCAGCGTCGCCCAATCCGCCTGCGGATTGGCATTGCTGGCGAAGACATTCGAATTGTAGAACGTGCCGGCGGTGATCCTAGGATAGAAGAACACGCTTCCGATCCGATAGCCGATCGGATCGTAATCCGGATGCGGTCTATCGCCGACCGGAATCCGGGAAAACGCGTCGTCCGGCATCAGCTCATCGCCATCGCTTGCCGAGCACAGCGCCATCATGACCACAACCACAATCGTCCAGGTCCGCAAACACCAACTCCAGAACACCAATCGAAACGCTGCACCCCGTTCTGGCTTTCGCTTCTATGCCAAACACGACCGCAAAGAGTATGGCTTGCCATTCAGAGCCGCAGATCGGATTCGCGTTCGATCGCGTGACGCTTGGAAAGCGGTAAACGCATCGCGCAGGCGACGCGGAACGCTAAAAGAACCGTTCAGGAACCCGGATATTGTCTCCCGGCAGCACCGCGGCCGATTTGACATCCAGATTGACCGATTGCTCGCCGGTGGCTTCGGCGCGGCGGACATAGAGCGTGTGCGTATCGGCCCGGTAGGTGTAGCCTCCGGCCATCGCGATGGCGTCGCGCACGGTCAGCCCGGGGCGATACGGATACTGGCCGGCGTTCTTCACCTCGCCGATCACGTTGAAGGGCCGATAGCTGCTGATCTCGACCGTCACGCGCGGATTCTTCACATAGCGCCCGTGCAGCGTCTGGACGATCATGCTCTTGAGCTCGGTCGTCGTCCTGTTCACCGCCGCCACATCGCCTGCCAGCGGAATGGCGATATTGCCATTGTCATTGACCTGGAATTCACCCGACATGTCGGGCTCGCCGAACACGGTGACCTTCACCTTGTCGCCGAGCGCAAGCCGGTATGACGACTGCTCGAATGTCGCAGCGGCAACCGGCGCTCCCGCGGACTGATCCGACACATAGGCATCGACCGGCGGGATTCCTCTCGGCCCATCGCATCCGGCAATAGGCATGATCAGAGCAGCCACAGTCATCAGTAGTCGTCCCCTGCTCATCGTCGTCTTAATGTTGACTGCCGAACAATGACGCGCGCCCCGTCGTGAATTCCCGCCCTCAACGCGGGCGCCATTCAGGAGTTCAATTTTGTTATTCGTTTGGCAGCGCTGCGGATATTTCGCGTTCTTAAATCGACTGTGGACCGCGAACGTTCAAGCAAATGTCTTTCATTCGTCATGCATCTTAAAAACACTTGTGCATGTACTGCGTGTTGCTCTTTGGCATTGCTCTCATCTGACAAAGGCCGCTTTAAAACTGATGCGATCGCGACCCATCGGAGAAATGTGTTGCAGGCGATATCGCCTTCGATGGAATCGTGCCTCCGTCGGCCATCCCTGCTGTTTCGCGCGTGCTGCATTTCCGGAATCCCGAAATCGACCGCGGCAGCATCGGCGATCACGTCGCAGCCCGGGTTCCATCCGATGGCTTGTTCCATCGGGTGGCTGGCGACGAAAATATGCGTTTGCGGCGCGCGCGACGGCGGACGCTGCGCACACGATGATTGAGACCGACTCGAAACCAGCGGCGATCAGACCGACTGCTTGATGCAAGCAGCCGTCGCGCCGTCAGGACGGCGGATTGGCGAACAGGCGATAGGCGTTGGGCCGCAATCCGACATTGGTGCCGGGATGCAGGACCAGATGGCGCGCCGCCTCGACTTCAACGAGATGTTCGCGCTCGCCGTCGCGCAGCGCGATCTCGATCCGCCGTGCCGGACCAAGTCCGTGAATGCGCCGCACCGTTCCGTGCAACGCGGCTGCATCGCTGTCGACGATCGCGAGATCGTGCGGCCGCACGAACAGCATCGCGGTGCCGCTCGCGAGACCGCGGGTGTCGATGTCGAGCGGGCGGCTGCCGAAGCGAGCGATGCCGCTCTCGATTGTCACCGGCACGTTGTTCGACTCGCCGATGAAATCGTGCACGAAGGCGCTCGCCGGATTTTCGTAGACCTGCTGCGGCGTGCCGACCTGTTCGATCCGGCCCGCATCGAGCAGCACGACGCGGTCGGCCACCTCCAGCGCCTCCTCCTGATCATGGGTGACGAACACCGAGGTGATGTGGATCTCGTCGTGAAGCTGCCGCAGCCAGCGCCGCAGTTCCTTGCGCACCTTGGCATCGAGCGCGCCGAATGGCTCGTCGAGCAGCAGCACGCGCGGCTGCGTCGCCAGCGCGCGGGCGAGCGCGATGCGCTGGCGCTGGCCGCCGGAGAGCTGGCTCGGATAGCGGTACGCCAGCCAGTCGAGCTGCACCAGGTCGAGCAGCGTCTTGACGCGCTTTGCGATCTCCGCCTCGCTCGGCCGGATGCGGCGCGGCTGCGCGCGCAGGCCAAAGGCGACGTTCTCGAAGATCGTCATGTGGCGGAACAGCGCATAGTGCTGGAACACGAAGCCGACATGGCGGTCGCCGACGCTGCGCGCCAGCGCATCCTCGCCGTCGAAGCGCACCTCGCCCTCGTCCGGCCATTCCAGCCCGGCGACGATCCGCAGCAGCGTGGTCTTGCCGGATCCGGACGGGCCCAGAAGCGCGATCAGCTCGCCGGAGGCGATGTCGAGGCTGATGCGATCGAGCGCGGTGAAGGCGCGGAACCGCTTGGTCACGCCGTGAACGGAAATCCGCATCGCTTACTCCCTGCCGGTGCGGCGCTCGAGCGCGACCTTCGCGACCAGCGTCACCAATGCCAGCAGCGCCAGCAGCGAGGCGACGGCGAACGAGGCCATGAACTGATATTCGTTGTAGAGAATCTCGATGTGCAGCGGCATGGTGTTGGTCTCGCCGCGGATATGGCCGGACACGACCGACACTGCGCCGAACTCGCCCATGGCGCGCGCATTGCACAGCAGCACGCCGTAGAGCAGCGCCCATTTGATGTTCGGCAGCGTCACGCGCATGAAGGTGCGCAGCCCCGAAGCGCCGAGCGACAGCGCTGCCAGCTCCTCGTCCGTCCCCTGCTCCTGCATGAACGGGATCAGCTCGCGCGCGACGAACGGAAAGGTGACGAAGATCGTCGCCAGCACGATGCCGGGCAGCGCAAAGATGATCTTGATGTCGTGCGCCTGCAGCCACGGCCCGAAATAGCCCTGCAGCCCGAACAGCAGCACGAACACCAGGCCGGCGATCACCGGCGACACCGAGAACGGCAGGTCGATCAGCGTGATGAGCAGGCCCTTGCCGGGAAACTCGAACTTGGTGATGGCCCAGGCCGCGACCAGGCCGAACACGAGGTTGGCCGCGACCGAGATCGCCGCCACCAGCAGCGTGAGATAGATCGCGGCGCGCGCATCCGGCTGGCTGATCGCCGTGAGATAGGCCTCGAACCCCTTGCTGAAGGCCTGCACGAAGACATTGACGAGCGGCAGGACGATGAATAGCCCGAGGAACAGCGCGGCGACCGCGATCACGGCGCGGCGCGCCGCGGGGTGGTCCGCGCGCGGATTTGCGGTATGCGCTGCGGCCGGCACGGCCGCGCTGCCGACAGGGGTCGAACGCAACGCCATGGCGGCATAGGCAAGGGAGAACAGGCTCATGTCAACTGGCCCGTGCGCCGCTCCGACCAGCGCTGCAGCCCGTTGATGGCGAACAGCAGAATGAAGGACGCCACCAGCATCACTGCGGCGATCGCGGTGGCGTCCGCATAACGGAACTCCTCCAGCCGGATCACGATGAGCAGCGGCGCGATCTCCGACACGTTCGGCAGGTTGCCGGCGATGAAGATCACCGAGCCGTATTCGCCGACGGCGCGGGCGAAGGCGAGCGCGAAGCCGGTCAGCAGCGCCGGCATCACCGTCGGAAAGATCACGCGCCGGATCACCATCAGGCGGCCGGCGCCGAGCGAGGCCGCGACCTCCTCCAGCTCGGCTTCGAGGTTCTCCAGCACCGGCTGCACGGTGCGCACCACGAACGGCAGGCCGATGAAGACCAACGCCACGAAGATGCCCAGCGGCGTGAACGCCACCTTGATGCCGAGCGGCGCCAGCAGCCCGCCGATCCAGCCGTTCTCCGCATAGAGATTGGTGAGCGCGATGCCGGCAACCGCGGTCGGCAGCGCGAACGGGATGTCGACCATGGCGTCGAGCAGCCGCCGTCCCGGAAACTCGTAGCGGACCAGCGCCCACACCACCAGCGAGCCGAACACCACGTTGACGGCAGCTGCGGCGAGCGACAGGCCGAACGACAGTTCGAGCGCGTGCCAGACCCGCCGGCTGGTGATGATGGCGAGGAAGCGCTCGGGCGTGAGCTCCGCGGTCTTGAGGAAGACGGCGGCGAGCGGGATCAGCACGATCAGCGACAGCCACAGCAGCGTGACGCCCATCGTGATCCCGAATCCGGGAATCGCGCTCCGTCGCCGCCGCCTGATTGCCGCCCCGCTCACCGCCGCCGCTCCGTCAGTTGCTATAGATGGCGTCGAACACGCCGCCGTCGTTGAAGTGGGTCTCCTGCGCCTTGCGCCAGCCGCCGAACACCTCGTCGATGGTGAACAGGTTCACCTTCGGGAACGTGGCTTCGTACTTCTTTGCGACCTCCGGGTCACGCGGACGATAGTAGTTTTTTGCGGAAATCTCCTGGCCTTCCTTGGTGTAGATGAAGTTCAGGTAGGCGGTGGCGGCGGCCCGCGTGCCCCGCTTGTCGACCACCTTGTCGACGACGGCGACCGGCGGCTCGGCCAGGATGGAGACCGACGGCAGTAAGATCTCGAACTTGTCCTTGCCGAGCTCGTTGATCGCGAGGAACGCCTCGTTCTCCCAGGAGATGAAGACGTCGCCGACGCCGCGCTCGACGAAGGTGATGGTCGAGCCGCGCGCCCCGGTGTCGAGCACCGGAACGTTCTTGTAGAGGTTCTTGACGAACTCCCTGGCCTTTTCCGGCGTGCCGCCCGGCTTGCGCAGCGCATAGCCCCAGGCCGCGAGGTAGTTCCAGCGTGCGCCGCCCGAGGTCTTCGGGTTCGGCGTGATGACCTTCACGTCCGGCCTGACGAGATCGTCCCAATCCTTGATGTTCTTCGGATTGCCCTTGCGCACCAGGAACACGATGGTCGAGGTATAGGGCGCCGAGTTCTGCGGGAATTTCGACTGCCAGTCCTTCGCCAGCAGGCCGTGATCGGCGATGGCGTCGATGTCGTAGGCGAGCGCCAGCGTGACCACGTCGGCCTGCAGGCCGTCGATCACGGCGCGAGCCTGCTTGGCGGCGCCGCCATGCGACGATTTGACCTCGACAGTCTTGCCGTCGGGCGTCTTGTAGCCCGCCGAGAACGCCTTGCTGAGCGCGGCGTGCAATTCACGGGTCGGATCGTAAGAGACGTTGAGCAGGGTGATGTCGGCGGCGTGGGACGCCGTCGTCGCTGCGGCCACAAACAGCAGGCCGGCCAGGATCCGCTTCATCGAAACCTCCATGTTGCCTATCGTCGTGCCGGCATCGCCGGCCTTCGCTTTCGAAGATGCCCGTGTCGGGTCATGCTGCCGACTTTGCAGGCGCCGTTTTCCTTGTGAACGCGCTCCCCGCGCAGCCGCAGATGTGCGGCCGCGCCTCAGCTTCCAAAGCTCGCCGGCAGACAGCGTTCGAGCAGATGCGCGGCGTCGATGAAAGCCTCGCGGGCGCAATCGAGATTGCAGTCGCGCATCGGTGCGTCCTGATCCGCAGCGTAATCGCGCACGCGATCCGGGCGGCGCGGCAATGACGTGTCAGAATCCGCTGCTGTTACAGGTTCGAAATTCATCGTGAAAAATTCCTGATTGACGAGAATTATTTTTCTAATACAAAGATTTTCTCCGACGCAAATAGAAAAATATTCTACTATTTGCAGATTTGTTCTTGGAAAGACTGATGACTTCCACCCTCCAGAAAGAGACGGTTGCTGTCGCGGCCGGCAATTCCCGCTCAGCGCGCGCGAGCGCAGCGACGCCGATGGACCGGCTCGACGAGCTCGAAGCGCAAAGCATCTTCATCTTTCGCGAAGCGTTCGCCCGACTCAAAAAGCTCGCGCTGCTGTGGTCGCTCGGCAAGGATTCGAACGTGATGATCTGGCTGGCGCGCAAGGCGTTCTTCGGCCGCGTGCCGTTCCCGGCCATGCATGTCGATACCGGCAAGAAGTTTCCGGAGATGTATGCGTTCCGTGACCGCTATGCCGCGGAATGGGGTCTCGATCTGCTGATCGAGCCCTGCCCGCCGATCGATTCGGTCGATCCGACGCTGCCGCCCGCGACGCGCTCGGCCGCGCGCAAGACCGAGGGACTCAAGCAGGCGCTCGCCAAGCACCGGTTCGACGGACTCATCACCGGCATCCGCCGCGACGAGGAGCCGACCCGCGCCAAGGAGCGCGTGTTCTCTCCGCGCGGCGCCGAAGGCGCCTGGGACGTGCGCGACCAGCCGCCGGAGTTCTGGAATCACTTCAATGCTTCGCCGCCGCCCGGCGCGCATCTGCGCGTGCATCCGATCCTGCATTGGACCGAGAGCGACATCTGGGCCTATACGCGGCGCGAAGGCATTCCCATCATCCCGCTCTATCTCAGCCGCAATGGCCAGCGCTACCGCTCGCTCGGCGATGCCGACATCACGTTTCCCGTCGCCTCGAACGCCGCCAGCATCGACGAGATCATCGCCGAGCTCGAAACCACGAAGACGCCGGAGCGCTCCGGCCGCGCCATGGACCACGAATCCGAGGACGCGTTCGAGCGGCTGCGCACCGCCGGCTATCTCTGAACCTGCCTCATTGGATAATGCATCATGACTGCCGCTTTCCCTGACCAGATCGCCGTATCGGCGGCGATAACGCCGCGTCCGCTTGTCCGCATCGTCATCGTCGGCCATGTCGATCACGGCAAGTCGACGCTGATCGGCCGGCTGCTGCATGAAACCGGCAGCCTTCCCGACGGCAAGCTTGACGCGCTGAAAGCGGTCAGCGCGCGGCGCGGCATGCCGTTCGAATGGTCGTTCCTGCTCGATGCGCTGCAGACCGAGCGCGACCAGGGCATCACCATCGACACCAGCCAGATCCGCTTCCGCACGCCGTCGCGCGACTTCGTGCTGATCGACGCGCCGGGCCACACCGAATTCCTGCGCAACATGATTACCGGCGCGGCGCAGGCCGACGCCGCGGTGCTGATCGTCGACGCGATGGAAGGCGTGCGCGAGCAGACGCGGCGGCACGGCTACCTGCTCTATCTGCTCGGCGTGCGCCAGGTCGCCGTGGTCATCAACAAGATGGACCGCGTCGGCTTCGACGCCGGACGGTTTGCGGCGCTGAAAGCCGAGATCGCCGGCTACCTATCCGGCCTCGGCCTGACGCCGGCCGCGGTGATCCCGATCTCGGCGCGGCAGGGTGACGGCATCGCGCGGCGCACCGAGGCGATCGGCTGGCACGACGGCCCGACCGTGCTGGAGGCGCTCGACCGCTTCAGTCCGGCACGCAGCGCCAGCGACCTGCCGCTGCGGCTGCCGGTCCAGGCGGTCTACAAGTTCGACGACCGCCGCATCATCGCCGGCCGCATCGAGAGCGGCCGCATCGCGGTCGGCGACGACGTCACGGTCATGCCCGGCGCCAAGCGCGCGGTGGTGAAATCCATCGAGGCCTGGCCGGCGCCGGACCCCGACGCTGCGCCCAAAACCGCGCAAGCCGGCCAGTCGATCGGCGTCACGCTCGACCGCGAGCTGTTCCTCGAGCGCGGCAGCGTGGTCGCGCCGGCCGCGGCGTCCGCTTCGGCCGGCCGCACCATCCGCGCCCGCGTGTTCTGGCTGCATGCGATGCCGCTAGCGGTCGGCACGCAGCTCACCGCGCGGATCGGCACCGCGGAAGCGCGCGGCGAGGTCACGGCGATCGACAACGCGGTCGATCCCGGACGGCTGGTGTCGGAGCATGCCGCCGTCATCGCCCAGAACCGTGTCGGCGAGATCGAGATCGCGCTCGCCCGGCCGCTCGCGGCTGATCGCCATGCCGACAACCCGCATACCGGGCGCATCGTGCTCGAACGCGACGGCCGCATCGTCGGCGGCGGGCTGGTGCAGTCCGTCGGCGATGCGGGACAGCCGCCGGCCACCATAACCGACCTGGCGGCGCGCGCCGCCGCGCTCGTGCCGCAGCTTGCCGCGCTGCCGGCCGCGGAGCGGATCGCGCATCTGCGCCGCGAGGTCGCCGGCCGGCTGGTCTTCACCACGAGCTTCGGCATCGAGGATCAGGCGATCACCCATATGATCGTCTCGCAGGACCTCGATATCGAGCTGGTGACGCTCGACACCGGCCGGCTGTTCCCCGAGATCTATGCGCTGTGGGAGCAGACCGAGCACCATTTCGGCCGCCGCATCCGCGCGGTCTATCCGCGCCACGACGCGCTGGAGGCGCTGGTCGCGGCGCAAGGCATCAACGGCTTCTACGGCTCGCGCGAGGCGCGGCTGTCATGCTGCGAGGTGCGCAAGGTCGAGCCGCTCGGCCGCGCGCTCGCCGGCGCCGCGGCGTGGATCACCGGCGTGCGCGGCGACCAGTCGGCCAACCGCGCCACCATGGCGCTGCTGACCTTCGAGCCGGATAGCCTGCTGCTCAAGCTCAACCCGCTGCTCGACTGGAGCCGCGAGGACGCAGTGGCGTTCACCGCCAGGCACGGCGTGCCGGTCAATCCGCTGCACGACAAGGGCTTCCTTTCGATCGGCTGCGCGCCTTGCACGCGCGCGCTGCGTCCAGGCGAGGACGAGCGCGCCGGCCGCTGGTGGTGGGAGGACCAAAGCAAGAAGGAATGCGGCCTGCACCGCACCTGACGGCGGCAGGTCACGCGACAAGGCAGTACGACGACGGCGCGCGGCTGCGTTCCGTCGAATTGCGCGCGACAAAATGAGCGAGGACCGCGTCAGCGTTTCCGTGAGACGGCGACGCGATCCGACGTGGCCGATCTCATCTCATCAGCGCGCAGCAGCCCCGCGAAGGCGCGGCCGATCATCACCAGCACCGGGCCTTGCGGCGCCTCGTGCGCGAGCCGGTCCGGAAGCGCGGACAGCTCCGCGGCGATCACGGCCTGGTCCGGCCGGGTCGCCCGCGCCACCGCGACCGCGGGAAGCTGCGGATCGATCCCCGCAGCGACCGCCTTTTCCACGAACCTGTCGAGCGTGCGCGTCGGCATGTAGATCGCGGTGGTGGCGCCGGGATCGGCGAGGCTCATCCAGTCGAGATCGTTCGGCAGGTCGCCGTCGCGGGCGTGGCCGGTAATATATTGTACGCGGCGCGCGACGGCGCGGCCGGTCAGCGGCATGCCGAGCCGGCTCGCCGCGCCCTGCGCCGCGGTGATGCCGGGCACGATCTCGACCGCGATGCCGGCGGCGCGGCAGGCCTCGATCTCCTCGCCGGCACGGCTGAAGATCAGCGGATCGCCGCCTTTCAGCCGCACCACGCGCTTGCCGCTCTTCGCCAGCGCCACCATCAGCGCGTTGATGTCGTCCTGCTTGCAGGACGGGCCATAGCCGGTCTTGCCGACCAGGAGCTTGCGTGCCTCGCGTCGCGCGAAGTCGAGCACGTCGCCCGACACCAGATCGTCGAACAGGATGACGTCGGCGGATTGCAGCGCGCGCACCGCGCGCAGCGTCAGCAGTTCCGGATCGCCGGGGCCGGCGCCGACCAGAGTGACCGAGCCGCGCTCCGGCGCCTCGCCCTCGCCGCGCACCGCGGCCAGCAATTCCGCGAAGTCGTCCGGCGCCGGCGCGGCGTTCGGCTCATGCACCGCCCGCGCCGTGAACAATTGCCAGAACCGGCGCCGCGCATTGAAGCTCAGGCCGGATGCCTGCAGCTGCGCGCGCCACGCCTGCGCCGCCTGCGCCCAGCGGGCGAAGCCTGCCGGCAGCATGGCCTCGATCTTGGCGCGCACCATCTGCCCGAACACCGGCGCCGCGCCGTCGGTCGAGATGCCGACCACCAGCGGTGAGCGGTTGACGATCGCGCCGAAGGCGAAATCGCAGAACGCCGGCTTGTCGATGACGTTGACCGGCACGCCGGCCGTGCGCGCGGCCTGCGCGAAGCGCGCGGCCTCGTCATCGTCGTCGCAGGCGCCGACCGCCATGGCAGCGCCGGCGAAATCCTCCGCAGTCCACTCGCGGCGGATGATCGCGACGGCGCCATCGGCCGCGTCGGCGGCGACCGCCAGCATCTCCTCCGACGGCGCGGGCGCGAACACCTCGACCCGCGCGCCGGCCGCCGATAGCAGCTCCGCCTTCCACGCCGCGCCGGGCGTGCCGCCTGCGACCACGGCGCGCCGATCGTTGAGCGCGACGAACACCGGCAGCCGCGCCAGCGCCTGCATGCGCGGCGGCCGCGTCTCGGCTGGTCCGCGAGCCTCCATGTCAGGCCGCCGTCTTGACGTTGGCGTGGAAGTCGCGGCCGTTGCCGCTACGCGCGACATAGCCGGCGCGGATCGCGAAATCGCCGAAATGCTCGTTGGCGGCGCGGCCCCTGGCATAGGCCGCGAAGATCGAATCGAGCCGCGCGATGATCCCGGCATGGTCGAGGTCGGCGGCATAGAGCTTGGACAGCCGCGAGCCGTCGAACGCGCCGCCGAGATAGAGGTTGTAGCGGCCCGGTCCCTTGCCGACGAGCCCGATCTCCGCGAGATAGGGCCGCGAGCAGCCATTGGGGCAGCCGGTCATGCGGATGACGATGTCGTCCTCCGTAAGACCATAGGCCGCGAGCTTCTCCTCGAGCGCCGTCAGCAGGTCGGGCAGATAGCGTTCGCTCTCGGCCAGCGCCAGGCCGCAGGTCGGCAGCGCCACGCAGGCCATGGCATTGCGCCGCAGGCCCGACCCGGCGGCGGACAGGCCGTGCTCGGCAACGAGCCGCTCGATTTCGGCGCGCCGTTCCGGCGCGACATTGGCGATGATGACGTTCTGGTTCGGCGTGAGGCGGAAGTCGCCGTCATGAATGTCGGCGATCGCGCGCAGGCCGGTCAGCATGCGCGCGCCGCCGGCGATGTCGCGCACGCGGCCGTTCTCGATCAGCAGCGTGAGGTGATGGCGGCCGTCCTCGCCCTCGACCCAGCCGTAGCGGTCGCCGTTCGAGGTGAAGCGGAACGGCGCGGGCGCGGCAAGCGTGACGCCGGCGCGGCGCTCGACCTCGGCGCGGAACGCGTCGAGCCCGCGATCCTCGATGGTGTATTTCAGCCGCGCATGCTTGCGGTTGGTGCGGTCGCCCCAGTCGCGCTGCACGGTGCAGACCGCTTCCGCCACCGCCAGCACGTCGCGCGTCCTGCAGAATCCCATCAGGTCGGCGGCGCGCGGATAGGTGTCCGGCTCGCCATGGGTCATGCCCATGCCGCCGCCGACCACGACGTTCCAGCCGCCGATGCGGCCGTCCCCATCGATGATGGCGATGAACCCGAGGTCCTGCGCGAACACGTCGATGTCGTTCGACGGCGGCACCGCGATCCCGACCTTGAACTTCCGCGGCATGTAGGTCTTGCCGTAGATCGGCTCCTCCTCGACCTCGCCGCCGGCGATACGCTCCCCGTCGAGCCAGATCTCGCGATAGGCGCCGGTCCGCGGCGTCAGATGATCGGAGATCGCGCGCGCCAGTTCCAGCGCCGCCGCATGCGCGCGCGACTGGAACGGGTTGGGATTGCTCATCACGTTGCGGTTGACGTCGCCGCAGGCGGCGATGGTCGAGAGCGAGGCCTTGTCGATCGCCTGCAGCGTCGCCTTCAGGTTCGACTTGATGACGCCGTGGAGCTGGATCGTCTGCCGCGTGGTGATCCGCATGGTGCGGTTGCCGTAGGTACGCGCGACGCGGTCGATGGTCAGCCACTGGCCCGGCGTCAGCACGCCGCCGGAGATGCGCACCCGCAGCATGAAGGCATAGGCTTTCTCCATGCGCTTGCGCGTGCGCTCGCCGCGCAGGTCGCGGTCGTCCTGCTGGTACATGCCGTGGAACTTGACGAGCTGCTGGTCGTCCTCGCTCAGCCCGCCGGTCGCGGCGTCGCGCAGCCCCTGCGCGATGCTGCCGCGCAGGTAGTCGCTCGCCGCCTTGATCTCCTCGTTACGCGACAGCTTCGCCATCAGTACACGTCCTGCAGATAGCGACGCTCGCGTTCCAGCGCCGCGACATAGTCGGCGGCGGCGTCCGCCGAGATGTCCTTCACGTCCTCGACGGCACGGATCAGCATGCTGCGCACGTCCTTCGCCATCGCCTTGGCGTCGCCGCAGACGTAGAAGACCGCGCCGTTGTCGAGCCAGCCGACGAGGTCGCGGCGTCCGTCCCACAGCCGGTCCTGCACATAAACCTTGCTGGGCGCGTCGCGGGAGAACGCAACGTCGAGCCGCGTCAGCGTGCCGTCCTTCAGCGCGTCCTGCCATTCGAGCTGGTAGAGGAAATCGTGGGTCGAGCGGCGGTCGCCGAACAGCAGCCAGGATTTTCCGGTGGCGCCGGTGGCGCGGCGCTCCTGCACGAAGGCACGGAATGGCGCAACGCCGGTGCCGGGACCGACCATGATGATGTCGCGGTCGCCGGCCGGCAGGCGGAAATGCTTGTTGGCGCGCAGCTTGACGCGCAGCCTTTCGCCCTTCTTCAGCCGCTCAGTGAGATACGTGGAAGCGACGCCGCGGCGCGCGCGGCCGTGCGTCTCGTAGCGCACCGGCGCGACCAGGAGATGCGCCTCGTCGCCGACCTCGCTGCGCGCCGAGGCGATCGAATAGGCGCGCGGCGGCAGCGGCCGGGTCAGCTTGCGCAGCTGCTCGGCCGACAGCGCGATCGGGAAATGCTCGACGAGGTCGATCAGCTGCCGCCCGGCGATCCAGGCCGGCGCCTCGCCCTGATCGAGCAGCGCCCGGACGTAGTGATGGCCGGTGAGCTCGGCATAGTCCTTCACCGTCTTCAGCGACAGCGTGGTGACGTCGCGGCCCGTCTGCAATTCCTGCCGCAGCGCCGCGTCAGACGCGAGCCCGGCAGCCTTGAGCAGTTGCGCCACGTAATCGGCGTCGTTCTCGGCATAGACGTCGAGCGCATCGCCCGGCTGATAGGCCGGCGCGCCGCCGGGGAACGACAACTCGATATGGAAGGTCTGCTTGTCCGACTGCGACGAATTGAGGTTGATGTGCTCGGTGATCTCGGCCTCGATCACCGCGGTATCGGCGGACGACGCCGGCTTGGCGCCAAAATCCACCGCGATGACGCGGCCGCCGGTGTCGGCCGGCGCCAGCTTCTCGAGCGCCTGCTCGCTGAAGCCGGCGGCCGGCGCCGCGAAGTCGAGGTCGCAATCGACGCGCTCGACCACGCGCCTGCCGCCGAGCGCGGCGAGCCGTTCGTCGATCGCCTTGCCGACCGCGCAGAATTGCGCGTAGGCGGTGTCGCCGAGCGCCAGCACCGCGTAGTCGACGCCGTCGAGCCGCGGCGCCTTGTCGCCCATCAGGTCCGCATAGGCGCGCGCCGCGCGCGCCGGCGGATCGCCCTCGCCCCAGGTCGCGGCGATCACCACCAGCCGCTTGGTCTTGGAGAGCGTCGCGACATCGAGATCGGCCATGTCGATCACCGTCGGCTTGAGGTCGCGCTTGCGCGCGGCCTTCGCCAGGTCGCCGGCGAGCTTCTCGGAGTTTCCGGACTCGCTCGCATAGACGATGGTGATCGGCTCGGCGGGCCGCGCTGCCGTCGCCGGCTGCGCTTCCCCGCTCTCGCTGTCCGGCGCCGCCGCAGCATCGAGCCCGGCGAGAAAGCCGGCGAGCCAGGCGCGCTGCAGCGGCGTCGCCGGCGCCACCACGCGGTTGAGCAGGTCGATCTCGTCGGCCGCGAACGGCGCTGATTTCGGAATCCGGTTCTTGATCGTGACGCTCATCGGGTCTCCACGCCGGCCTTCAGAACTGGGCCGGGACGAAATGATTGACGATCGCGAGCACGATCAGCAGGCCGACGCCGAGGCCGAGGCTCCAGCCGATCAGCGTCTTCTCGATCGGCAGCAGCGGCTCGATATCGGGACTGTCGAGTTCGCGGGTGAGAGGATCGCGGGACATGGGCTTTTCCTTTCCTGTCAGCCGGCGAGCGGCGGCTTGACGCCGGCGAAGAACAGCCAGGAGATCAGCAGGCCGACCCAGATGACGAAGCCGAACAGGCTGACGACATAGACCGCGGCGAGCTTGCCGAGGCCGTCCTGCCAGAGCTTGCGGAAGTTCGACAGCACGCCGATCGAGAAGAACGTCAGGATGAAGAAGATGACGCGGAAGGTGTTGGCCTCGCCCATCGCGGCGGGCACCCGGGCGGCGATCTCCGCCGGCGTGCCGACCGCGAGATAGAAGCCGATCAGGAACGTCGCCACAAAGCCGAGGATGAACTTCGGGAAGCGCTGCCAGATCTCCGACGCCTTCGCCTTGTCGCCGGTGACGTTGATGTGATTGGTCCAGATATAGCCGAGCACAAAGGCCCAGATGCCGATGAAGATGTCGATGAAGATCTTCACCGTGGCGGTGGTGCCGAGAATCCAGCCGGGCTGATAGCGGATGCCTTCGGCGGCGTTCTTGGCGAGGATCAGCGACTCGGTGATGCCGCCGCCGGCGACCGCGGCGCCGTCGGTCTTCACCGCGAGGCCGATCCAGGCGCCCGCCACCAGCGGCTCGCGCCACAGGAAGGTCTGCGCCAGGAACGGCAGGATCAGCACCTCGACCACTGCGAACACCACGACCAGCGACGACACCAGCACCGGGATCGCCGGGCGCGCGCGGATGGCGCCGCCGGTCGCGATCGAGGCCGCGACGCCGCAGATCGAGATGCCCGACGCGAGCGGCGCCGCCCATTCGCGCTTGAAGCCGAACCATTGCCGCGCGACGAAATAGACCACGGCCCAGTAGATCAGATAGGCCTCGATGATCGCCGCCGCGCCGCGCAGCAGCAGCGAGGACGCGAGATTGAGCCGGCCGGCGACGGTCGCGGCGATGGCGCCGCCGAGGATCACGATCGCGATCTTGATGTAGAGCTCGGGCCGGATCGCCTCCTTCAGCCAGTCGGCGAAGCGCGGGAAGAAATTGGCGATGACGAGGCCGGCCACCAGCGCGACGATGAAGCCGCCTTCATTGGTGAGGCGCAGCGACCAGGTGATGCCGAACTTCTGGAAATCCGCGGGCGTCACCGCGGCGAGATGCGCATAGCTGCCGAGGATCCAGCTCGCATAGGCGATCGCGAACACCACCGTGAAGGCGAGCGCGAATTTCTTCACGTCGGTCCGCAGAGCCCAGGCCGCCGCGGACAGCACCACCAGCAGCGCCAGATAGGTGGCAATCAGCGCGCCGGTGCCGCCCAGCGCGGCATAGACTTTCGAGGTGGTCGAGAGCGCCGTGCCGGGATCGGTCCACACCGACGTGGAGACCACCCAGCCGACCACGTCGACATTGGCGATCGCGAGCGCCGCGAGCACGAACACCAGGAGCCCGATGACGACGGACAGCCAGTCCTCGCCGATGCGGGGATCGGTTTCGACATTGTCGGCGCGCCGCAGCGCGGCGTCCTTCCAATCGGCGGTGTGGGTGGCGGACATGCGAGTCTCCGGGCCGGAAATCTCGCGGTAGATAGAAGGATATTTTTCGAGGACTCAATATCAGCGCAAAAATAAGAGAATTATTCCCTGCAATACGGGAGAGACGTCGAATTCCTTTTCAGAAACACGGCGAGCGGCGAAAGCGACACCTCGTCGCAGGCGCGCCGTGGCGAAGCCGATGGCCGCGCCACGTCCATATTGCAGGTTCCGGAAGCATCAGAACAGGCTGTACTGCTGCGCGGGTCGGCGCTTGCGCCGCGCCGGCACTGCCGCGGTGGTCAATTCGGCAGGGATGTCGGCGAGGAAAGCGGACGGCGGCAGCGCGCGCACCTCGCCGCGCCAGAACCGCTCCGCCGCGCGGGTGAGGAACAGGCGATCCCTGGCGCGGGTCATCGCGACGTAGAGCAGCCGGCGTTCCTCGGCCAGCGCGCCGGCATCGGCCATCGCATCGCCCCACGCGAACGGCATCAGCCCTTGCTCCAGGCCGACCACGAACACGACGGGAAATTCCAGCCCCTTGGCCGCATGCATGGTCAGCAGCGAGACGCGGTCGGCGCGCGCGTCGCGGAAGTCGGCCTCGGTGGACAGCGCCACCTGCTCGCGCAGCCGCGCCTCGTCATCCGCGGCCGCTTCGGCGAGCGCCGCGAGCCAGCCGCGCGCTTCGGCGAGCGCCGCCGTCTCGGCATCGCCCTGCAGGCGCGCGGCTTCCGCCGCGGCGGCAAGGCGCGCCGGCAGATCGAGCCCGGCGAGCGTTTCGCGTTGCCGCTCCAGCATCGCGAGCAGCGCCTGGACGCCGGCATGATCGGCGATCGGCGCCGGCGAGCTTTTCTTGAACGGGATGCCGGCGCGGTCGAACGCCTCGCGCAGCGCGCCCGCCTGCGCATCGGTGCGATAGAGCACGGCGAAATCGGCAAAGCCGAGCGGCGCGCCGGCACCGCCGGCAGATGTCTTGCTGCCGTTCGCCGCCAGCAGATCGTGGCCGCCGAGCAGGTCCTCGATCGTGGTGGCGACGAACGCGGCTTCCGCATGCTCGTTCGCGGCAGCGTGCAGCACGATCGGCGCCTGCATCGGCCGCGTGATGCCGTCGGGCGCGGCACCGACGAACTGCGCCGCGGCGGTGACGATGGTGCCGCTCGAGCGGTAGTTGCGCGCGAGCCGCACCGTGCGCGCCGAGGGGAAGTCCTCGGCAAAGCGCGCAAAGCAGGTGGCGTCTGCGCCGCGGAAGCCGTAGATCGCCTGGTTGGGATCGCCGATCACGCACAGATTGCCGGCGGGCGCCGCGAGGAGCCGCAGCAGACGGTATTGCTGCTCGTCGACGTCCTGGAATTCGTCGGCGCAGATGTGCGGGAAACGCGCGCGCCAGCGCGCCGCGATCTCAGGCTTCTGCTCCAGGAGCTGCACCGGCAGCGCGACCAGATCGTCGAAGTCGATCCAGTTGTGCGCGCGGCCGAGCCGGCGCAGCGCCTCGAGCGCCGCGCGGGCCTCGCCCTCACCCGCCGCGCCGGTCCGCTTCAACACCGACACCGCCTTGACGAGCCGCGCCGCCTGGCTGGCGCTGACATCGAGCGCGGAGGCCAGCGCCGCCTTGCGCTCGGCCTCGTCGGCAATGCGGACATCGCGCGCAAGGCCCAGCGCCGCGCCGTCCGCGCGCAGCATCGTCAGGCCGAGCGAATGGAAGCTGTGCACCGCCACGTCCTGCGCCTGATCCGGCAGCAGCGCATTGAGCCGCGCCCGCAATTCTGCCGCGGCGCGGCGCGTGAAGGTGACGGCGAGGCACGAAGCCGCCGGCACGCCGCATTCGCGCACCAGATGCGCGATGCGGTGTGTCAGCATCCGCGTCTTGCCGGAGCCGGGGCCGGCGAGCACCGCGAGCGGCCCGTCCACCATTTCGGCGGCACGAGCCTGATCGGCATCGAGGCCGGCGAGCACGCCGCTGCGGCCGGACGCCGCCGGCGCGGAACATGCGAATGTCGACGCGGGCTCGGCCGGCTCTGCGCGCTGCGCCTGCGGCTTCGTCGCCCGCGTGCGGCGCTGCACCGGCGCCTCGAACAGCAGCCCGCCCTTGGTGAGACGGTCGCGCTCGCCGTCCGCGAACAGCCGGATCACGCCGTATTCGCCGTCATAGCCGGCCTGCCGGATCACCGCGCCGGCGCGCAGCCGCTGCACCGCCTCGCCGAGCAGCGGATCGGCGCGGGCGATATCCTCGACCGGCACCTCATCGAGCACGGACAGTTCGGGACCGAGCGCCGCGAGCACGCGGTCGTGAGCCTGGACGACCGCCTTGGAGGCGACGCCGCAGCCCAGGATCTCGCCGAGGATTTCCGGCAGGGGCACCAGGCTCGCCACGGTGCCGGCAGTCGGCGGCGGCAGCGGCGCGTCGCGGTCGGCGAGCATCTCGACGCGATGCGCGACGCCGACGGTGATGCGGCCGCCGCAGCCCGGACAGCGGCCGCCAAGCGCCAGCGTCTCCTTCGGCTCGAGCCGCACGCCGCAGGCGCGGTGGCCGTCGAGGTGATACTTGCCTTCCTCGGGGAAGAACTCGACCGTGCCGACATAGCCGTCGCCGGTCTCCAGCGCGCGGCGGATCGCGAAATAATCCGGCGCGCAGGCGAACCGCGTCGCCTCGCGGCCGAGCTTGCCCGGCGAATGCGCGTCGGAATTGGAGGTCAGGCGGAAGCGGTCGAGCGACGACACCCGCCAGTTCATCGCCGGATCGGACGACAGCCCGGTCTCGACCGCGAAGATGTAGGGCGCGAGGTCGCGGTAGCATTCCTCGATCGAGTCGAAGCCGGACTGCGAGCCGAGCGCCGCGAACCACGGCGTCCAGATATGCGCCGGCACCAGATAGGAATCCGGCCCGGATTGTAGCGCGATCTCCAGGAGGTCGCGGGAATCGAGGCCGAGGATCGGCCGGCCGTCGGAGGCGATATTGCCGATCCGCGCCAAGCTCGCCGCCAGCCGGTCGGCGGCGTCGAGATCGGCGGCATAGATCAGGTGATGGATCTTCCGGGTCTTGTCGCCCTTCTTGTAGATGGTCGAGATCTCGGTCGACAGCATGAAGCGTACCGGCTGCCGGCAGATCGCCGGCAGCGTGCGGAACACCTCGGCCTCGATCTCGGGCTTGAGCCGGAACAGCCCGTCGCCGGTCGGCACCAGCTTGTCCTTGATCTCCGCGAGCCAGGCCGGATGCACGCAGTCGCCGGTGCCGACCACGGCGATGCCCTTGCGCGCCGCCCAGAACGCCAGGTGCTCCAGGTCGAGGTCGCGGCTGGTGGCGCGGGAATATCTGGAGTGGACGTGCAGGTCGGCGTGGAACGTCCGATGATCGGTCTTCAGACTCACGGCGCGGCTTCCCTGCTGGCGGACTGCGAGTAAGCGCGCCGGGACGGCCGAAGTCAGGCGCCGCCCGCACTTTCCCACAGGAAACGGACCGCGTTCCGGCCGCTCAGACCAGCGCAATGCGAGCGTACCGAGCGGCTGCGGCGGCAAGCCGGCGGTCGCGCGTCAGCAATGGTGCATCGAGCGCCTGCGCGAGGACGACATAGACGGCGTCATAGGCCGTCAGGTTATGCCGCAGGTCGAAGACCCGCGGCAGCAGGATGCCATGCGGATAACGGCGTAAGGAAAGATCATTGAGGTCGGCGAGCGCGACACGGCCGCGCTCCTCGTCCATGTCGCCGGCCGCGGCATAGCGGCGGACGACCTGCGCGACCTCGACATCGATCAGATGCGGCGCGTGCAGCGTCTCTCCCGGAGCAAACAGCCGATCCTCCACGGCAGCGGCTGCCGGCGTGCGCAGCAGCACCTCGATCAGCGCGGAGGCATCGACGACGATCACACGCGCTCGCGCTCGGCGCGGACCGCCTGCGCCGGCGCCACGGACGGCGTCACGCTGTCGCGGCGTTGCAGGCGGGCGCGCAGGTCGTCGAGAGTCGGCCGCTCGGCGGCCTCGCGGATTTCATTGAGCAGATAATCGGACAGCGACAGCCCTGCGAGCGCGGCCCGCGCCTTGAGGCGGCGGTGCAGCGCATCCGGAACATTGCGGATCTGGATCATCACGGACATGCGAAATAGATAAAAACATGTGCATCACATGTCAAACCGGCACGACGGCGTCTGCCGCTCATGACCAAGTCAGATCGTCACCAGTCAGATCGTCAGGTCGATGCTGTTCGCCTTCAGCTTGGCCGCGGTCTCGTCCTGGATGCGCTTGAGCGCCGCCTGCCCGGCCAGCGTGGCGAGGCCGTCGTAATAGCCGGCGATGGTGCCGGAGAAGATCGTGCTATAGTCGGTGGTGTCGATCGAGCGGCCGAGATTGCCGCCGGCCTGGCTCGACGTGCCGAACACCGACACCATCGAGCTGGTCAGGATTTGCGACCACGGCACGCCGCTGTCGAGCCCGCCGTAGAGCGCGGCGGCGCTGTTGCTCAGGCTGGCGGCTGCGGACACGGCCATCGACGATTCCTTCCGCGCCCAACCTGCCCGCCGAGCGTTGACGCCGGGTTAAGCCTACGGCGGTATCGGCGCGATCAGCGGGCCGCCGCGCAGCCGGCAGTCGCCCTGGCAGACGCGGTCGCAGGTGTCGGTCGCGGCGAGGCAGCGCGCCTGGTCCGAGCTCTCGTTCAAACAGCGGTCGAGCGCATCGGTGCAATAAATCTGGCACCCGGCCCAGCATGCGGCCGAGGCCCAGACCGCCTGGGCGCGTTCGCTGCGCGGGAACGGCAGCATCCGTCCCACCTCGCGGGCCGGCGCCGGCCGCCACACCGAATAATCGGCTGCCTGCGCCGCCGGGCCGGCGACCATCAGCACAACGGCAAGACAGCAGGCTGCACCGCCAAGGCGCAGGAGATGGGTCCACATGGCCTGACCCTAGCAAGATGCAGCCGGGCGGCCAACGCATGGGCGCGGCATGGACGCATGCTTTCCCCTGTCCGGTCCGATTGCTATCCTTCTGTTCGCCGAGGCCGCGGCCGTCCGCGGTTGGAAGATCGGCTCCACACCTATCCAAAAGTTAATATGGAGCTTTCGCTTGGCTAGCCAGACCACTGATACTACTCAGCAATTCGGCACCAAGGGGCTCAAGCCGATGGACCGCCCCAGCATCATCACCCGCGCCTTCATGGCCGTGGTGGCATGGGCGGAGCGGCTCAATCTGAAATATGCGATCCACGGCAATCCGCCGGTCTACGACAATGCGGTGTTCCCCTGGGCCAGGGAGATCGAGGCCGAGTGGCCGGCGATCCGCAGGGAGCTCGACCGCATCCTCGTCCGCAAGGACGAGCTGCCGGCCTTCCACGAGATCTCCACCGACGTCGCCACCATCACCAACGACCGCGACTGGAAGACCTTCTTCCTGTGCGGCTACGGCCTCAAGGTCGAGAAGAACATCGCGCAGTGTCCCGACACCTGGCGCGTGCTGCAGAAGATCCCCGGCCTGATGACAGCGATGTTCTCGATCCTGGAGCCCGGCAAGCACATCCCGGCGCACCGCGGACCCTATAACGGCGTGCTGCGGCTGCATCTCGGCCTGATTGTGCCCGGCCCCAAGGAGAAGCTGAAGATCCGGGTCGGGGATCAAATCTGCCACTGGGAGGAAGGCAAGGCGCTGCTGTTCGACGACGCCTACAACCACGAGGTCTGGAACGACACCGGCAAGCTGCGCGTGGTGCTGTTCGTGGACTTCGTGAAGCCGCTGCGCTTCCCCGCCAACCTCGTCAACTGGATCCTGCTGCACCTCGCGGTGTTCACGCCGTTCGTGCAGGAGGGCAGCATGAACCAGAAGGCATGGGAGAAGAAGTTCTACGCCGAGGCCGAGGCGTGGCGGAACCGCTGAGGCCGGCGGCCGCTCCGGGAGGCCGCGTCCCGGAGCAACACCGCCTTGATCTTGCCCCCGGTTGCGGATAGCCCGTCCCCGCATGCAACCTGCCAGAACGGAAAAAGGCGCGCCGGCGCCCAAGGTGAGCTTTGTCTCGCTCGGCTGCCCGAAGGCGCTGGTCGACAGCGAGCGCATCATCACCAGGCTGCGCGCCGAGGGCTATGAGCTCACCCGCGAGCATCCCGGCGCCGACCTCGTCATCGTCAACACCTGCGGATTCCTCGACAGCGCCAAGGAAGAGTCGCTCGCCGCGATCGGCGCCGCGCTCAGCGAGAACGGCAAGGTGATCGTCACCGGCTGCATGGGCGCCGAGCCCGAGCAGATCGCGGAGAAATATCCGGGCGTCCTTTCGATCACCGGCCCGCAGCAATATGAGAGCGTGCTGGAGGCGGTGCACCGCGCCGCGCCGCCGAAGCACGATCCGTTCCTCGACCTGGTGCCGCCGCAGGGCATCAAGCTGACGCCGCGGCACTACGCCTATCTGAAGATTTCCGAGGGCTGCAACAACCGCTGCACGTTCTGCATCATCCCGCGGCTGCGCGGCGACCTGGTGTCGCGTCCGGCCGCCGACGTGCTGCGCGAGGCCGAACGGCTGGTGAAGGCCGGCGTCAAGGAGCTGCTGGTGATCTCGCAGGACACCTCGGCCTATGGCCTCGACATCAAATATGCCGCGAGCCGCTGGCGCGACCGCGAGATCCGCGCCAGGTTCTACGACCTCGCCGCGGCGCTCGGCGAGTTCGGCATCTGGGTGCGGCTGCACTACGTCTATCCCTACCCGCATGTCGATGACGCCATCGGGCTGATGGCGGACGGCAAGGTGCTGCCCTATCTCGACGTGCCGTTCCAGCATGCGAGCCCCGACGTGCTCAGGCGCATGAAGCGGCCGGCCTCGCAGGAGAAGCAGCTCGACCGCATCCGGCGCTGGCGCGCGATCTGCCCGGAGCTGGCGCTGCGCTCGACCTTCATCGTCGGCTTCCCCGGCGAGACCGAGCGCGATTTCGAGATGCTGCTCGACTGGCTCGACGAGGCCGCGCTCGACCGCGTTGGCTGCTTCAAGTACGAGCCGGTCGCCGGCGCGCCGGCCAATGCGCTCGCCGATCCGGTGCCCGAGGAGGTCAAGGAGGAGCGCTGGCACCGCTTCATGCAGCACCAGCAGGCGATCTCCGCGCGTCTCCTCAAGCGCAAGGTCGGCACCCGGCAGCAGGTCATCATCGACGAGGTCGGCCCCACCGTGGCCAGGGGCCGCTCCAAGGCCGATGCGCCGGAGATCGACGGCAACGTCTTCGTGCGCAGCCGCCGCGCGCTCAAGGTCGGCGACATCGTCACCGTGAAGATCGCGCGCACCGACGCCTACGACCTGCACGGCACCGTCGCGGCCGGCTAACTCTCAGGACTGCGACAGGACCCTGACGATTGCCGCCGTCAGCCGGCTCAGATCGTCCGGAGCGATGGTGAAGGCCGGCGTCAGATAGACGATGCTGCCGAACGGGCGCAGGAACACGCCCTGCTCGAGGAAGCGCGCGCGCAGCGCGTTGAGATCGTTGATCCGCTCCAGCTCGATGACGCCGATCGCGCCCTTGACGCGCACGTCGCGCACGCCCGGCAGCGCCCGGCACGGCGCCAGCTCGACGCGCATCTGCTTGGCGATCGCGGCCACCTGATCGAGCCGCGGCTCGCACTCGAACAGGTCGAGCGAGGCGTTGGCCGCGGCGCAGGCCAGCGCATTGCCCATGAAGGTCGGCCCGTGCATCAGCGCCTTGGCTGGATCGTCATCCCAGAACGCCTCGAACACCCGCGACGTCGCGACCGTCGCCGCGAGCGTCATGGTGCCGCCGGTCAGCCCCTTCGACAGCGTGACGAGGTCCGGCACCACGCCGGCCTCCTCGCAGGCGAACAGCGCGCCGGTGCGGCCGAAGCCGGTGAAGATCTCGTCGAAGATCAGCAGCACGTCGTGCCGATCGGCGAGCGCGCGCAGCCGCCGCAGCGTCGCGGCATCGTGGAACAGCATGCCGCCGGCGCCCTGCACCAAGGGCTCGACGATCATGCCGGCGAGCGTGCCGCGCTCGCGCGCGAGCACGGCGTTGAGCGCCGCAGCGCTCGCGTCATCGACCGGCAGCGGCATCACGAGCTGCGGCGGCAGCCAGCCGGCGAATGTGCCGTGCAGGCCCTCGCCCGGCCCGCTCACCGCCATCGCGCCGGCGGTGTCGCCATGATAGCCGTGCCTGAACGAGACGAAGCGGCCGCGGCCGGCGACGCCGCGGTTGATCCAGTATTGCAGCGCGATCTTGAGCGCGACCTCGACCGCGACCGAGCCGGAATCCGAGAAGAACACCCGCGTCAGGTCGCCGGGCAGCAGGCCCGCAAGCCGCGCGGCGAGCCGCAGCGCCGGCGCGTTGGCGAGCCCGGCGAACATCACATGCGGCATCTGCGCGAGCTGCGCCTCCACCGCGGCGCGGATATGCGGGTGGTTGTAGCCGTGGCAAGCGGTCCACCACGAGGCGATACCGTCGATCAGCTCGCGGCCGTCGGCGAGCACGATGCGGCTGCCCTGCGTGCGCACCACCGGCAGCGGCGCCGGCACGGTCTTCATCTGCGCATAGGGCAGCCAGACATGCCGCAATCCGTCGCCATGCCATTGCGGATATCGGCCTTCGGTCATTTCGCGCTTTCTTTCTGCCGCAATTCGCGGCATTTAGCCGATCGCAGCCATCATCGCCAGAGGCCCGCCATGCGCACGCTCGACCAGTTCGCCGAGGACAAGCTCGCCGCACTGGCGGAGCGCGGGCTGCGGCGCAGCCTCGTCGAGACCCGGCGCGAGGACGCGCTGTGGGTCGAGCGCGACGGCCGCCGCCTGCTGTCGTTCAGCTGCAACGACTATCTCAATCTCAGCCACCATCCTGCGGTGAAGGACGCGGCGATCGCCGCGATCCGCACCTACGGCGTCGGCGCCGGCGCCTCGCGGCTGATCACCGGCAATCATCCGCTGTTCGCGGCGCTCGAGGCGCGCATCGCGCGGCTCAAGGGCACGCAGGCGGCCTGCGTGTTCGGTTCCGGCTATCTCGCCAATGCCGGCATCGTGCCGGTGCTCGCCGGCGAGGGCGACCTGGTGCTGGTCGACGAGCTGGCGCATTCCTGCCTGTGGGCCGGCGCGCGGCTCAGCCGCGGCCGCGTGCTGACGTTCAGACACAACGATCTCGACGACCTCGAGACGCTGCTGAAGCGGCATCGCGGCGAGGCCGGCCATGCGCTGATCGTCACCGACGGCGTATTCTCGATGGACGGCGATCTCGCGCCGGTCGCCGCCATGGCGACGCTCGCGCGGGCGCACGACGCCTGGCTGATGACCGACGACGCCCACGGCCTCGGCGTGCTCGGCAACGGCCGCGGGTCGGCGCATGCTGACGTGCCGCTGCAGATGGGCACGCTGTCGAAGGCGATCGGCGGCTATGGCGGCTATCTCGCCGCCTCGCAGCCGGTCATCGAACTGATGAAGAACCGCGCCCGCACCTTCGTCTACTCGACCGGTCTGCCGCCGGCCATGGTGGCGGCGGCGATCGCCGCGCTCGACCTGATCGAACGTGAGCCGGATTACGCCGCGCAGCCGCTCGCCAAGGCGCGCGCCTTCACCCGCCTCACCAACCTGCCCGACGCGCAGAGCCCGATCGTGCCGGTGGTGATCGGCGGCGCTGAGGAGACCATGCGCGCCTCGCGGGTCCTCGCCGATGAGGGCTTCCTGGTCGCCGGCATCCGGCCGCCGACCGTGCCCGAGGGCACGTCGCGGCTGCGCTTCGCCTTCACCGCGCAGCACCCGCCGGCCGAGATCGAGCGGCTCGCCGGCCTGGTGCGCAGCCGCATCCTGGCGCATTGACGGGACGCGGCGATGGGCGCCGTCTTCGTCACCGCGACCGGTACCGATATCGGCAAGACCTTCGTCACCGCCGGGCTGATCCGGCATCTGCGCAGCGCGGGCCGCAGCGTCGCCGCGCTCAAGCCGGTGATGAGCGGCTACGATCCGGCCGCTGCGGCAGACAGCGACGCCGGCGCGCTGCTGCGCGCGCTCGGCTGGCCGGTCGATGCCGGGGAGATCGCGCGCATCGCGCCGTGGCGCTACCGTGCGCCGCTCTCGCCGGACATGGCGGCCGCGCGCGAGGGCCAGACGCTCGACGTCGATGCGCTGATCGCGTTCTCGCGCGCCGCGATCGGCGCCGCGCCGGATGCCGTGCTGATCGAAGGCGTCGGCGGCGTCATGGTGCCGCTCGACGGCACCCGCACGGTGCGCGACTGGATGGCGGTGCTCGGCATCCCGCTGCTGCTGGTGACCGGCAGCTATCTGGGCACGCTGAGCCATACCCTGACCGCGCTCGACGCGCTGGCAAGCGCCGGGCTTCAGGTTCGCGCCGTCGCGGTCAGCGAGAGCGCCGGCAGCACGGTCGCGCTCGACGAGACCGTGGCGACGCTGCGCCGCTTCGCCGGGAACATCCCGGTGATCGCGCTGCCGCGGCTCGCCGATCCGGCGGCGGCGCATCCCGCCTTCGCGCAGATCGCCGCCGCGCTCGGCCTGTGAGCCGGGCGCGGCCGGCCGCTCACGGCAGCAGGATCGACGATCCGGTGGTGCCGCGGCCTTCGAGATCGCGGTGCGCCTTCTGCGCGTCCTTCAGCGCATATTTCTGGTTGACCGGAATCTTGACCGCGCCGGTGCCGACCTTCTCGAACAGGTCCTGCGCGGTCGCCAGCAGGTCGGCGCGCTTGGCGATGTAATGGTTGAGCGTCGGCCGGGTCGCGAACAGCGAGCCCTTGGTCTGCAGGATGTTGATGTTGAAGGCATCGATCTGCCCGGACGCGCTGCCGAAGCTCGCGAACATGCCGAGCGGACGGATGCAGTCGAGCGACGCCGGGAACGTGTCCTTGCCGATGCCGTCATAGACCACGTCGCACAGCTTGCCGCTGGTGATCTCCTTGACGCGCTCGACGAAATTCTCGTCGCGATAGAGGATGGTGTGGTGCGCGCCGTTCTTCTTGGCGAGGGCGGCCTTGTCCTTGGAGCCGACGGTGCCGATCACCGTGGCGCCGAGATGGTTGGCCCACTGGCAGGCAATGGTGCCGACGCCGCCGGCGGCGGCATGGATCAGCACGATCGTGCCCTTGCCGACCTTGAAGGTGCGGTTGAGCAGATATTGCACGGTCATGCCCTTGAGCATCATGGCGGCGGCCTGCTCGTAGCTGATGTCGTCGGGCAGCTTGACGGCGCGCTCGGCCGGCAGCAGCCGCTCCGCGGCATAGCCGCCGAGCGCGACCACATAGGCGACGCGGTCGCCGATCTTGAAATCGCTGACATCGGGGCCGACCGCGATCACCTCGCCCGCACCTTCGTTGCCGGCGACGAACGGCATGCCGACCGGCGAGGGATAAGCGCCCATGCGGAAATAGGTGTCGATGAAGTTCACGCCGCAAGCGTGCTGCCGGATCTTGATCTGGCCCGGCCCGGGTGCCGGCACCTCGACGTCCTCATAGGTGAGCACGTCGGGCCCGCCGTGTTTGTGAACGCGCACCGCTGCAACCATTCCCTCGCTCCTTCGGCTTCCGGTAAACCGCCGGATCATAGGCAGCCGGCCTGCGAACACAAGGCGGCGCCGTGCTAACGGCCGGTCACCGTCCGCCGGCGACGCTGAGCACGCTGCCCGTGATGTTGGAGGCGGCATCCGACAGCAGGAACAGGATCGCCTCGGCGACTTCCTCCGGCCGGCCGACGCGGCCCATCGGCAGCGTCGGCAGGATTCGGTCGAGCCGGCCCGGCTCGTGAATCTCAGTATCGGTCGGACCCGGCGCCACCGCATTGATGCGGATGCCTTCCTTGGCGACCTCGCGTGCGGCGCCGACCGTCATCGCCTCGACCGCGGCCTTGGCGGCGGCATACCAGACATATTCGTTGGTACCACCGAGCCGCGCCGCGATCGACGACAGCAGCACGATCGCGCCGCCCTTGCCGCCATGCCGCGTCGACATCGCGCGGATCGCGGTGCGCAGCAGGATCAGCGCGCCGAACGCATTGACCTCGAACGCGTCGCGGATCACCGGCGTTGCCGCGGCGTCGAGCCGCGAATTCCTGCCGGTGACGCCGGCGCAATGCACGACATGCGTCACCGGGCCGAGCTGTCCGGCTTCTTCGTAAACACGCAGGATGTCCTCTTCCTTCGCCATGTCGCCCGGCAGCGCCACCGCTGCGGCGCCGGCCGCGCGCACCGCCGCGACGATGTCGGCCGCGGCCGCGGCATTGCTCCTGAAATTGATCGCGACGTCGTAGCCGCGCGCGGCGGCGAGCCGCGCGGTGGCGGCGCCGATGCCGCGGCTGCCGCCGGCGATCAGGATGACGGGACGAGGCATGTCGTCTCCTTGACTGCTGCTGACGATGACGCCGCAGCTTACGGAGAAGACGCGCCGCGACCAATGAATTGCGCTGATGGATCGCGCAACCGGCGTCGATATCGGCGTGACGCAACAAAATGGATTGTGCTCAGGCACAACGCGCTGCCCGCGATCGTCTTTGCCCGATGTTGCGCAACAATGTGATCAGCCCGCCTGCGGTCCCCGCGGCAGGCTGAGCGGCCGTCAGCCGTTGCCCCAGTCGATCCGGCAGATTTCGCAGGAGCGGCCGGACAGATTCCAATTGCGGCCGAAGCCGCGGAAACGCGACTTGTCGGCCTTAGCGACGGTGACATCCGGCGCGATCCAGTACTGGCTGTTGCGGATCGTGACGTTCTCGCCGCGCTCCTTGCCCGGGATCGGCGTCAGCGCGCCCTCGGCATAGCCCTCGATGCGGATGCGGCGGGTCTCGCCGTCGGTCTCGTAACTGATCGGCGCCTGGCGCACGCCGAGAAAGTTGCCGACCAGGATCGACAACAGATGCGTGGTGCCGCCGGCGCGGCCCGTGAAGATGCGCGTCAGCGCCCGCACCGCCTGCGCCGACGCCTTGTCGTCGACGAACAGCGCCGCGGTCCAGTTGCCGCGCGCCATGATGCCGGGCAGGTCCATCATCAGCCCGAGCTTGAGGCCGGAGAAATCGATGGCGTCGAAATGGCCCGCGTCGATGCGGATGCCGGCCCAGGTCTGGCAGCGGTCCTCGGTCGGCGGATGCTCGCCGAGCGAGAGCACGCACGGACAGAACACCGTGCAGCTGCACGACAACGCTAGTTCACCTTTGATCGCCCACCGTTCCACGCCCCGCTCCTTATCCCGTCACCAGCAGTAAAAATCCGATTCCGATCAGCGCCGCCCCGCCGAGGCGGCTGACGGCGCGGCCCGCCGTCATCTTCTCGACGGTCATGAACACCGCGAGCGCCGCCATCCAGGCCGCGTTGACGACGCCGGCGGCGAGCATCAGCGCCATCATCGCCCAGCAGCAGCCGAGGCAGGCGAGCCCCTGCCGCAACCCGAGCCCGAACACGCCGCGCGCCGTGGTCTTCCAGTTGAGGAAGAAGAACGAGAACGGCGACCGGCAGCGCGACAGGCAGGCATGCTTGAGCGCGGTGAACTGATAAAGCCCGGCGCCGGCGAACAGCGCCGCCGAGACCAGCATCGCCGCGCGCTGCGGCAGCGCGATCATCGCCAGACCGCTCTGCAGGAGGGCGGCGGCGAGCGCGAAGCCGAGCCACACCGCGCAATAGCCGGCGGCGAGCGTCAGCGGCGAGACGATGCGCTCGCCCTTGCGCGCCGCAGTGTCGGCGATCTCCGCATAAGTGAGGATCATCGGCGCCGCGCCCGGCAGCATCATCGCCAGCACCATCGCCGCCCACAGCGCGAGCACGAGCGGCGCATCGGCGAGCGCGGCGGCGGGCCGGCACAGCGTGGCCCACGCATCGGTGCCGCCGGCGGCACCGAGCGCGGCCCAGCCGAGCGCGCTCAGCACGACGACGCAGCCGATCGCGACCGCCTGCGGCCGCGCCGCGACTGCGGCGAGCCGCGCCGCCGCGGCCGGCAGATGCGCAAGCGCCTGATCGCTCATGACATCCCTTCCTAGCGCGCCTTCCTAGCGCGTGGGCCGGCGACCGTGCTACCCACGCCGGCAATGATGACGACAGCACAGACGGCGCGTCAAACCGGGATCGCGGTGGTCGGCTGCGGGCCGGCCGGCCTGATGGCGGCGCTGGCGCTGGCTTCGGCCGGCCTGCCGGTGACGCTGATCGGTCGCGCCGGGCCGACCGACAATCGCACCACCGCGCTGCTCGGCGGCTCGGTCGCCGCGCTGACGACGCTCGGCGTATGGGACCTCTGCCGCGCGGACGCCGCCGCGCTCGCGGTGATGCGGATCGTCGACGATACCGGCCGGCTGTGGCGCGCGCCGGAGACGCGGTTCGACGCCGCCGAGATCGGCCTCGAGGCGTTCGGCTACAACATCGAGAACCGGCACCTGGTCGCGGCGATGCTCGCGCGCGCGCAGCAGAGCCCGACGCTGGCGCGCATCGAGCAGGACGTCGTCACCGTGACGCCGGAGCCGGACCAGGTGACGCTGCGGCTCGCCGACGATACCACCGTCAGTGCGCAGCTCGTCGTCGCCGCCGACGGCCGCCGCTCGCTGTGCCGCGCCGCTGCCGGCATCGCCATGGACGAGCGGCGCTATCCGCAATCGGCGCTGACGGTGTCGTTCGCGCACAGCCGTCCGCACGACAATATCTCGACCGAATTCCACACCGCGTCCGGCCCGTTCACGCTGGTGCCGCTGCCGGGCCTGCGCTCGAGCCTGGTCTGGGTGCTGAAGCCGGCGCAGGCGCAGCGGTTGCGCGCGCTCGACGATGCCGCGCTCGCGCTCGCGATCGAGGACCGCGCCCATGCGATCCTCGGCAAGATCATGCTCGACGGCAGCCGCGGCCTGTTCCCGCTGTCGGCGGCCACGGCCCGGCGGTTCGCCGAAAACCGCATCGCGCTGGTCGGCGAAGCCGGCCATGTCATCCCGCCGATCGGCGCGCAGGGTCTCAATCTCGGGCTGCGCGATGCCGCCGCGATCGCGGAGATCGCCGCCGCCGCGGCGCGGCGCGGCGAGGACCCGGGCGGCGCGGCCGCCCTCTCCCGCTATCACGAGGCGCGGCGCCTCGACGTCGGAAGCCGCACGCTCGCGGTCGACCTGCTCAACCGCTCGCTGCTCACCGACCTCCTGCCGGTGCAGGGCGCGCGCGGCCTCGGGCTTTATCTTCTCGACCGCATCGGGCCGCTGCGCCGCGCCGTGATGCGCGAGGGCGTGTCGCCGCGCGCCGCCGAGCCGCGGCTGATGCGCGGCGAAGCGCCCTGATCAGCGCCCGAACAGGTCGAGCGGCAGCGCGCCGGCCTTGACCAGCCACATCACCGTGGTCAGCGTCACCACCGAGGCGAGCGTGCCGAACAGCACCGCGCTTGACGCCTCCTCGATCCAGGCGTCGTACTGCCGCGCGAACACGAAGACGTTGAGCGCCGGCGGCAGCGCCGCCATCAGCACCGCGGTCGCGATCCAGACCGGATCGAACGGGCCGAGCAGCAACACCAGCACCAGCGCCAGCGCCGGATGCAGGATCAGCTTGACCACGGCGAGCGGCAGGATTTCGACCGGCACGCGCGTCAGCGGCCGCAGCGCCACGGTGACTCCGAGCGTGAACAGCGCGGTCGGCGCCGCCGCGGCCTGCAGGAATTCCAGCAGCCGGTCGAGCGCCGCCGGCAGCCTGACATGCAGCGTCGCCGAGACGACGCCGAGCGCCGAGGCGACCAGCAGCGGATGCAGCACGATGCGCTTGCCGACCTCGGCCGCGATCGAGCCGATGCCGCGCCGGCCCGGCGCGGCGATCGCCATCAGCAGCGGCACCATCGAGAACAGCACGATATTGTCGAAGCAGAAGATCAGCGCGACCGGCACCGCCGCGCCGCCGCCGAGCGTCGCCAGCGCCAGCCCGGGCCCCATATAGCCGATATTGCCGTAGCCGCCGGCAAGCCCGGCGATCGCCGCCTCGCGCAACCGG
>Ga0180222_1001054_pt1 | contig 32455 bp, 25 predicted proteins | sample eDN5th37CKraftOP_FD_151336 | JGI IMG/M metagenome (GOLD analysis project Ga0180222, IMG submission 151336) | Enriched Organic Plus compost microbial communities from Emeryville, California, USA - eDNA 5th pass 37_C Kraft OP (version 2) (version 2) ...
ACCTTCGACGATGTCGCTGGCATCGACGAGGCGCGCGAGGAATTGCAGGAGATCGTCGAGTTCCTGAAGGACCCCGGCAAGTTCGCCCGGCTCGGCGGCAAGATCCCCAAGGGCGCGCTGCTGGTCGGCTCGCCCGGCACCGGCAAGACGCTGCTCGCCCGCGCGATCGCGGGTGAGGCGGGCGTGCCGTTCTTCACCATCTCCGGCTCCGACTTCGTCGAGATGTTCGTCGGCGTCGGCGCGAGCCGCGTGCGCGACATGTTCGAGCAGGCGAAGAAGAATGCGCCCTGCATCGTGTTCATCGACGAAATCGACGCGGTCGGCCGCCATCGCGGCGCGGGCCTCGGCAACGGCAATGACGAGCGCGAACAGACGCTCAACCAGCTGCTGGTCGAGATGGACGGCTTCGAATCCAACGAGGGCATCATCATCATCGCGGCGACCAACCGGCCCGACGTGCTCGACCCGGCGCTGCTACGCCCCGGCCGCTTCGACCGGCAGGTGGTGGTGCCGCGCCCCGATATCGAGGGGCGCGTCAAGATCCTCGAAGTGCATATGAAGAAGGTGCCGCTGGCGCCGGATGTCGACCCCCGCGTCATCGCGCGCGGCACGCCCGGCTTTTCCGGCGCGGACCTTGCGAACCTCGTCAACGAGGCGGCGCTGATGGCTGCGCGGCGCGGCAAGCGCCTCGTCGCGATGAGCGAGTTCGAGGCCGCCAAGGACAAGGTGATGATGGGCAGCGAGCGCAAGTCCATGGTCATGACCGAGGACGAGAAGAAGATGACCGCCTATCATGAGGCGGGCCATGCGATCGTCGCGGTGCACGAACCGGCGTCCGACCCGATTCACAAGGCGACGATCATCCCGCGCGGCCGCGCGCTGGGCATGGTGATGCGCCTGCCGGAGCGGGACAGCTACAGCTATCACCGCGACAAGATGTATGCGAACCTCGCCGTGTCGATGGGCGGCCGCGTCGCCGAGGAGATCATCTTCGGTTACGACAAGGTCTCCTCCGGCGCGAGCGGCGACATCCAGTATGCGACCCGCCTGGCGCGCGACATGGTCACGCAGTGGGGCATGTCCGACAAGCTGGGGCCGCTGCAATATGAGGAGCAGCAGGGCGAGACCTTCCTCGGCTATTCCCAGTCGCAGCGCGTCCATATGTCCGACGAGACGGCCAAGGCGATCGATCAGGAAATCCGCCGCATCGTCGAAACCGGCTATGACCGGGCGAAGGAGGTGCTGACCAAGTTCCAGGACCAGCTGCACCTGCTCGCCAATGCGCTGCTGGAATATGAGACGCTGTCAGGCGACGAGATCAAGACCCTGCTCGACAAGGGCGAGATCACCCGCGACGACGGCACCAAGATCAAGCCGAGCGTCATCCCGGTCGCGGGCACGTCGATCCCGCGCGCGGGGCGTCGTTCCGGCGGCAATCTGGGCGGACCGGCCCCGCAGGGCGCATGAAGCAAGGCCGCCGCGGGCCGGAAGGCCCGCCCGGCGGATGACAGGATCAGGGCCCATGCATCCCGAGCGGATGGACGGGCCTTTTCTTGCGAGCGGCGTCCTTGCAATGGGCAGGCGACGTGTGACAAGGATAGCCCATATCAGGGAAGAATCGCGCGCTGGCCGGGCGATCATGCAAACGGAACGGTGAATGAAGAAATTGGGGCTGATCGGCGGTTTGAGTTGGGGATCGACTGCGCGCTATTACCAGATCATCAATGAAGGGGTCGCGAAGCGCAAGGGCGGCCTGCACAGCGCGCCGCTGGTCATCGAGAGCCTCGATTTCGCCACCATCGCGGCCTGCACCTCGATGGAGGATTGGGATTGCGCGGGCAGCGAACTGGTGGCCGCGGCGCAGCGCCTTGAAGCCGCCGGGGCGCAGGGGCTGATGGTGTGCGCGAACAGCATGCACGCGATCGACCGGCGCATCAGCGACGCGGTCGGTATCCCGCTGATCCACATCGCCGAGGCGGTGGGCGCGCGGATGAAGGCGGACGGCATCAAGACCGCCGCGATCATCGGCACGCGCAACGTGATGGCGGAGAAATTCTACCGCCAGAGCCTCGTGTCCTACGGCGTGTCGCTGCTGCCGCCGGACATGGAGCTGGCGGAAAAGGTGGACCGCATCGTCTATGAGGAACTGGTCCACGGCAAGGTGAGCCGGGAGTCGGAGCGGTTCATGAAATCGGAGCTGGCCGACATCGCCAAGCAGCAGGTGCAGGCGGTGGTGCTGGCCTGCACCGAGCTTGAGATGATCGTCGACGTGCGCGCCAACCTGCTGCCGATCTACGATTCCATGTCGATCCATGCCGAGGCGGGGATTGATTTTATTCTGGGGTAAGCGCTGAGCCGGGAGAGCGAGCGGTTACTGGACGATGGAAGGCGAATTCTACCTCCGTTCGGGTGAGTTGCTACCGTCCCACCTCCGTTCGCCCTGAGCCCTTCGACACGCTCAGGACAGGCTTGTCGACCCGAAGGGCGGCTGTTCCTTCTTCCATCAGGATGAGGGCAGGGCTTCGACAAGTTCAGCCCGCACGGGTTTCCTATGTCAGCTTATGACCGCAAGCATCTGCATGGTCGCAGTCTGCTTGCGGATATAACGGACCCTCAAAGATGGTCGTCGCATGTAGTCCATCGCCTGCTGAACAGCGGGTTGCGACCATTGGTGGCGCAACAACCCGTTGCCGCGTGGGCTGGGTTTCGCGCGGAGATGCGGTGGCGCGGAGTGGAGATTGAGCGGTGGGCGCGCCCTGCCTTGCAGGGATGTCGGATGAGAACAATGAGTTGCCCTCGCCTTAATGGCTTCGCGTCTCCGCGCCTCCGCGTGAATTTCAATCATCGATGGGAAGGCGGAGGATGTACGTAGCCGTCGCAGTTGCCCCGCACGCCCCATAATCCGCCAAAAAGAAAAGGGGCCGGAAACCCGACCCCTTCGCTTGAAGGATATAGGCGAAGCCCGATCAGCGCTTCGCTAAAGCGGACCTGCATTTTCCAATTTAAAATCAGTGCCTTATGGCCCTGCAAATCTGGTCGTGCAAAAAACGTGTAACGAAAAACTGCATACCAAGAGCGAGTTATGCTCCACACGTCCAACGCACTGTATATGTGCCCCACGCCCCACCATTGCCTGCACGAATGATCATCTTCGCCGCCGTCGCAGTACCTTCTTCTGTCTGCGTTGATCGTGCACCAGGAATTTTCTGAATTTCGACGCCAAACGGTGGTAAAGTATCGCCTGCAATCTCGTGATCGAAATCGTGAGAAGCTTCATAGAGGAACTTGGTCCGCGCCTCAGAAATTAGGAAATACCTCTTATTATCGTAGCGTATCACACCGCGATTTGCGGCGATGTCAACCAAATAGACAGATTTTCCGTTGATTTGCGCTTCGCAGTAAGCCCCAGCTTCGATTTGATTGCTGTCAGCCGTAGTCAAATAATGCAATCCATCGCCCGCCTTTACAGGCGTTGCATTGGCCTGTGTGGTTGCACCAAAAATCACCAAGATCGCTGCGAAATATCGAACCTTCATCAGAAACTCCAAAGAAGCTTTTCGTATCCACCCCTAAAACCAATACCATAAATTCGTGTTAATGCGCTCTATCCCGCTCTGCTAAATACGATATGCGCTTTTACGAATTCCAAACCCACAAGCCACGCAAGCCTAAGTTGCCGCGCAAGCCGCTAACACCTGAGCAATCTCTCGTCGCAGCCAAAGAACGTCAAGTGGACGTTGCCAAACAAGCCCTGCAAAGCGTCAAAGACCACCAGAAGCAGCGAAAAAAACAGGAACGTGCTCGCAATGCTGCATACGCGCCTGCTGCTCAGAAGCGCACTACCTGATAAGCTACGCCGTTCACGACCACCTCAATCACGTCATTACCCTTATGAAAAATCACCTGCTCGCCGCACCACTCAAATCTGCCTTCGTGCGAACACCAAAACCGCTCGTCCAAATCCAGAAACTCCGCGACGTGATCTAGCAAATCTTGCACGGAAATTTCGCATCTCATATTATCGCGATCTACGTGAATTTTCGCTCTCGTCGATCGCCAATCCGCTTCGCCATTCGTTCAGCTTATATGGCTTGCATTCGCTCGCGCTCACGCAATCCAACGCCATCACAATTTACAGCGACAAGCGTTCCGCGCTTTGTCGCTGCCAATTGTTTCGTCGTATGATTTTTTGCCTTCGCTAGATTAACTAGGCTAAGATCGCTTTTTACCCCCCTCTCTGCTCAGCAGAAAAGAGAGTAAAATTTGCGTTCGCCCTTTCGCTGAGTTGAACTTAGGTTTTCACGCCTTCTGGAAGCATCGCTGTGTTTAGCAGCCTGGTGGTTAGTATTGACCAGTTTGCAGATGTTTTTACCGCGCTATCGCTAGCGCCCTAACGGTGCCACACAACGAACTTCCAAAATTCCGCTGTATGGGTGCAAGTTGACAATGGAACAGCCAGAGCTTGCATCTTGTGATTGCATTTTTACGTGTGCCACTGAGCTTCGTTCCAAAGCCTAGAAGATTTGCACTTCTAAGTTCGTATGATTGCGTTTGTTCCTGCCGTCATACGACCAATTCGTCCTTCACGTTCGCGTGCTGCGCGCTCATCCATCTGGTCTTAGTCCCAGCAAGTGTTTTTTCGAAAGCAGCATATGGCCGTGCAGCCTGTAGCCGCAGCGTCCACATATTTAGCGCGCTCGAAATTTAATTATCTACACAGAATACCCCTGCTCGAAAATTATCTACATAGTAAATTGCGTCACGCTCTCGCCAAGCGATAGACGGTTTGACGATGACAGCCAAGCTGCCGCGCAATTTCGCTGATCGATGTTCCGCTCGCCATCAACTCTTTTACGCGCTCCGTGCTAACCGCTGCCTTGCGCCCCTTATAAACGCCATTCGATTTTGCTTTCGCTATGCCTTCGCGCTGCCGCTCACGCCGCAGATCGTTTTCAAACTCTGCCACAGCACCCAAGATAGCCAGTGTCAGCTTGCCCGTGCTGCTGCTCGTGTCGATGTTCTGATGCACGCACTGAAACGCAACGCCTTTGGCCGCGAGTTGGTCTAGCAACTGGAACAGATCGCTCAACGAACGCGCAAAACGATCAAGCCTGCTCACGATAATGGTATCGCCTTCGCGCACGAAGCCCATCATCTCTATCAGCCCAGCGCGTTCGCAATTCGTGCCCGTTGCCTTATCCTCAAAGATGCGCTCGCATCCCTGTGCCGTAAGCTCGCCCAACTGCACATCCAAGCTCTGTCCCGTTGTGCTGACACGCGCATACCCTACAATCATATTCCACCGTCACATTAGCCTCTATAACCCAACCCATCTGCTGTCGCAAAAGCTGGAAATCGACCTAAATGTGACATTCGCTGCACGGTTTTTTGCCGTCACGTTAGCGTTTACCCGTTTACGACTGCCGCTGCCTGAGTTTCGCCAAGCGCGCTTGTGCAACCTTCCCAAGCTCATCGTCTGAAACTGGATTTTCGTGTCGTTCCAGTTCGTGCTCAATAGCCGCGATCTTCGTATCGCGCTTGCTGCGTATGCCGCTTGCAATCCCGCCGCCGCTGCTCGCCGTTACAACCCGTGGAGCATCTAGCGATGACAAGTCTGGATAGTTGGAAGCATTCCAGCGCACATCGCGATTAAACCATCCTGCCAATGCGCCGTCCGCTGTTGTGATCTCGTCCAGCTTCTCATATAGCTGCTCAAATGCCGCTTCCGCAGCCTGCGCAAGTTTGCCCGTTCCCTGTGAACTTTTGCTGCGTGATGCCTTCGCCTTGTTTTCCAGAAAGATCGCACGCTTAAGCTTCGCCTCGTATGCGTGAATTTCCTCTGGCTTATCCTTAAGCTGCTTCCGCAATTCCACCTGCTCACGCCACGCGCTTTCAAAATCCGCATATGCGCTATCGCCCAGCGCTTTGCGCATATCACGATTTGATGCGTGTTTGCCCGCTTTCAGCAGCGCAAGCAGATGACAAAGCTTCGCAATCCGCGCGTCATCCTCAGCCATCGCGTAAGCAGTGCCCTTAAGCTGCGTTGTCGCTTGCCGCCGCTTTCTCGCCCCGCTTTTTCCGTGGCTTCGTCAGATGCGGTTTAAGATCGGAATGCTTGATGCCGTAGCGACCGCAGATTGCCACGATCTCCTTGATCGCACCTGCGCGTTCTGCCGTCTGCGCCGCTGCAATCTGCTTTTCCAAATCTTCCTTCTGCTTAAGCAGCTCTGCCAGTGTAGCCATAGCGTTCTCCTTCCTGTTTTGCGCCCGTAAATCCGTCAATCAATCTCAAGCTTTGGCAGCGAACGCACGATCTTCATCGTTTCCAAGCTTACCGTGATGACCCGCTGAAACAGCTTCAATGGATAAGCTGGATCGTGCATCGTCTCGTTCGCGTAGTCGTTCGCATCATTCACGATGCCGCTGGCCTTGTCCGTTTTCACGCACTGCCGTTCCATCACCCAATCCAGCGCGCTTTTGCCGTTCACCACGTAGTCGTAAGCTTCCAGCGGAATGTTCGTCATCGTGATGTTTGGATTGTAGATCACGGTCGTCTTGTCCAGATTTGGCCGCTTGCCCGCAAACTTCATCTGCTCAACGCGGTAGAAAGCGACTGGGTCAGCAACATTGGCCAAGCGCAGATCGCCTTCCTTGTATGTCACTGGATAAAGTTCAACGGTTTCGTAGTTCACGTGCAGATCGCCAAGCTTGCGCCCCGCCTCCACAAATGCCCAGAAATCCGCTTCCTGCTTGACCGTTGGAATGCGTGGAAGCTGCTTGCTCAGATTGTCCGCAAAGCGCGTGCGATATTCCTCGCTGTGCAGCAAGCCATAGACATAATAGAATATATCTTCCTTCGCGATTTTCGCGCTGGGATATGCAGCTTGGAAATGCTGCAAGCCGTAGTCTGTTATGCCATCTCTCTGCGCATAACCATTCAGTGCGGTCTGTTTGGAAAACAGATCACCTTTCTCGCCCTCAATTTTCTCATACAGCTTAAGTGGAAAGTGCTGCGCTGTATCAATCGTGTGCAAATTCGGCATCAGGTCGCACATAAACGCACTAAATCCGCTGCGTGCCCCAACTCCGCTAACAGCAATCGACCGATTGGAATTAACATTGTCAGGATAAATTTTATGCGTCTGATACAGCATCTCATTCAGTCGATTTCCATAGAAAATCCACTGCTTTGTAAACGGACGATATGTGGAACGCATTGGAACGCCGTCACTAAGCGCTAAACGCTTTTTCCTCTTTAAGTCCGCCTTTAACGCCCTAGTCCATGCAATTTTGGTGGGGTCAGTGTCGATAAAATCATCAACCTCGCCCGTAAATTCGCTCTCCACTAGCCGCTTGCGTTCGCCTTCGTAAAACGCGATCAATTTTTCGACGTTGCCAAGCAGTGCGTGTTTGCTTGCGTTGTAACACCACGGGTCGCGATTTGTGACCACGCCTAGCGTAAAGTTGGCAAACAGCTTTTCGTCGTCACCTTTCTCTTTGCTTCCTATGTTTAGAAACTGCGCAAAGTTCTTGTCGCGCTTGTTTATCCAATCGTAGTCATCATCCGCTTGCGTAGCGACAAACTCGTCCTTCAAACTTGCAATGCTTAAATGCCCCCTTAGCGCTGCCAGTTTGGTTTCGCGTTTTAGATCATCGCCAATGTCGTAATAAAATACGTTCCCATGTGTTTTTGCGCGTGGATTTTTGACGAAAAATGCGATTGCCGCACCCGTCATGCTGCCCTGCGCAAAGATGTTTTCACCCTCCCTTGCAGCGCCTTTGCTCAGCATATTTTTGCGAATGTCACCACGAAGATTGACAATGTATATGCTGCTGCACTCGTCCTCTAAGCATTTGCGCATACCATCCGCATAAGCTTTATCTAGCCAGCCATTGCCTGAGATATAGCCAATCACTCCGCCGTCATTGCCCAACCTGTTGCTTGCCCACTTAATCGCGCGCACATAACTGTCGTATAGGTATCGTTGCAGTTTGGCCTTTGACATTGCTGCATAGGTATCACGAATGCTGCTATCAAGAGCAGGATATGCGACGTTTTTCGCGTTGTCGTTTTCGCTTTTCTGGCCTGCTGAATATGGCGGATTGCCAATTATAACGCGAATATCCAATGCCTTCTGTCGCGTGCGTCGCGCGCTGTTATCTGGCATAAGTTGCGCCACAAGATCGTCGGTTTCATACATCTTGAAGGTGTCCGTCAGACAGATGCCTTCAAACGGTTCGTATGGTTTGCCTGAAAGCGTGTGATAGACAGCCTCAATGTTTATCGCCGCAATGTAGTAAGCAAGCAGCACGATTTCGTTAGCGTGTATCTCCTGCCTGTATTTGCGTTCAAGCTCATCCGCTGAGATTAGCCCGCTTTGCAGCAAGCGCGTGATGAATGTCCCTGTGCCCGTAAATGGGTCAAGGATATGCACGCCTTCGCTGCCAAGCGTCTGCCCAAATTCCTGTTGCAGAATATCGTTTACGGAGTGGATGATGAAATCCACCACCTCAACAGGGGTGTAAACGATGCCCAGCTTTTCCGTGAGTTTTGGGAAAGCCGTTTTGAAGAATTTATCGTAGAGTTCCACGATAATCTTCTGCTTGCCCTCTGCGTTATCAATGCCGCTCGCTCGCCGCTTTACGCTATCGTAAAAACTTTCAAGCGAAGCCGCTTCCTTCTGGATGTTCTGTGGTTCCAGCACAGCAAGCACGTTCTGCATTGCCTGCGAAACTGGATTATGCGCTGCGAAATCGTAGCCCTCAAACAGCGCATCAAAGACTGGTTTCGTGACGAGATGCTGTGCCAGCATCTCAATCGCCTCGTCCCTCGTGACGCTGCCGTTCAGGTCGTCACGGATTTCAGCCAGGAATTCCTCAAAGACAGCGCGTTCGTTGTCGCCCGTTTCAAGCGCTGCCTTGATGCGTGCGATATGCGCTTTCGCAATATCGCCAATATCCTTTGCCCACGTTTCCCAATATGTGCGTGAACCGCATTTCTGCACGATCTTCGCGCGTATCGCCGCTGGAAACTCATCAAGAATGAAGTTTAGCTGTTCCTCTGGCCGCGTTTGCGCGTCACGTTCGCGTTCCTCGCCATCGCTGCCGTGCCCAATGCCAATGCCCTTGTTCTCGCCATTGCGTTGTGCTGGCAGATTTTCCGCAACCGCAATAACCTCAATCCTGCCGCCCGCATCGTTGCTCAGTTCCAGCTTGTTGATCGTTGCATCAAAACGATCATCGTGCGCCCTAAGCGCGTTCAGGATTTGCCAGACGACCTTGTAGCGCTCATTCTCGTTCAGCGCTTCTTCTGGCGTTTTGTCCGCTGGAATAACCACAGGAAGAATGACGTAGCCAAGCTTCTTGCCTGCTGCCCTTCGCATCACGCGCCCAACGCTCTGCACCACGTCAATCTGTGATTTTCGTGGATGCAGAAACATAATCGCATCAAGCGCAGGGACATCAACGCCTTCGCTCAAGCAACGTGCGTTGCTCAAGATTTTGCAGTGATGATCGTCAACGTCATCGCTAAGCCAGTTCAGCAGTTCGCCGCGTGTTTTCGCGTTGAACGTGCCGTCCACGTGCTGCACATCGCAGCTAACCGCATTGTCCCTGTCAGCCTCGTTTGCGCTTGCTTCGTTGAATTCGTCCACGACCGCGCCAAATTCGCGCGCAATCAGCTTGCTGGAACGAATGTCCTTACAGAACGCAATCGCGCGCCGCATTGCCTGAGCATCTGCTCCAAAGCCGTCAGCATCGCCCTGTTTTAGCAGCGCCTTGTAGCAGCCCACGATCTTCGTCGCGTCGTCAAGCTGTAGCTCGTTGCCAGCGTCCGCAAGCCTGCTCTGCACGCTTTTGCTGACGATCGCCTCGTCCATCGCCAGCACGACGACCTTGTAATCCGTCAGCAGCCCGTTCTCCACTGCCCAGCTAAAGCCGCGTGTGAAGAATGTTGGGCCGTAAATGCTCTCGTCGTCCATATCGCAAAGCGACACGGCCGCATCTGCCGCTTTTGCCCTGGCGCCTTCGCCAAAAATGCGCGGTGTCGCAGTCATGTAGAGACGCTTTGCGCCCTGAACATATTGATTATCGTGGATTTTGACGAAGTTGCTCGCTTCTTCGCCGTCTATCGTCGCGCCTGTCGTCCTGTGCGCCTCGTCGCAGATGATAAGATCGAACGGTGGCAAGCCGTGCTGATGCGCCGCCGTAAGCACTGGAATGCTCTGGTATGTGCTGAACACGACCGTCAGACGATCAGCGTCAATGCTACCCGCTTTCTGCGCCAGTTTCGCTGGTTGCGTCGTCGCTGGAAACTCCAGCTCGTGGACCTCAATCTCCGCTACATCATCCGCATCTCTGCGCCGCTTACCCACCTGTGCGTCGCTGCACACCGCAAACGACCGCAATTCCGTATCCGTGTCCTTCGTCCACTCCCTCACCGTCTGCGCAATCAACGCCAATGAGGGAACGACGAACAGCACGCGCTTGCCCTTGCCAGCGTAATGCTCCGCGATCTTAAGCGCCGTGAATGTTTTGCCCGTGCCGCAAGCCATCAGCAGCTTGCCACGATCATAGTCCGCAAATCCGCGTTCTACAGCTTCCAGCGCCTGCTTCTGATGTTCCAGCAGCGTCTTCTTGGCCTGCAATTTGACCTGTGCCGCCGCCTCAAACGCGCTCCAGTCAATCGCGCTTTCGCGCAGTGCGTCCAAACCCACGCGCACCACTGGAATGTGCTGATCGCGTATCGTGTCCTCTGCGTTGCTGCTCCAATTGACCTCTGTTGTGTCAATGAACACCCGCCGCAAAAATGGAGGTTTCGCAGATGCAGATAGAAAGCTGTCTATGTCCTTCTTCTGTATCGTGTGTTTGGGCGAATAGAATTTGCATTGGATAGCAGCAAAGCCGTCCTCGTCACGCAGCTTCGCGACAAGATCAATGCCCGTGTCGCGTCCATCTACGCCATAAGCTTTTGCCCAGTCCGCATAGTGCCACACTTCGCTGAACTGTTGGGTTTGCACAGGATCATTGCGAAGATACGCTACCGTCAAGCGTTCAAAGTATGTCCCCTTTTCCCGTTCCGTCACCGCCGCATCACGATACGATGCCAACAAACGGTCTAAAGCTGACATAAAAGCTGCTCATCCTGTGTGATTTTGATGAGCAGCCTAGTTGCAAAAATCGTTATAGGCCAGCGCGAAAATGGCCTGCGCTTATGTAACCCTAACGCTCCGTCACGATCAACGCCGCAAGCATATCGCCCCTGCCAACAAGCCTGCCTGCCTGATCCCTCGTTTCGTTCATTGCCGTATCATACCAGCCAACCAGCGCGCCCGTATGACTGTGCCCCAGAATTCTGCGACCTGATTGAACTCGCCAGCCAAGCAGCTTTCCCATCCTGTCCCTGTATTCCTGTCGCACGTCCAATCTCCATCGTTGCCGCTTTCGTCGAACGCAGCGCGTGCAGACAGTCAATCAGAAGCCGTAGAAGCTACGCGCGTTTCCGCATTTCTGTGAACGCTTCTGTTTCTGATCGACAGAATGAACGACGAAATTAGGCCGTCGCTTAGTGCTAAGGATTGAAAGGAAACGTTGTGGCTGTGAATTGGAAAACCGCTATCAAGCCTGCTGCGCAGAGTGTGGAGTTCAAGTCCGCCGCTGTGCAGATGAAACCCGCTGAACGCATCGCAAACGGAATGGACGTTGCGCTTGCTGCCTTCAAGAATGGTGAAAGCACCAAGAAGCGTTCTGCTATCGTTCAGAAAGGTAGCGAAGTTCGCTTCTGCGTTCGCTATGGTAATCGCGCCCTCACGCTTGTTGATAGCGACACGCAATTCGTCGCTGCCGCTGACAAGTTTGAAAGCGTGTATGCAGCTATCAAGGAAGCTGTGTTGAATGGAGAGTTCGACACGCAGATTGCTGAACTCGCCGCAAACGCTAAGAAGCGTGGTCAAGCTATGGCCGCTTCGCGCAAAGCGAAAGCTGCTACCAAGCAGTGATACCCGCTGCCAGCTTGCACGAAAAATGCCCATCTAAAATGATGGGCATTTTTTTTGAGCGTCAGACAGCGCCAGGAACATTGCCGCGCTGCCTGACTGCCCCAAAGCCTGCTGCCAGCGCTCAGACAGCACGACCGCGCAATCTACGCAGCTTCCTTCCTCCTCTGCGCGTCTGCTTTCGCGATTAGCTTTTTGTATTCCGCCAAATCCTCATCGCTCAACAGATGTTGCAACTGACCAAGCCAGTGTGCCGCAACAATCTCTTCGTTCGCGTCCATGCCGCGATGATGCGTCAGTTCCAGAATACGCTCATCTGGAATTACGTGATCGTAGTGCCGATGAATTTGTATGACTGACGTGCCGCAATTGCGCGCAATGTCAGCATGGTCAACGCCATTCATCAGACGATCAGTTATGTATGTATGCCGCAAGCTATATGCAGTGCGGTTATGCCCATCTGGCCCTTTGCGTAATCCGCAATCATCAAGCAGATTTCTTATTGTGTGTGATGGGTCCCAGCCGCGCTTGAAAAGCCATTGCCTGCCCTCATCCGTATCCTTTTCCAATTCTCTCAGCGCTTTCAGATCGTCTAAGATACCCTTAAGACCAAGCAAACTTATGCAGAGCCGTTCACCCGTCTTAGTGTTCTTTTGGACCTGAATTTTAGCGTATCCCTCTTCCGTCCAGCCTATGTGTTCCCATTTGCATTGCCAGACTTCGTTAGGCCGCATACCCGTCAGCCTGTAAAACCAGATCAAGCACTTGACGATTTGCCGTTGCCGCCTGTGCAAATTGTGCTGACCTTCACGACACCAACCCTCCATATGCTGCGTTAGCCTCTGCCACTCGTCAGCCGTAAAGCCATAGCGCCGCAGTCTGTTTGGGTCTGTTGCAAGCAGTTGCGCTTTAATTTTTGGAATTGGCTTTATCAGGCTCCACCGTGCAGCGCGATCAAGCGCGTGTCGTATTAAGCCCAGTTCAATTATCAGTGTTTTTCTCGACGGTTTTTTTGTGCCTTTGTCGCGCCGCCAATCAACGTAGCTCTCCGCCTTGTTGACCGTGATCGCGTCCAACAAGCAATTTGCAAAATATGGCTTTATGTAGCGTTCGCCCGTGCCAAGATGCAGCTTGTAACGATGTGCTGACAGATTTTTTTCTGCATAAGGCAGCCATTGCTTATCCCAAAAATCGTTGAACGATATGGAATTGATGGGAAGATCAGCAGCTACACGCCCTTTAAGCTTCGTGTAGAGATCCATTGCAAGCCGTTCTGCAACAGCCTGATTGGTTGTCTTTAGGCTCTTTCGTGTGCGCTTCCCGTCGCCAAGTTCAAGACGACATTGCCACGATGCTTTGCGTTTGAGATCGCCGCGCTTGTAAAGCACAATTGCGCCATCAAGCAGCTTGATCGTGTCCTCTTGATGCTGTTTTTTCTGTGTCTGCGCCATTTAGCCACCTTCACGTGTAAAGATGACTAACCCGTAAGCTGCTCGCTCATTTTCGCGATCAGAACCAGAAAACGTGTAACCTCACGTGTAAAGAACGTGCAATTCGCTAACCCGTGGCAACGCGGTTCTGCGGGTCACGTGTAAAAACGTGTAATGAAAAAAGGGGCCATTTCTGACCCCTTTTTCCTTATTTTCCAAGCAGTTAAGAGTAGCTTCGATCTTAGCGCTTCGAGAACTGGAAGCTGCGGCGGGCCTTGGCGCGGCCGTACTTCTTGCGCTCGACCGTGCGGCTGTCGCGGGTCAGGAAGCCTTCGCGCTTCACGGCGGGACGCAGCGCGGGCTCATATTTGGTCAGCGCCTGGGCGATGCCGTGCTTGACCGCACCGGCCTGGCCGGAAAGGCCGCCGCCCTTGACGGTGCAGATCACATCATACTGGCCCTCGCGGTCGGTGACCGAGAAAGGCTGGTTGATGATGAGGCGCAGCGTCGGACGCGCGAAATAGACTTCCTGGTCGCGGCCGTTGACCGTGACCTTGCCGGTGCCGGGCTTCACCCACACGCGGGCGACGGCATCCTTGCGGCGGCCGGTCGCGTAGGCGCGGCCGAACTTGTCGAGTTCCTGCTGGCGCAGCGGGGTTTCCGAGACGACGGGGGCCGCGGGCGCGGCGGCAACGTCGGCCGTCGCCGCTTCGGCGGCAGGCGCGCCGGCGGTCAGGTTGCCCAGGTCGGAAAGGGACTGACGATTATCGGTCATTATGCACCCACCTTGTTCTTGCGGTTGCGGGAAGCGATGTCGAGCACTTCCGGGTTCTGGGCTTCATGGGCATGCTCCGCCCCGGCGAAGACGCGCAGGTTGCGCATCTGCTGGCGACCGAGCGGACCGCGCGGGATCATGCGTTCGATCGCCTTTTCCAGAACGCGCTCCGGGAAGCGGCCTTCCAGAACCTTCTGCGGCGTGATCGCCTTGATGCCGCCGGCATAGCCGGTGTGCTTGTAATAGACCTTGTCGGTCAGCTTGCGCCCGGTGAACTTCACCTTGGCGGCGTTGATAATGATGACATTGTCACCGCAATCGACGTGCGGGGTGAAGCTCGGCTTGTGCTTGCCGCGCAGGATATTGGCGACGATGGATGCGACGCGGCCGACGACGAGGCCGTCTGCGTCGATAAGCACCCACTTCTTTTCTACCGTTGCCGGGGTGGCCGGCTTGGTCGTTTTCATCAGCGCCTTCATGGCCCGAAAACTCCTGATTGAACAAAGCCCCCGTGCCGTCATGGCCGGAGAAGATGGGCGCTAATGACCTTTGACAGGGGCAAAGTCAAGCAAAAGCGCGCCTGTTCGGGCGGGTAAAATAATACCACTCACCAATGGGTCTGGTCGTTCACCCACTTGGCGAAGGCATGGGGCGCGCGCACGACGGGCCAGGAGAGGATGGCCGGCACCTCATAGGGATGCATCGCCTCGACCCGCTCGATCAGCGCATCGGCGCGCGCGGCCGTGGTCTTGAGAAGCACCGGTATCTCTACGCTTTCCCGCACCTCGCCCTCCCATTCGTAAAGCGAGGTGCAGGGCGCGAGGATATTGGCGCAGGCGGCCAGCCCGTCATGCAGGGCGGAGCGGGCGGCGGCCCGCGCCGACTCCTCGTCGGGAAAGACGGTGTAGACGAGGGCGAGGCCGCTCATGCCGCAAGCCTTCCGGACGAGCGGCGCCGCCCGATGCTGTGCGCGGCCCAGCTCGTCGCCGCCACGACCAGCGCGCCCACGCCCTGATGCGCGACCGCCAGCGGCAGGTCGATGCCGCTCAACACCGTCGCGATGCCGAGCAGTATCTGCAGCCCGACCAGCGCATTGAGGGCGATCGACGCGCCGCGATCCCCGGCCTTCCTCGCCCGGCGCGCGAGCAGGATCAGCGCCAGCGCCGCGACCCACGCCCACCAGCGATGGAAGAAATGGATGAGATAGGGATCGGAACTGATCGTGGCCCAGAGCGAGCCGTGCCAGCTTATCCCCTCCGGCACGAGATGATCGTTCATCAGCGGCCAGTCGCTCGCCACATAGCCCGCATTGAGGCCCGCGACATAGGCTCCCCACATCAACTGCACGAAGAGGACGAGCGCGGCGAGCAGCGCGAAGGGGGTAAGCCGCGCCGGGCGGGCGGATGCGTCCCGGTTCAGGTCGAGGAGATCGAGTGCGGTCCAGACCAGCCCGGCGACGATGAGCAGGGCGGTCAGCAGGTGGACGGCGAGGCGGTAATGGCTGACGTCCGTGCGGTCGACCAGCCCTGAAGCCACCATCCACCAGCCGATCGCGCCTTGCAGCCCGCCCAGCGCCAGCAGCGCGACGAGGCGCGGGCCATAGCCGCGCGGAATGGCGCGCCGGGCCGCGAACCAGATCAGCGGCAGCGCGAAGGCCAGCCCGATCAGCCGGCCGAGCAGCCGGTGCGACCATTCCCAGAAGAAGATGAACTTGAAATCCTCCAGGCTCATGCCCCGGTTGATCTGCTGATATTCGGGAATCTGCTGATATTTGCGGAATTCCTCCAGCCATTGCTCCTGCGACAGCGGGGGCAGGGCGCCGGTCACCGGCTTCCATTCGGTGATGGACAGGCCGGATTCGGTGAGGCGGGTGATGCCGCCCACCACCACCATGATGACGACCAGCGCGGCGACCGCGAGCAGCCAGTTCGCCAACTGGCGCGGGCGGGCGGTGGCATGCGGGATCTGCGCGGATGAAAGCGGGGATGACGTAGCCATGACGATCCCATGCGCTTCCCTTCGGCGCTTTGCAAGACTGCCTGCCCGGACAGATTGTACCATGGGGGAGATGATGATATATTGTATCTTTGCGGCGACGGGCCTATAGGGACAGGGCCGATGATGGAGTCTCCATGCTGAATACCGCCAAAAACCGCGTGCGCCTCGATCGCCTTGCGATTGGCCTGTCCGCCCTGTGCGCGGTGCATTGCGTGGCGACCGTGCTGCTGCTGGGCGCGCTCTCGTCGCTGGGGCATTTCTTCGCCGCGCCGATCATTCATGAGGTGGGGCTGGCGCTGGCGATCCTGATCGGCGCCGTCGCGCTGGGCGCGGGATTGCGCCGCCATCGCGCGCTTTTCCCGCTGGTGACAGGGGGCATCGGGCTGGCGGTGATGGGCTCGGCGCTGCTGGTGCCCCATGGCGTGAGCGAATCCGTGCTGACGGTATTGGGCGTGTCGCTGGTCGCGATCGCGCATATGCTGAACATCCGCGCGGACAGCCAGACGGGCTGCGCCTGCTGCTGACCGGAGGCGGCCAATCCGCATCCCGACCGACGCCGCCCATTGACAAGCCGTGAAACCGGGCACAATGCGCGGCCTGACGGGTGCCGGTGGTGGACCTAGGGGTAAGGGCGGCTGATGCGGATCGGATTTCTTTTCAATCATGATCAGATTCATCAGATCGCGCATAGCTTGCCTATTGCTATTGCATTGGCAAAGGGAGGATTTGAAGGCGAAATTGTTGTTGCAACAACCAATGATCGTCTCGCCGAGGAGGTGCACCTGTTGGCCGGCGATCTGCTCGGTTCCCGAATTCGCCATGTTTCTCTGTCGTTATCTCCTGTCGCCTTACGTATGGCGCGATGGCTGGGTAGGCTGCTTCCGGCTGCAAAATTGCTCATATACCGCGATAATCTCGATTTTTTCCGCAGCCTGGACATGCTGGTCGTGGCGGAGAAAACCTCTTTGCTGCTGAAAACGCGATATGGTTTGAACAATCTGTTCATGGTGCATACACGACACGGTGCAGGAGACCGGGCCATAGGCTTTGACAAAGCAAGCGCTGGTTTCGATCATATTCTTTGTTCTGGTTTGAAAATTCGTAGGCGATTGATTGAAGAAACGGGTATTCCGCCTGAGAAAATCAGTATTGTAGGATATCCGAAATTTGACGATGTGAAGGAACAGGAGCGGCACTACCGGGTTGATCCGGACCGTTCACTGACTCTTTATAATCCGCACCCATCGCCTCATCTGTCATCATGGTATCGGGATGGGCGGGCAGTGTTGGATCATTTCCAGATACATCAGGATCGCGAGCTTCTGTTCGCTCCTCATGTGATGCTGTTCGAACGGTCTTTCGTTATTACCATCGACAGATTTCGAATTGATCGGGTAGGAAAAATCGACAGCCGTTTCCTGCGAGGCAATAAGATCCATATCGATCTGGGTAGTAGGGCATCTACGGACATGAGCTATACGCTTGCTGCTGATATATATCTTGGTGATGTCAGCAGCCAAGTCTATGAATTCTTGCTACATCCGCGTCCATGCATATTCCTCAACAGCCATGGAATCAGATGGGAAGGCAATCCTGACTTTATGCATTGGAATGCGGGAGAAGTGATTACCTCTCCTGATGAATTGGATGGCGCGTTGGATCGTGCAGAACAACTTCATATGACAAAATATCATGCCGTGCAGAAGGAATTGTTCGCCGAAAGTTTCGATTTGGATGAGCGTCCTTCATCAATGCGGGCGGCTGAAATCCTTGCTGCTCTTGCGGATAGGCTGAATAAGCATTGATTTCATTATAGTGGGGCATATGGCATTGGATAAGCTGACAATCATTCTTCTCTTTTATAATGAAGAAGGCTGGATCGGTAAAACGATCGACAGTCTTGCAGGGCAATCTATATCTGACTTCAGTTTGATATTGATCGACAATAATTCGAATGACGCTAGTACTGAGGAAGCCGCAAGGCACATGGCGTCTTTAGGAAGCAGGGCTCGCATCATTTCCTGTCTGCAAGCTGGAAAAATACATGCATTAGCCGCTGGATTAGCCGAAGTCGAAACGTCATTGGTAGCCACTTGTGATGCCGACACATATTATCCGCCAGACTATGTAAAGCGGATTTTCGAATTGTTCGCAGCTAATGAAAATGCCGCTGCTGTAATGGCAATGGACCTTTATGCTCCGGCACAATCTGTTGAATCCCAACGTCGAATTGAAAAAATAATACGAAAAAGCCGCGTATTTTCGGCGAAATGTCATGCTGGCGGATACGCTCAGGCATTCCGTACCGAGATATTGCGACGTGTGGGAGGTTTTGATGTTCGACGCTGGCCTTACGTTCTGGAAGATCATGAAATTATCGCTAGGGTCATGCAATACGGTTCGTCGATTTATTGTCCAAAGCATTATTGTTTTCCTGCTCCCCGGCGAGAGCATGGTAAATCGACAAGTTGGACAAGAGCGGAAAGGCTAATGTATCGCTACCTACCTGTTTCCCGGATAGACTGGTTTTTCTATAGCTTTCTTGGGCCGAGGCTGGCAAGCCGCAATGCCCTTAGCCTCGCGTTACAATCCAAAAGCTGGCTGGACTAATCTAAGTGGTAGCCGAAGGGAATATCGCTGCCCGTATATACAAGAATATGGGGTTTGTTCTGGGCGGGAAAGCCGGGGCCGGGCTAATCAGCCTGGCTTATCTGATTATAGCGGCTCGCGCATTGGGGCCGCATGATTATGGCATTCTGGTGCTGGTCCATGGCTATGTGACGGCGGTAGGCGGCATCGTTGAATTCCCGGCTTGGCAGGCCATAGTCCGTTATGGCGCCGAGGCAGACCAAAAGGGACATTTTCATCGACTTGCTCGACTGTTGCGTTTCGGCTCCATAGTGGAATTGATCGCGGGCGGCATCGCGATTGCCATCAGCATGGCGCTTGCTTCCTTTATCGGGCCGCGTCTCGGCTTATCACCGGAAATTGTCGTTTTCGTTATTCCTTACAGCTTTGCTTTGCTGGGGTCAGTTCGTGCTGCTCCAGCTGGCTATTTGCAGTTGATCGGACGCTTTGATCTGCTTGGCCTGCATAATATGGCCCAACCTGTGGTGCGGTTGACGGGGGCAGCCATGGCCCTGCTTTTCGGATGGGGATTAGTGGGTTTTCTCGTCGTTTGGCTGATAGCAGCATTGGCTGAGTTCTTTCTGCTGTGGATGATGGGAATATGGTGCGCCTATAGTCGACTCGGTAGGGCGCTTCTCCATCCCGAACAGGGGAGCGCAGTGCAGGATAACCCCGGCATCTGGCGTTTCATGGTGGCCAGCAATGCGGATATCACCCTGTCCGAGCTAACTGGACGGATTGTGCCGCTGATGATTGGCTGGGTTTTGGGGCCAGCGATGGCGGGTTTGTTCGCGGTCGCACAGCGTGCAACTGTTGTCATTGCACAACCTGCTCAGATATTGGGAAATACGGCTTATGCCGAACTTGCGCGGCTGATTGCCTCTGGCGGAGGGGGGCAGCCCTTGCGACGCGCTCTTGTCAAGGTGGTTGGTGTAGCTCTGTTGGTTGCTTCGCCGTTTGTTCTTATAGTGGCACTGTTTCCGACTGCCATTGTGACATTGATGGCGGGCGCAGCATTTCAGGCTGCAGGTGGTGTCATGGTGATTCTGATTGTTGCTCGGATGATCGCGCTCATCGGGCCGCCGTGCAGCTCCGCGCTGTCGGCGATGGGCAGGCCTGGCCTGTCGATGGGCGCCAATCTCTTCGCCGGCCTCATCTTCCTGCCCGCGCTGCCGTGGCTGCTGCATCAATGGGGGCTGGTCGGCGCCGGGGTGCAGGCGGTCGGGCAGGCAATCGTGGCGAGCTGCCTGCTCGGCGGGCTGGTCTGGCGCCGGAGTCTCGCACATTGAAGGGCAAGAGGATCGGCGCGTGAGGATCGCCTATGTCATCAATTCGGTCGAGGGAGGAGGAGCCTCCCAGCCGGTGCCCGCCATCGCCAAAGTACTGCGCGGGGCGGGGGCGGAGGTCCGCGTCTTCGCGCTGACCCCCCGCGACCGGCGCGGCCTGCCCGCGATGGCGGAGGCCGGGCTCGACCCGCTCGTCCGCGAGGGCGGGCTGGGCGACCATGCCGCCGCGCTGCTGTGGATGAAGCGGGAAATCACCCGCTGGGGCGCGACCCATATCTGGACCTCGCTCAGCCGGGCGAGCATCCTCGGCCTGATGCTCGGCCCGATGCTCGGTCTGCCGGTGATCTGCTGGCAGCATGCGGCGTTCCTGAAGCCATGGAACCGCCGCTTCCTGCGCCTGCTGCAAGGCCGGGCGCTGCTCTGGATCGCGGATTCTCGGTCGGTCGAGGCGCTGACGGCGGAAAGGCTCCGCGTCGAGCCGCAGCGGCTGGCCTGCTGGCCGATCTTCGCCGCCGATCCCGCGATGCCGGAGGCGCGCGCGCTCCGGCCCGGCGAGCCGCTGCGCATCGGCAGCCTCGGCCGCCTGCATCCGGTGAAGGGCTATGACGTGCTGATCGGCGCGCTCACGAAGCTGCGAGCGTCGGGGCGGGAGCCGTCCGTCCCGGTCGAGGTCGTCATCGCGGGCGACGGGGCCGAGCGTGAGAGGCTGGAGGCGCTGGCCGGGTCGGCCGGGGTGAGCGGCCTGCATTTTCAGGGCTATACGGAAAAGCCGCGCGATTTCCTCTCGACCCTGCACCTCTATGTGCAGCCCTCCCGCTCGGAGGGGTTCTGCATCGCCGCGCATGAGGCGATGACGGCGGGCCTGCCGGTCGTCGCCTCGGCGGTGGGGGAGCTTCCCTATTCGATCCGGCAGGAGGTCACCGGCCTCACCGTCCCGCCCGGCGACGCGAATGCGCTGGCCGACGCGCTGGCCTTCATGCTGGGCGATCCGTCCCGGCTGCGGGCCATGGGGCAGGCGGCGCGGGCCGACATGCTTTCCCGCTTTTCCTGGGACCGTTTCGAGGCGACCGGGCGCGCTATCGTCGAGAAGATCCGCCAAGCATCCGCCTGATGTCGAGCGCGAGGCCGCGCAGCGACCGGTCGATCCGCTTCACGTCGAGAAAGGTGATGTCGCCGCACGCCGACAGCGTGTGCATCCCCTCGCTATAGGGGCCCGCCGAAGGGGGCGAGGGCAATGCTTCCCCCGCCGTCGCCTCGAAATGGCCCTCGTCAAGCCGGTCGATCCACAGCGGGCGGATGGCCCCGCCATAGGTGCGGGTACAATCCTGCATCGGCAGCATGACGCGCCCGCCGATCTCCACCGCGCTGCCGCCGGGGCGCGAGGAGGCGATATCCACCCGCACCGGATTGCCCGGATGCGGCGTCCATGGCCCGGTCAGCCGATCGGCCCACGCCACATGCAGGCGGGATATCTTGCTGAGCTTCGTATCGGCGGGCGAATAGAACAGCCACCAGCGGCCGTCCCGGCGCAGCAAGGTGGCGTCGACGGGCACGCAATCCAGCTCTATCCGGCATTCCGCCCGCCAGTCGAGCAGGCCGCCATGGTCGCGATACAGGGTGAGGCCGCCCGACCGGTGCGCTTCGGGCAGCATCCACACCGCGCCGTTCCCCGCGACGACCTGCGGATAGGAGAGGTGCCATGGTTCGACGAGGCACGGGCGGCGCTCCAGCAACTGCATCGCCGGGTCGAAGATCAGCGTCTGGATCGTGCCGTGGCGGGTGCGATAGTCATAATGCTCGACGAACAGGCGCAGGCCGCCGTCGTCGGTTCGCCAGCCGAAGGGGTCGGCGAGAAAGCAGAAATCCGGCTCTTCCTCCAGCCAGCGTACCGGGGACGGGATGCGCCCTTCGGCGACGATGCGCCCGATCGGGGCTTCCACATAACCGCAGCGCCATATGTCTTTCCGTCGTCCCATGGCGACCACCCATAAGAGGGATTTCGGGAGTTGCAAGCGAACCGCAGCGCCGGGAAAAGGGCCGTGCAGGGCGCGCCTTTTGCGCAAATGCAAAAAAAACATTGAGGGATCGGCCGTCGGCTCCTATCTGGACCCATCGAAATTCCTAGAGGCAGATGAGTCATGGCTTCATTCACGCTTCCCAAGAACAGCAAGATCACCGGCAAGGGCAGGGTGCACAAGGCGGAGGGAGCCGCCAACGTCAAGAAGTTCAAGGTCTATCGCTACGATCCTGAATCGGGCGAGAATCCGCGCTACGACATGTTCGAGATCGATCTCGACAGCTGCGGGCCGATGGTGCTCGACGCGCTCATCAAGATGAAGAACGAGCAGGATTCGACCCTGACCTTCCGCCGCTCCTGCCGCGAGGGCATTTGCGGGTCCTGCGCGATGAACATCAACGGCAAGAACGGCCTCGCCTGCACCACCGCGATCGACGATTGCAAGGGCGAGGTGCGCATCACGCCGCTGCCGCATATGGATGTCATCAAGGACCTGGTTCCCGATTTCACCCATTTCTATGCGCAATATGCGTCGATCCAGCCCTGGCTCAAGACCGTCTCCACCACGCCTTCGGGCAAGGAGCGGCTCCAGTCGCCGGAGGATCGCGAGAAGCTCGACGGGCTTTACGAGTGCATCCTGTGCGCCTGCTGCTCGACCAGCTGCCCCAGCTACTGGTGGAACAGCGACAAGTTCCTCGGCCCGGCGATCCTGCTTCAGGCCTATCGCTGGCTGGCCGACAGCCGCGACGAGATGACCGGCGAGCGTCTCGACGCGCTGGAGGATCCGTTCCGCCTCTATCGCTGCCACACCATCATGAACTGCGCCAATGTCTGCCCCAAGGGGCTGTCCCCGGCCAAGGCGATCGCCGAGACCAAGAAGATGATGGTGGAGCGCGCGCTCTAGGATGTATGGTTATTCAGCCCATGGCGGGCTGCAAATGGCGGCTTTCTGCGCTTCCGGTGCTCACGACCCTTTTAAGTCGCTGCGCGCCGGTTCTCAAAATCCACCATTTTCGCTCCGCCCTGAGCTGAATCCTCACACACCCTAAAAAATCGCGAGTACAGATAATGCGCATGCCCGGCTGGCTGTTGTTCGATTTTCGGGGAAGCGGCAGCTGGCCGGACCATTGGCCCCCGGTCCATTACCGGCGCGAGACGGATCGGCTGATCCGCTTTCGCCTGATGCCGCCCGATCGCGCGGTCAATCAGCTGGGCACGTTGCACGGCGGCTTCCTCGCCGGCATCGCCGAAAACAATATGGGTCTGTTCCTGGCCGGGGAGGATGGCGGCCCGCCACAGGCGGTCGCCGTTTCCCTCTCGCTCGACTATTGCGCGCCCGGCAGGCCGGGAGAGGTGCTGGAAGGCGAGCTGGAACTGGTGCGCGACACCTTCCGCATGCAGTTCGTTCGGATCATGCTGATGCAGCAGGGCGAGCCGGTCCTTCAGGCGAGCGGCATCCTCAAGAAGCTGAAGGCAGCGGCGGCATGACCTCGGTGCTGGCGCGCTATCAGCGGCTCGTCGCGGCAGGCGAATTGCGGGAAGATGCGGACCAGGCCGCCGCCGCCGGGCGGCTGACGCGGCTTCAGGAAGAGCTGGAGGCGACGCCCGCGCGCGGCTCGCTGCTGTGGAAGGTGCTGGGCAAGGCGCCGCCGCCGCCGCGCGGCCTCTATCTCTGGGGCGGGGTCGGGCGCGGCAAGTCGATGCTGATGGACCTGTTCTTCGACTGCGTGCAGGTGCAGCGCAAGCGGCGCGTGCATTTCCACGAATTCATGCTCGACGTGCATGCCCGGCTGCGCGACGCGCGCAAGACCGAAAGCGGCGATCCCATCCCTCCCGTGGTCGCGGCGCTGGCCGAGGAGGCGCGGCTGCTCTGCTTCGACGAGATGGTCGTCAACAACATGGCCGACGCGGCGATCATGTCGCGCCTGTTCACCGGCCTGCTGGAGCAGCGGGTGACGATCGTCACCACGTCGAACCGGGTGCCGGACGATCTCTACAAGGACGGCCTCAACCGCCAGCTGTTCCTGCCCTTCATCGACCTCATCAAGGCTAAACTCGACGTGATGAGCCTCAACGGCCCGGTGGATTACCGCCGCGACCGGCTGGGCAATGCGAAGCTGTGGCATGTGCCCAACGGGCCGGAGGCGACGGCGGCGCTATCGGCGGCCTTTTTTCGCCTGACCGACTATTCGGTCGAGGACCGGGCGAAGGTGCCGAGCGAAGACATAAAGGTGCTGGGCGGCCGCACGCTGCACGTGCCCAAGTCGCTGAAAGGCGTCGCGGTCTTCTCGTTCAAGCGGCTGTGCGTCGAACCGCGCGGCGCAAGCGACTATCTGGCCATCGCACGCCACTATCACACGGTCATCATCGTCGGCATACCGGTGCTGGGCCCCGAAAAGCGGAACGAGGCGGCGCGCTTCGTCACGCTGATCGACGCGCTCTACGAATATAAGGTGAAGCTGCTCGCCAGCGCGGATGCGGAGCCGGTGGCGCTCTACCCGGAAGGGGACGGCGCGTTCGAATTCGAACGGACGGTATCGCGCCTGATGGAGATGCAATCCGACGATTATCTCGCGCTCGGACATGGGGAAGGCGCGGAGGTCGAATAGCGGTTCACATTTATTATTGCACTTGCGATGCATTTGCAATAATAAATGCTCCAATTGCGCATTGCGGTGTTGAAACCTTAAGGAAATGGGCTTAAGCGGGCACAGTTCATCGCGCCGGCAACGCCCGGCCTTGAAGGAGACTGACTGCAATGGCTCGCAAGAAAATCGCGCTGATCGGTGCCGGCAATATCGGTGGCACGCTGGCCCATCTGGCCGCTGCCAAGGAACTGGGCGATGTCGTCCTGCTCGACGTGGCCGAAGGCATCCCGCAGGGCAAGGCGCTCGACCTGTCCCAGTGCGGTCCGGTCGAAGGCTTTGATTCGGCCGTCACCGGCAGCAACGATTATGCGGCCATCGAAGGCGCGGACGTCATCATCGTCACCGCAGGCGTCGCCCGCAAGCCGGGCATGAGCCGCGACGATCTCCTCGGCATCAACCTCAAGGTGATGAAGGCCGTCGGCGAGGGCATCAAGCAGTACGCCCCCAATGCGTTCGTCATCTGCATCACCAATCCGCTCGACGCGATGGTGTGGGCGCTGCGCGAATTTTCCGGCCTGCCGCACAACATGGTCGTCGGCATGGCGGGCGTGCTGGACTCCGCCCGTTTCCGCACCTTCCTCGCGCAGGAATTCAACGTTTCGGTTCGCGACGTGACCGCGTTCGTGCTGGGCGGCCATGGCGACACCATGGTGCCGGTGGTCGAATATTCGACCGTCGCGGGCATCCCGATCCCCGACCTCATCGAAATGGGCTGGTCGACCAAGGAGCGCATCGACGCGATCGTGCAGCGCACCCGTTCGGGCGGCGGCGAGATCGTCGGCCTGCTCAAGACCGGCTCGGCCTTCTACGCGCCCGCGACCTCGGCCATCGAGATGGCGCAGGCCTATCTGGGCGACCAGAAGCGCCTGCTGCCCTGCGCGGTCAACCTCAATGGCGAATATGGCGTCGACAACCTCTATGTCGGCGTGCCGGTGATCCTGGGCGCGGGCGGCGTCGAGAAGATCGTCGAAATCAAGCTCAACGACGAAGCGAAGGCCAATTTCCAGCTTTCCGTCGATGCGGTGAAGGAACTGTTGGTCGCCTGCAAGGGCATCGAACCCAGCCTCGCCTGAACAAGCTGCACTCCCTCCCCAGGAATGTGTGCAGCCTGAGGAGGGATATCTAAAATGCCGCACCACCTGAAAATGGGGTAAGCATGTCCATTCTCATCGACAAGAATACCAAGGTTATCACGCAGGGGATGACCGGCGCGACCGGCACCTTCCATACCGAGCAGGCGCTCGCCTACGGCACGCAGATGGTCGCGGGCGTGACGCCGGGCAAGGGCGGGACCACCCATCTCGGCCTGCCCAATTTCGACACCGTCGCCGAAGCGAAGCATGCGACCGGCGCCGATGCGACCGTGATCTACGTTCCGCCGCCATTCGCCGCGGACTCGATCCTCGAAGCGATCGACGCGGAAATTCCGCTGATCGTCTGCATCACCGAGGGCATTCCGGTGCTCGACATGGTGAAGGTGAAGCGTGCGCTTTCGGGTTCCAAGTCGCGCCTCATCGGCCCGAACTGCCCCGGCGTGCTGACGCCCGGCGAGTGCAAGATCGGCATCATGCCCGGCAACATCTTCAAGAAGGGCAGCGTCGGCGTCGTCTCGCGCTCCGGCACGCTGACCTATGAGGCGGTGTTCCAGACCTCGAACGCGGGCCTCGGCCAGACCACGGCCGTCGGCATCGGCGGCGACCCGGTCAACGGCACCAACTTCATCGACGTGCTCGAACTGTTCCTCGCCGACGATGCGACCGAAAGCATCATCATGATCGGCGAGATCGGCGGCAATGCCGAGGAGCAGGCTGCGCAGTTCCTGAAGGATGAAGCCAAGCGCGGGCGCAAGAAGCCGATGGCCGGCTTCATCGCGGGCCGCACGGCGCCTCCGGGACGCCGCATGGGCCATGCGGGCGCCATCGTCTCCGGTGGCCAGGGCGGCGCGGAGGACAAGATCGCGGCGATGGAAGAAGCCGGGATCAAGGTCGCGGCCAGCCCGTCGGAACTCGGCACCACGCTGCTGGAAGTCCTCAAGGGCTGAAATTGTCATCACCTTCCGGCGTCCGGCGGCGCCGGAAGGTCTTCCGTCCCCCGACTGCACGCGGGACCACAGGGCGAAGGATATGAACATGGGCTATGAAGGCCAGGATTTCGAAGGCGCGCTGGAAGTGGAGCAAGGGCCGAGCTGGGAACGTCCCAACTGGCCGCTGACCGCCACGGACGACCTGACGGCGGCGCTTGATCCCACGCAGATGCAGGTTGCCGTCAAGGCGGCCGCGAAATCGTCCGGCAAGACGCTGTCGGAAAACGAGGTGGTGGAGGCCGCCGCCGACAGTATCCGCGCGATGATGCTGATCCGCACCTATCGCGTGCGCGGCCATCTCGCCGCCAATCTCGATCCGCTGGGCCTGTCCCACCGCGAGCTGCCCGCCGACCTGACGCCGGAATATCACGGCTTCTCCGGCGCCGCGCTCGACCGCCGCGTCTATGTCGGCGGCGTGCTCGGCCTCGAATGGACGACGGTGCGCGAACTGGTCGAAATCCTCCGCGCCAATTATTGCGGCAATGTCGGCCTCGAATATATGCACATCGCCGATGTCGAGGAGCGCCGCTTCCTTCAGGAGCGCATGGAAGGCGCCGACAAGGAGATCATCTTCACGCCCGAAGGCAAGCGGGCGATCCTCTCCAAGGTGATCCACGCCGAGCAGTACGAGAAGTTTCTCGGCAAGAAATATGTGGGCACCAAGCGCTTCGGCCTCGACGGCGGCGAATCCATGATCCCCGCGCTCGAAGCGGTGATCAAATATGGCGGCCAGCTCGGTGTGCGCGAGATCGTCTACGGCATGGCCCATCGCGGCCGCCTCAACGTGCTCGCCAATGTGATGGCCAAGGGCTTCCGTGTCATCTTCCACGAATTTTCGGGCGGCACCGCCAATCCGGAGGATGTCGGCGGCTCCGGCGACGTGAAATATCACCTCGGCACCAGCACCGACCGCGAATTCGACGGCATCAAGGTGCATATGAGCCTGGTGCCCAACCCGTCGCACCTCGAAACCGTGGATCCGGTCGTGCTCGGCAAGGTTCGCGCGCAGCAGGTGTTCCATGACGATATCGGTCCGGGTCGCCACACCCAGGCGCTTCCGGTCCTCATCCATGGCGACGCGGCGTTTGCCGGGCAGGGCATCGTCTGGGAATGCTTCGGCTTTTCCGGCGTTCCGGGCTACAACACCGGCGGCTGCATCCATTTCGTCGTCAACAACCAGATCGGCTTCACCACCAGCCCGCAATTCTCGCGCGGCTCGCCCTATCCGTCGGACGTGGCCAAGGGCGTGCAGGCGCCGATCCTGCATGTGAACGGCGACGATCCCGAAGCGGTCACCTTCGCCTGCAAGCTGGCGATCGACTATCGCCAGACCTTCCATCGCGACATCGTGATCGACATGTGGTGCTATCGCCGCTTCGGCCACAATGAAGGCGACGAGCCGGGCTTCACTCAGCCGCTGATGTACAAGCAGATCCGGCAGCATCCGCCGGTCAGCGAGGTCTACGGCGCGCGGCTGAAGGCGCAGGGCGTGATCGACGACGCGTTCGTCAGCGACGCGACGCAGCAGTTCGTCGACCATCTCGAACAGGAATTCGAGGCCGCCAAGACCTACAAGGCCAATCATGCCGACTGGTTCGCCGGCCGCTGGTCGGGCCTGCATCAGCCCGCCGATATCGAAACCAGCCGCAAGAATGTGGAAACCGCGATCGAGAAGAAGCTGTTCGACAGCCTCGGCAAGACGCTGACCACGGTTCCGGATAATATCAACATCCACAAAACTTTGCGTCGCATTCTTGACGCCAAGGCAGAGATGTTCCGCAGCGGCGAGGGCTTCGACTGGGCGACCGGCGAGGCGCTGGCGTTCGGCAGCCTGCTGTCCGAAGGCTATGGCGTGCGCCTGTCCGGGCAGGACAGCGGACGCGGCACGTTCAGCCATCGTCACAGCGTCTGGGTCGATCAGGATACGGAAGAGAAATATGTTCCGCTGTCCACCGTCCGCCATGGCCGGTTCGAGGTCTATGACAGCCCGCTTTCCGAATATGGCGTGCTGGGCTTCGAATATGGCTATGCGATGGCCGACCCGAAGAGCCTGGTGATCTGGGAAGCGCAGTTCGGCGATTTCGCCAACGGCGCGCAGATCATGATCGACCAGTATGTGGCGGCGTCCGAAGCCAAGTGGCTGCGCGCCAACGGCATCGTGATGCTGTTGCCGCACGGCTATGAAGGGCAGGGGCCGGAGCACAGCTCCGCGCGTCTGGAACGCTATCTCCAGCTCTGCGCGGAGGGCAATATCCAGGTCGCCAACTGCACGACGCCGGCGAACTATTTCCACATCCTGCGCCGCCAGATGCTGCGGCCGTTCCGCAAGCCGCTCATCATCATGGCCCCCAAGTCGCTGCTGCGCCACAAGGCGGCGGTCAGCCGGGCCGAGGACTTCATGGGCGACAACCACTTCATGCGCATCCTGTCGGATACCAATCCGGCCGCCGACAAGGATACGCGCCGCCTTGTGCTGTGCAGCGGCAAGGTCGCCTACGACCTGATCGACGCGCGGGACGCGGCGGGCGACACGGATGTGCAGATCGTCCGGATCGAGCAGCTCTATCCGTTCCCGACCGAGGCGCTGGCCATCCGTCTCCAGCGGATGACCAATCTGCAAGAGGTTGTCTGGTGCCAGGAAGAGCCGAAGAACAATGGCGGCTGGTTCTTCGTCGAGCCCTATATCGAGGAAGCCCTGAAGCAGGCGGGCAAGGCCCCGATGCGCGCGCGCTATGCGGGCCGCAAGGCGTCGGCCTCGCCCGCGACGGGTCTTGCCAAGCGCCATGTCGCCGAGCAGGGCGCCCTTATCGCCGATGCGCTGGGTCACAGCGTCCGTACTGAAATCAAACGTCAGCAGAAGGGTTGATCCCATCATGGCAACTGAAGTCAAGGTTCCCGTTCTGGGAGAATCCGTTACCGAAGCAACCGTCGGCGCATGGCTGAAGAAGCCGGGCGACGCGGTCGCCGTCGATGAGCCCATCGCCAGCCTCGAAACCGACAAGGTCGCGGTCGACGTTCCCTCGCCGGTCGCGGGCGTGATGGGCCAGCATATGGTGTCCGAAGGCGATACCGTGAATGTCGGCGCGGTGATCGCGATCGTCGAGGAAGGCGCCACCGCCGCCGCCAAGCCCGCAGCCGCTGCCGCTCCGGCCGCCGCTGCATCCGCCCCGGCGCCTGCCGCGGCCGCTGCGCCTGCCGCCGCTGTCGAGGAAGGCGGCGCGGTCACCCTGTCCCCGGCGGTGCGCCGTCTGGTGCTGGAGCATGGCCTCGATCCCAGCCGAATCAAGGGCACTGGCAAGGACGGCCGCCTGACCAAGGATGACGTGATGGCCGCCGTCGCCGCCGGCACCGCGAAGGCGGATGCCGCCGCCGCCGCTCCGGCCGCCGCCGCCGTCGCTTCCGGGCCGCAGCGCGCGCAGGAGCGGGTGAAGATGACCCGCCTGCGCCAGACCGTCGCCAAGCGCCTGAAGAGCGCGCAGGAAACCGCCGCTCTCCTCACCACCTTCAACGATGTGGACATGAGCGCGGTGATCGAGGCGCGCGCCAGGTACAAGGATCTGTTCGAGAAGAAGCATGGCGTCCGTCTGGGCTTCATGGGCTTTTTCACCAAGGCCGTGTGCATGGCCCTGCGGGATGTGCCCGCCGTCAACGCGCAGATCGAGGGCGACGAGATCGTCTATCACAACTATGCCGACATCTCGGTCGCGGTCAGCGCGCCTAACGGCCTGGTCGTGCCGGTGATCCGCAACGCCGAGGAAATGAGCGTCGCGGAGATCGAGAAGACCATCGGCGATTTCGGCAAGCGCGCCAAGGAAGGCGCGCTGACGATGGAAGACATGAAGGGCGGCACCTTCACCATCTCCAACGGCGGCGTCTTCGGCTCGCTGATGTCCACCCCGATCATCAACCCGCCGCAGTCGGCGGTGCTGGGCCTGCACCGTATCGAGGACCGCCCGGTCGTCCGCAACGGTCAAGTGGTCGTGCGGCCGATGATGTATCTGGCGCTCAGCTACGACCATCGCCTGATCGACGGCCGTGAGGCGGTGACCTTCCTCGTCGCGATCAAGAACGCGATCGAGGATCCGACCCGTCTGCTGATCGACCTGTGAGATTTGAACCCGTCCGGGCCCGACCTTGTCACGGCCCGGACTTTTCCCGAATATAGAACGGCCCCTTTGAACGGTCAGGCTGACAAGGCCGGGGGGAACGGAGTGCGACTATGGCAGAGTTCGATTATGACGTTCTGGTGATCGGCGCCGGTCCCGGCGGCTATGTGGCGGCGATCCGCGCGGCGCAACTGGGCCTCAGGACCGCCTGCGCGGAAAGCCGGGAAACGCTGGGGGGCACCTGCCTCAATGTCGGCTGCATCCCGTCCAAGGCGCTGCTGCACGCGTCCGAGAAATATGAGGAAGTGTCGAGCGGCCTGCTCGCCAAATATGGCGTGAAGGTGAAGGGCGCCGAACTCGACCTCGACGACATGATGGACGAGAAGAAGAAGGTCGTCAGCAGCCTGACCGGCGGCATCGAATTCCTGTTCAAGAAGAACAAGGTCGAGTGGCTGAAGGGCCTCGCGACCTTCAAGGACGCGCACAGCGTCGAAGTGGCGGGCAAGACCGTCACCGCGAAGAATGTCGTTATCGCCACCGGTTCGTCGGTCACGCCGCTGCCGGGCGTGGAGATCGACAACGCCAAGGGCATCGTGGTCGATTCCACCGGCGCGCTCGACCTTGAGAAGGTGCCGGGTCACATGGTCGTCATCGGCGGCGGCGTGATCGGCCTGGAACTGGGCTCGGTGTGGCGGCGCCTCGGCGCGAAAGTCACGGTGGTCGAGTATCTCGACCAGATCCTGCCCGGCATGGACGGCGACGTGCGCAAGGAAGCCGCCAAGCTGTTCGCCAAGCAGGGCTTCGCCATCAAGACCGGCACCAAGGTGACCGGCGTCGAGGTGAAGGGCAAGAAGGCGAAGGTCAGCGTCGAACCGGCCGCGGGCGGCGAGGGCGAGACGATCGAGGCCGATGTCGTGCTGGTCGCGATCGGCCGCAAGCCGAACACCGACGGACTGGGCCTCGACAAGATCGGGCTGGCCGTCAACCAGCGCGGGCAGATCGAGACCGACCATGAATTCGCGACCGCGGTTTCCGGCGTCTGGGCGATCGGCGACGTGATCCCCGGCCCGATGCTCGCGCACAAGGCCGAGGACGAAGGCGTCGCGGTGGCGGAGAATATCGCGGGCCTGACCGGCATCGTGAACCATGACGTGATCCCGGCGGTGGTCTACACCCATCCGGAAATCGCCAGCGTCGGCCTGACCGAGGAGCAGGCGAAGGAAAAGGGCAAGGTGAAGGTCGGCAAGTTCATGATGCTGGCCAACAGCCGCGCCAAGGCGAATGACGATACCGACGGCTTCGTGAAGATCATCGCCGATGCCGACACCGACCGGGTGCTGGGCGTCCACATCATCGCGTCGGTCGCCGGCACGATGATCGCGCAGGCCGCGCAGGCCATGGAATTCGGCGCGACGTCGGAAGACATCGCCTATACCTGCCACGCGCATCCCACCCACAGCGAGGCGGTGAAGGAAGCCGCGATGGCGGTGC
>Ga0180222_1001059_pt1 | contig 32413 bp, 32 predicted proteins | sample eDN5th37CKraftOP_FD_151336 | JGI IMG/M metagenome (GOLD analysis project Ga0180222, IMG submission 151336) | Enriched Organic Plus compost microbial communities from Emeryville, California, USA - eDNA 5th pass 37_C Kraft OP (version 2) (version 2) ...
CCCGCCTGCGGCGCTGCGGGCGAACTCCAGCCCGCCGAGGGCGGCGGGGCAACAGGCTGCGTTGGAGAACCCCATCCGGAGCTCGGCGGCGAGGACGGAGACGGCCGCGATTCTCCGGGCGCCGACCAGCCGGAGGTCGGCGGCGCGACCGGCGCCTGCGCCAGCCTGATCGGCACGTCATTGGCGCCGGCAAGCGCGGGCACGGCGAAAGTAGCCAAGGCCAGCGCGGCGGACAGGCTTGTTAGCCTCATTGCAGATCTCCCGGCCCCTCGGCCTTCCGGGGTGCCCCGTGATCCCAAGCCTGAAAAATAGGCGATACGGCGGCAAGTCACGATTCAGTTTCATCATAGAGGCTCGGCGCGTTACGAAAAAGTTGCCCCTCGCGCCCCCGCTTCGATCGGACCCATTTCGGACCCATGTCTCGCTACGATTTTCGCACCCCGCGCCTGTTTGTCGCGCCCGACCTCGCCCCGGGCGGCCGGATCGCTTTGGACAAGGGCCAAGCCAATTATCTCACAAATGTGCTGCGGCTGGACGCCGGCGACGGGGTCCTGGTGTTCAACGGACGGGACGGAGAATGGCGGGCGGAGCTCGCCCGCGATGGCAAAAAGTCCGTGGTCCTCGCCGTGACGGAGCAGGCGCGCGCACAGCACGGTGCTTGCGACCTGCACTACCTGTTCGCGCCGCTCAAGCACGCGCGGCTCGATTACATGGTGCAGAAGGCCGTGGAATTGGGAGTATCCCGGCTGCAGCCGGTGATCACCCGCCACACCCAGGCGGCCCGGATCAATCTCGACCGCATGCAGGCGAATGCGATCGAGGCGGCGGAACAATGCGGCATCCTGACCATCGCCGAGACCTGCGAACCGCTGCCGCTCGCCAATGCGATCGCCGGACTGAGCGCCGGGCGCTTTCTGATTTTTTGTGACGAGGATGCCGAGACCCATGATCCGGTCGCAGCCTTGTCGCGGCTCCCCAAGGGCGCGCCGCTTGCGGTGCTGGTCGGCCCGGAGGGCGGCTTCGCCGAAGACGAGCGGACGCTGCTGCTGACGCATCCGTCCGTGGTCCGGCTGGCGCTCGGTCCGCGGATCCTGCGCGCGGACACCGCGGCCGTCGCAGCGCTGGCGCTGGTTCAGGCGACGGTGGGCGACTGGAGCTGAGCGAAGACCGGCCGCAATGCGAAGGCCAGCGGCATCGTGAGCAGCACCATCAATCCGACCAGCACGACGCCACCATTCAGTCCGATGATATCGCCGACAAAGCCATAAAGGATCGGCGCAATCGCGCCGGCACCGATCGTGCCGGTGTAGAACTGGCCGAAGGCGCGCGTGCGTTTCTCGGGGGCGACCAGTTCAGGCACCGAGCCGTAAAGCACCGACGAGGTGCCGTTCAGCATCACGCCGAGGATCGGAAGCACCACCATTGCCGCTTCAAGCGGCAGCGGCAGAATCGCGAAGATGAGGACGAGCGTGAGAATCTCGGTCAGCAGGACGGTGTTGATGATGCCGATCCGCGCGCCGATGAAGGCGCAGACCAGTTTTCCCACCGCGCCGCCGGCGAAGACGAGGGTCAGGGCAAACCCGACGACAGGAAGGCTCGCCCCCTTGCCGGTGAGGATGAAGGGCAGAAACGTCAGAAAGCCCATGCGCGTTGCTGAATCGATCACCCCGATCGAAAGCAGCGTCGGAAACGCATAACGCGGCGGCTCGAGCGATGCGGCGTGGCGATCCTCTCGCTTTGCCGCTGAGACGACCGTGCCAAATCGCGGGGTCAGCAACAGGATCAGGACCGCGGCAATGAAGCCGACCGCGCCAAGCACGATCACCGTCGGGCGCCACGGCATCACTGTCATCATCACCGCCGCCAGCGCGGGGACAGTCATCTTGCCGATGTCGCCGGCGAAATTGTAACCGCCGAGCGCCTTCAGCGAACGCGACCCGGAAAAGGCGCGTGCGACCAGCGCCGATGCGATCGGATGCTGCGTGCTGGCGCCGACGCCGCCGATCAAGAGGGCCACAAGCAATGCCGCGAAACCTCCGCTCAGGCCCGCAAGGCAATAACCGAGGCCAGTGAGCGCGGTACCAACGGCGAGGATCAGCGCGGCGCCATAGCGTTCCGACAGGTGTCCGGCCGGAATCTGCAGGCTCGCCATCGTGCCCGCAAACAGGCCGCGCAGCGCGCCGATGGCGGCGTAAGTCAGGCCGAATTCGGCCTGCCACACCGGCAGCATGACATAGATCAGGTCGGTATAGCCGTCGTGCAATGCATGAGCGCCGGACGCCACCGACATCGTGCGCGTCTCGTCGCGGCGCGTGACGCCGCTATCGGCGGCGGCATTGGTCATGGCGGCGTCGGATCGCGCCTTTCGACAAAGGCCAGACTCTCGAAGGAGATCACGCGCGCACCGTGCTGGTTCTGACCGGACGCGAGCACTGTCACGATGCCGCGGTCCGGTTTGGATTCCGACACGCGCATCGCGATCACTTCATACGCATAGGACACCGTGTCGCCGACAAAGACCGGACGATGCCAGCGCATGTTGCGAAAGCCCGGCGAGGGGCCAACCCAGGGGATGCGTTCGCCACGGCTGCGCATCGCTTCTGCCTCGCGGCGCCGATAGTCCACGAGCTTGCGCATCCACATCGATGCGGTGTGCCATCCGGACGCAACCAAAGCGCCGAAATGAGAACGCTGGCCCTGCTCTTCATCGACATGGAAGGGCTGCGGATCGAATTGACCGGCGAAGGCCTTAATGTCCTCCGCGGTGAACAGATGGGAACCGATTTCGGCGCGATCGCCGATCCGAAGTTCGTCGTAAAACCGCATCATGACGACGCACCCGGATTGCGGCGACGGAACAGCGCCGGCGTCACCATGGTCATGACGCATTCGCCATGGGCGTTCATCATCTCGTAGGAGATGCGGACGATTCCCATCTCCGGGCGGCTTTTCGAGGCACGAGCATCAAGCACCGTATAGCGCAAGGTGAGTCGGTCGCCGGGCCGGATCGGGCGCAGCCATTTGACTTCCTCCACCCCTCCCGCACCCATCGACGCCGAATTCAGGATGAAGGCGTCGCAGATCATGCGCATCATGATCCCGCAATTATGCCAGCCGGATGCCGCCAATCCCCCCAGCAAGGACTTCTGCGCGGCCGTCTCGTCGAGGTGCATCGGCTGCGGATCGTACTGGCTGGCAAAGGCGATGATTTCCTCGCGTGACACCACGCGGGGCCCGTATTCGGCCGTGTGGCCGGGGATGAAATCTTCAAAATAAAGCTTCATCACGACCGATCGCACCAAACTGATGGAGTAAATTGGGTAGCGGCGGGCTCCAGCTTCGTCAATCTTCGGACCGCGGTCCATTGACCGCGACGCATCGCCGGGTGCAGCCTTACGCATGGCGCCGGGTCTAACCGCTGAGAGCCTGCCATGCTGGATTTCATCGAACTCTTGCAATGGGACCGATTCATCACACCATCGATCATTCGGGTCTTTTACTGGCTGTGCCTGGGGATGGTGGCACTGGCGGGACTGTCGCTGATCCTGACAGCATTCGGGATGATGGCCATCAATTTCTTCGCCGGCCTGCTGTTGCTGATCCTCTCGATGGTCTTCGTCCTCGCCGGGATCATTTTCGCACGGATCGTCTGCGAGCTCGTGATGGTGATCTTCCGTATCCAGGAGCACCTTGGCGCAATCCGCGACCGCGGCGCGACCTGACTGCGACGCCCCTCAGGTGGCAAAGCGGAAATGCATCACATCGCCATCCGCGACGATGTAGTCCTTTCCCTCGAGACGCAACTTTCCGGCATCGCGCGCTCCCGCTTCTCCTCCGAGCGCGATGTAATCGTCATAGGCAATCGTCTCGGCGCGGATGAAGCCGCGCTCGAAATCGGTATGAATGACGCCAGCCGCCTGCGGCGCCTTGGTGCCGCGCGTGATAGTCCAGGCACGCGCCTCTTTCGGACCCACGGTGAAATAGGTGACGAGGTCGAGTAGCGCGTAGCCGGCGCGGATCAGACGATCGAGACCAGCCTCTTTCAATCCGACCGCGTCGAGATATTCGACGCGCTCCTCCTTCGAGAGCACGGCGATTTCCGACTCGATCTTGGCGGAAATCACCACCGCAACCGCGCCTTCGGCCTTCGCCCGCGCCTCGACCTTCTCCGAATGGGCATTGCCGGTCGCGGCCGATTCTTCCTCGACGTTGCAGACATAGAGGACCGGCTTTGCCGTGAGCAGGCCAAGCATCGCGAAGGTCTTTTCTTCCTCCGGCTTGCGCTCGATCAGCCGTGCCGGCTTGCCCTCGCGCAGCAGCGCGAGCGAGCGCTGTACGAGGTCGAGTGTTTCCTTCGCTTCGCGATCATTGCCGCGCGCTTTCTTTTCGAGCGCATCGACCCGCCGCTCGAGAGAATCGAGATCGGCGAGCATCAGTTCGGTCTCGATGGTCTCGATATCGGCGATCGGATCGACCTTGCCCTCGACATGGGTGACGTCCGAATCCTCGAAGCAGCGCACGACATGCGCGATCGCGTCCACCTCGCGGATATTGGCCAGGAACTGATTGCCGAGCCCCTCTCCCTTCGAAGCGCCGCGCACGAGGCCGGCAATGTCAACGAAGGTGAGCCGCGTCGGAATGATCTGTTGCGAGCCAGCGATTGCCGCGAGCTTGTCGAGCCGCGGATCGGGCACGGCGACTTCGCCGACATTCGGTTCGATGGTGCAGAACGGGTAATTCGCGGCCTGCGCCGCCGCGGTCTCGGTGAGCGCATTGAAAAGCGTCGATTTCCCGACATTCGGCAAGCCGACGATGCCGCATTTGAAGCCCATGAATTCGATCCAGTCCGTTCAGTTTGTGCCGTTGTCAGGCTTGCCGTCGTCAAAACCCTTCGCCGCGAGCGCCAGATGCACCTTGTTCTGCAGACTTGCGTCGTCGCCACGCGCGAGCAGGCCGGCATGTTCCGCCACGGCGTCGATCAGGGTCTCGACCCAGCCGGTACGTTCTGCTTTCGCGAAGTCCGACAGCACGTAGGAATGTACGATAGTCTTGTCGCCGGGATGCCCAATTCCGACGCGCACGCGCTTGTAGTCATTGCCGATATGCGCGGAGATCGAGCGCAGGCCGTTATGGCCGGCAACGCCACCGCCGCGCTTGATCCGCAGTTTGCCCGGCGCGAGGTCGAGCTCATCATGCACGACCGCGATCTTGTCGAGGCCGATCTTGTAGAAATTCGCGGCTTCGGCGACCGAGCGGCCCGACTCGTTCATGAAGGTTCCCGGCAAGAGCAGCAGCGTCTTCTGGCCACCCAGGTTTCCCTCTGTGGCGACACCTTGAAAACGCCGACGCCACGGCGCGAAGCCGTGACGCTTCGCGATCGCGTCGACCACCATGAAGCCGATATTGTGCCGGTTGCCCGCGTAGCGGGCGCCGGGGTTGCCGAGCCCGACCAGGAGGAACATGGCGATGATGGCGGGGCCGAGCGCCCCGCCGCCTGTCTGATGCCGAACTTACTTCTTTTCGGCAGGCTTCTTTTCGCCGCCAGCAGCCGCTGCAGGAGCGGCAGCAGCGCCCGCCGCCGGAGCGGCTGCGGCAGTGGTTGCGGCTTCGGCAGCCTGACGCTGCTCTTCCGCATAGCCGGACGGCGGCACGATCGTCACGAGGGTCATGTCCTCTTTGCTGATCGGCTTCACGCCCTCGGGGAGACTGATGTCGCTGAGGTGCTTGGAATTGTTGATCTCAAGTCCGGCGACGTCGACCTCGATCGCCTGCGGGATGCGATCCGGCGGGCAACGCAGCGGAACCGAATGGGTCACGATGTTGACCGCGCCGCCGCGCTTCACGCCAGGCGACTGCTCCACATTGAGGACATGGACCGGAACGTTGACGCGGATCAGCGCGCCTTCGCTCAGCCGCATGAAGTCGACATGGATCGGGAAGTCCTTCACCGGGTCGAGCTGGTAATCGCGCGGGATCACCCGATGCTTTTTGCCATCGAGTTCGATGTCATAGAGGGTGGTCAGAAAGTGACCCGCATAGATTTTGGTGCGGATGTCGTTGTGATCGACACTGATCGCGAGCGGGGCTTCGTTGGCTCCGTAGATAACGGCCGGGGTACGGCCTTCGCGACGAACTGCCCGGGCGGCCCCCTTGCCGGCCTTCGGGCGCAACGTCGCCTTGATTTCCTTCACGGCGGTCATGCGCATAGTCCTTGTCAGATGTGGAGAAATGGCCGCGGCAAGCCTCCAGGGGTGCGGGGGCCACGGTCGCGCGGGCTTATACCGGCGGGAGGCCGGATTTGCAAGGAATCAGGGCCGGCCGGGCCGTTTTCAGCCGTCCAGGCGCATGTCGCTGATGTCCGGCTGGTCATCCTTGCCGGCCGGAGCCCCGGAGGTGATCCCCACCTTGGCCTCCAGGGCGGCAATCCGGGCCTTCAGGGCCTCGTTTTCCTCGCGGGCCAGCTGGGCCATGTCCTTGACCGCCTCGAATTCCTCGCGCTTGACGAGGTCGAGGTCGCGCAACCAGCGCTCGGCCTGGGTCTTGAACAGCGTGTCGAATTCCCGCCGGACGCCCTGCGCCACGCCGGCTGCGTCGTTCATCAGCCGTGCGATCTCGTCGAAGAACCGGCCAGATGTCTGAGTCATGGTGCGCTCCTTCCGATCACGCCTCGATGTGATATGGCGTAGCGGCCCCGGCCCTGCAAGCGCGGCGGCCTCGAGGAGCGGACGACACCATGCCGATTCTGGCCCTGCCTTTCCCAGACATCGATCCGGTTCTCATCAGCATCGGACCGTTCGCCATCCGTTGGTATGCGCTCGCCTATATCGCGGGCATCGTGCTCGGATGGGTCTATGCCCGGATGCTGATCCGCAACGAGGCGCTGTGGGGCGGGCGCGCGCCGCTCTCGGTCACCGATTTCGACGACTTCATCGTCTGGGTGACACTCGGAATCATACTCGGCGGTCGCCTCGGCTATGTGCTGTTCTACAATCCGGCGCATTTCGCCGCGCACCCGCTGGAGATCTTCCAGATCTGGGGCGGCGGAATGTCGTTCCATGGCGGTTTTGCCGGGTGCGTCGCCGCTGTCCTGTTGTTCGCCCGCAGCCGCGGCATTTCGATTCTGTCGCTCGGCGACCTGACCTGCGCGGCCGGACCGATCGGTCTCTTCCTCGGCCGCCTCGCGAACTTCATCAACAGTGAATTGTGGGGCCGTCCAACCGACGTGCCCTGGGCGATCGTATTCCCCGGCGCAGGGCCCCTGCCCCGCCACCCAAGCCAGCTCTACGAAGCCGCGCTGGAGGGGCTCCTCCTCTTCGTCGTACTCGCCATCGCGGTGCGCCTCGGCGCGCTGAGGCGGCCGGGGCTGACCATCGGCCTGTTCGCCATCGTCTATGCGCTCGCGCGCTCGTTCTGCGAATTTTTCCGCGAGCCCGACCCGCAACTCGGCTTCCTGTGGGGCGGACTCACGATGGGCATGTTGCTGTCGATCCCGCTTTTCCTTGCTGGCATAGCCTTTGTATGGAATGCGATGCGACGTCCCGCACTTGGAAGCCAACCCGCATGAGCGAGCCCTCACCGCTCGAAAAGGAAATCCGCCGCCTCATCGCCGTGAGCGGGCCGATGCCGATCGCACGCTACATGTCGCTGTGCCTGACGCATCCGAAATACGGCTATTACATCACACGCGATCCGTTCGGCGCCGATGGCGACTTCACCACCTCGCCCGAGATCAGCCAGACCTTCGGCGAATTGCTCGGCTTGTGGGCTCTCTCGGTCTGGAGAATGCTGGGTGAGCCTGAACCCGTTCAGTTGATCGAACTCGGGCCCGGTCGCGGCACCATGATGCGCGACGCGCTTCGCGCGGCGAAGGTTCTGCCGAAATTCCGGGACGCGCTGTCGGTGCAGATGGTTGAAATCAGCCCGACACTGGAGCGGCTGCAGCGCGAGAACCTCAAGGATTTCGACGTGCCGATCCGTTGGCATCGCGACCTTGAGAGCGTCCCGGAAGGACCGTCCATCATCCTCGCCAACGAATATGTCGACGCGCTGCCGGTCCACCAGGTGGTGAAGCAGAGCGACGGCTGGCACGAGCGCGTGGTCGGGTTGAATGCGAACGGCGACTTCGCATTGGGGCTCGCGCCCGATCCGTTGCCGCGATTCGAGCGCTTCATGCCGAAGAAGATCAAGGATGCGCCCGTTGGCGCGATCTTCGAATGGCGCAATGACATCTTCGCCTTCGACATCGCGCGGCGCGTGCGCAACACCGGCGCAGCACTCCTCATCGATTACGGCCATATCGAAAGCGATCTCGGCGAAACCCTGCAGGCGGTCAATGCGCATAACTTTTCCGACCCCCTGCTCGCTCCGGGGATGGCGGACATCACCGCGCATGTCGATTTCGCGGCCTTTGGTGAGGCCGCCGCGGCGATTGGCGCCGCTATCCATGGTCCGGTGACGCAGGCGCGTTTCCTGCGCGAACTCGGGATCGACGCACGCGGAGACGCGTTGCGACGCGGAGCCACCGACGAACAGGCGGCAAACATCACAAAAGGCATCGAGCGGCTGACCGAAGCAGGAAAAACCGGCATGGGCGAGCTGTTCAAGGTCCTGGCGATCAGCGACCCGAAACTCGACACGCTTCCAGGTTTTGCTCCGGCATGAAAGTTCACGCGTCCTCATTGTCCGCGCTGGACGGCATCCGCCACGCGTTCTTCACGCGGGAAGGCGGCGTGTCCCGTGGCATCTATGCAAGTCTCAACAGCGGCGTCGGTTCGCAGGACGACGCCGCGCATGTCGCGGAAAATCGGGCGCGGATGGCGAAGGCGCTCGGCGTCGAGACCGACCGGCTGATCACCGCCTTTCAGATACACTCGCCGCAGGTCGTGATCGCGGACCGGCCGTGGAATGTCGAAGACCGGCCGCGCGCCGATGCCATCGTGACGAAGACGCCAGGGCTTGCCATCGGCGTCAGCACCGCCGATTGCGGACCGCTGCTTTTCGCGGATGCGCAGGCCGGCGTCATCGGTGCCGCACATGCAGGCTGGCGCGGCGCATTTACGGGCGTCATCGAGGCCACGATCGCCGCCATGGAGACGCTGGGCGCCGATCGCAGCCGCATGACGGTGGCACTGGGTCCGCTGATCCGGCAGCAGAATTACGAAGTGAGCGAAACATTCGTCGACGAATTCCTGCGCAAGGACGAAAGCCACGCGGAGTTTTTTGCCCCGGCCGCGCGCAAGGGCCACGCGATGTTCGACCTGCCCGGATTCATCGCCTCGCGTGTCGCGCGAAACGGGATCGAGCGGTTCGAGGATCTCGGAATCTGCACCTATTCGGACCCCGACCGCTTTTATAGCTACCGTCGCTCCACCCACCGGGGGGAGCCCGATTACGGGCGGCATGTGAACGCGATCGCACTGGGCGAATAGCCGTCCGGCGGCAGGGGCGACCCGCTGGACCGGGCAAGGAATTCCCGCTACGGACTCTCACCTGGCTGAAGGGACCGCAGAGTCCCCCTGCCGGATGGGGGTGTCATGATTTGGCTGTCGGCGCGCATCGTCGGCATGTTTGCACTTGCCTGCTCGGTTGCGGCCTGCACAACGACAGGTGGCAGCCTGCAGAGCGGCCAGCATTCGACCGTCGCCTTCGACCGGATCGATGGGCTGCCTGCCCCGGTTTTCGATCGGTACGTCCGCAAGCTGGGCGATGAGGCGGAGGCTCGCAAAATCCCCGTGGTGACCCGTGAAGGCTTCGCGCCCTATCGCATCAAGGGATACGCCTCGGTCTGGACCCGCGGCCGGCAGGCAACGATGTCCTGGCTGTGGGAAGTCTACGATTCCGATGGTCAGCGCGTCATGCGCATCAGCGGCGACGAAAAGGCCGGAAAGGCCGGCCGCGACGCCTGGCAGGCAGTCAGCGACGAGGTGCTGGCGCGGGCCGCCCGGAATGGCATGGAGCAGCTTTCGGTCTATTTCCGTGGGCCGGACTCTCCAGGTTCTGCGGTCGCGTCCACGGCCTCCGACACCCCGCCACCGCCACCGCCCGCTGCGCAGCGCCCGGCAAGGCCGGAACCCTCGGAGCGGGGCGGCCGCGTCGCTTCCGCGGCTCCGCTGCGGTGACGGCAAATCACCTTGGAGAACAAATTCCGCGAACTTGCGGAACCGTGACCCGGCTTGTATCAGTCCGGCGCGCCATAAGGCCGCACCGCGCCGATCACCAATGAGGAGAAGGGATGGCGAAAAACGGAGCGATCAAGCTCGTCGCCGGAAATTCCAATCCAGCGCTTGCGGCCGAAATCTGCAATTATCTCAAATTGCCCATGACCAAGGCGGTGGTGCGCCGCTTCGCGGACATGGAGGTCTTCGTCGAAATCCAGGAAAACGTGCGCGGCGCCGACGTGTTTGTGGTGCAGTCCACATCCTTCCCGGCGAACGATCACCTGATGGAGCTGCTGATCATCATCGACGCCCTCCGGCGCTCGTCGGCGCGTCGGATAACGGCGGTGCTGCCCTATTTCGGTTACGCCCGGCAGGATCGTAAACCGGGTCCCCGCACCCCGATCTCCGCGAAGCTCGTCGCCAACCTGATCACTCGTGCCGGCGCCGACCGCGTCATGACCCTCGACCTGCATGCCGGTCAGATCCAGGGCTTTTTTGACATCCCGACCGACAACCTGTTCGCCTCGCCGGTCATGGTGCGCGACATCAAGGAGCGTTTCGAGCTCGCCAATCTGATGGTGGTGTCACCCGACGTCGGCGGCGTGGTGCGCGCGCGCGGTCTGGCCAAGCGCATCAACGCGCCGCTCGCAATCATCGACAAGCGGCGTGAGCGCGCGGGCGAGTCGGAAGTGATGAACGTGATCGGTGACGTCGCCGGTCACACCTGCATCCTGGTCGATGACATCGTGGATTCGGGCGGCACGCTGGTGAACGCCGCCGACGCGCTGCTCGGTCAGGGCGCGACTGAGGTTTACGCCTACATCACCCACGGCGTGCTTTCGGGCGGCGCGGTCGCCCGTGTCACTTCATCGCGGCTGAAGGAGCTCGTCATCACCGACTCGATCCAGCCGACCAAGGCTGTGAAGGACGCGCCGAATATCCGCGTGTTGCCGATCGCGAGTCTGATTGGCGAAGCCATCGGCCGCACCGCGCATGAAGAGTCGGTGTCGAGTCTGTTCGACTGACCTTCGTGACATCGCCGCGTTGACAAGGCACGCGGCGCATCAGATGTCGAAATGACGTCGTCCGGCAAATGCCTGTGCATTGAGTCAAAGTGACGCGGCTCCCTTTGTGGACATTGCCGCCGCCCACATTGCCCCGATTCAAAAAATCAACGACGAGGACTCAAGCGATCAATTCTTGGCTTGGTTGTGCGGAATCCGTGCGGCTATAGTCGAGAGGCCAAGTGATTCGGTGATCGCGAGTCAATCCGGCGATGCCGGATTCGCGCTGCGGCGGAATGTCCGTTCGCGGCAATACGGTACGCGCGTGCGTTGGTCCAGCGCAGAGTCGCAGGCGGCGGATGAAGATGGCATTGACTGATTTTACCGAGACGACGCACAGCAACCCGCTCGATGTTGTTGAGCGTATCGCGTCAGTCAATGACTGGGCATTCGAGCGCGCCGGCGACGACGAGATCAATCTCCTGATCAAGGGCCGTTGGAACGATTACCAGGTGTCGTTCACATGGATGGGCGACCTCGAAGCGTTGCATCTGGCTTGCGCCTTCGATCTCAAGGTTGCCGAACGTCGCCGCAATGAAGTGCAGCAATTGATCGCCCACATGAACGAGCAGATGTGGATCGGTCATTTCGACTTGTGGTCGGACGACGGGCTCGTGATGTTCCGTCACGCGCTGGTGCTTACTGGCGGGGCCGAGGCCACTGACGACCAATGCAAGGCGGTGCTCAGCACCGCGATCGACACCTGTGAGCGGTATTTCCCCGCCTTCCAGTTCGTGCTCTGGGCCGGCAAGTCCGCACGCGAGGCACTCGACGCCGCGATGTTCGAAACCTCCGGCGAGGCTTAACCTCTCGGAATTCGGCTCCCGAACTCCCTTCGCCTCGAGGCGCGTGGGGAGACGGTCTTTACAGACCAGGTTGACCCCCACCCGATTTGCTGCACTACGCTTGCAAACCGTCCGCCCCCTTCAGGGGGAGGCAAACCGTGTGAGCGTTTCGATGACCAGATCCGACAAAACCCGTCTCGACGATATCGGCCTTGTTGCCCTCGTGGGCGCCGGCAAGATGGGCGGCGCCATGCTGGACGGGTGGCTCGCGCTCGGCCTCGACCCACGGAATGTCGTCGTGGTCGAGCCGCATCCGTCCGAGGAATTGGCCGCGCTGTCGATGAAAGGCGTCGTGCTCAATCCGCCTGCCGGAGCGGTGACCAACATCTCCACCATCGTTCTGGCCGTGAAGCCGCAAGTTGCTTCCGATGTGATGCCGTCGGTGGCCGCCATGGTCGGCGCCGATACCCTTGTCCTTTCGATCATGGCCGGCAAGACGCTCGCCTTCCTGCAGCAGGCCCTGCCCAAGGCCTCGATCGTGCGTGCCATGCCGAATACACCGGCCGCGATCGGGCGCGGCATCACCGTCGCCGTCCCGAACGCCGCGGTCACGCCTGAGCAAAGGCAGCGCGCGCACGCCCTCCTCGCGGCGTCGGGCGCCGTGGAGTGGATCGACGACGAGAGCCTGATGGATGCCGTCACCGCGGTGTCGGGTTCGGGGCCGGCCTATGTGTTCCTCCTCGCGGAAACCCTGACCAAGGCCGGGATTGAGGCCGGGCTGCCCGCACCGCTTGCCGCGAAGCTCGCCCGTGAAACCGTGTCCGGCGCCGGTGAATTGTTGCGCCAATCGCCGCTCGATCCGGCGACCCTGCGCAGGAACGTCACCTCCCCCGCCGGCACCACCGCAGCGGCGCTGGCGGTATTGATGGCGGCAGACGGCCTTGATCCGTTGATGCGGAAGGCCGTGGCCGAGGCGGCGAAACGGTCCCGTGAACTAGCCGGATAGGTTCGGGCCCCGGCCATGGAAGCGCCGCGCTGGCTGCCTACATAAAGCTGGACCGTGACCGGGAACCCGCCATGACCGACGCCTCCAATCCTGCCCCGACCGAAGCCAGTGCGCGCGCGAAGGCCATCGAAGCGTTCTTGGACCTGCTCGCAGAGAAGCCGTTCGAGCGCATCGATATCGCCGACATCGCCAGGGCGGCCGGCCTGACCCTTGCGCAGTTGCGAGGCGTCTTCTCCTCCACGGTCGGCATCCTGAGGGCGCATATGAAGGACATCGACCGCCAAGTCCTGTCTGCCGATGCGTCGGATATGGGCGAGGAGCCGGCGCGCGAGCGGCTGTTCGATGTGCTCATGAGGCGTCTCGACGCGCATGCCGCGCATAAGCCGGCGATCCGGTCGCTGATGCGTTCGGCGCTTTGCAATCCGCCGCTGGCGCTGGTGATGAACGCCCTCGCGGCGCAGTCGATGGGCTGGATGATGACGGCGGCCGGCATCTCGGTGGCGGGGCCGAAAGGCGCGCTGCGCGCACAAGCGCTGACGCTGCTCTATGTGCGCGTGCTGTCGGTCTGGGCGAATGATGACGACCCCGGCCTCGCGCGCACGATGGCCGCCCTTGACCGCGAGCTTGCGCGGGCCGAGCGCTGGTCCGGCATTCTGGACACGATGCTGGCGATTCCCGAACGGCTGCAGGCCCGGCGATGGCGTGCGAAACGCCGGCGCGATGCCGATCCCGATGACGAGATCGTTGCCGCGTAACTCTCGAGCCTGGCGCGTTCGTTCACCGAAGCGATCGCGCATCCTGCCTAATACATGCCGCGCCGCGCCATCTCGGCATCCTGACGCAGATTGTCCTCTCTCGTCAGGCCGTCGACCTGATCGCCCAGCATATCCATGTAGCTCGGCAGCTCAGCGCGGTTGATGTGCATTGCGGGGTCCCAGAGCTTCGCCCGGTTCACCGCCTTGGCGCAGTGCAGGTAAGCCTCCTTGACCGCGATCAGGAGGCCGACCTTGGGAACGCTGCCGCGCACCGCCGAAGGCGCGAGCAAGGCCTGATCGTCGGTGATCCGCGCCGTCCCGTTGATCCGCAGGACCTCTGCCATCCCCGGCACGAGAAAAAGCATGCCGATTGCGGGATTGTGAAACAGATTGCCCATCGTGTCGAACCGGTTGTTGCCGATGCGGTCGGGCAACAACAGGTGCTTGTCATCGAGAACGCGGCAGAAGCCCGGCGGATCGCCGCGCGGCGAGACATCGGCACCGGACGGACCGAATGACGAGATCACGCAGAAGGTCGAACGTTCGATCATGGCGCGGCAATGGCGATCGAGCGCGGGCAACACCTTGCCGGTGGCCCGCAGCATCGGCGCCGGATGCCGTGCCACGATGTCTTCGAACGAGGTGACGTAGCTGATCGCATCGGGATCGAAACCATCAGCCGCGTTCATTGCAAGCTCCTATCGTTGCGCCAGGGTGCGCTTCATTTGCAGCATCATCAGATCGTACTGGAAATCGGCCGCCTGATGATAGCTGTAGTTCTTGTCGCGAAAATCCTTCTGCGATGTGTAGATTTTTGCGAAAGCAGGGTTGGTCGCGATGATCGATGCGTAGATCTCTTCGGACGCCTTGTACATCGTATCGATGACGTCGCGCGGAAACACCGACACCTTCACGCCCGAGGCGACAAGGCGTGCCAGCGCTTCCGGATTCCTGGCGTCATAATGCGCGAGCATCGAGGTGGTGGTGGCCTGCGCCGCGACTTCGATCGCCTTCTTGTAGAGTGGTGGCAATGAATTCCACTTCTCGGCATTGAAGACGCTGTGAAACACCGTGCCGCCCTCCTGCCAGCCGGGCGTGTAGTAGAAATTGGCGACGCGATAGAAGCCGAGCTTTTCGTCGTCGTATGGGCCGATATATTCCACCGCATCGATCACGCCGCGTTCGAGCGCGGGATAGATGTCACCCGGCGCGATCTGCTGGGTGACGATGCCGACCTTCGAAGCGACGGAGCCGGCCAATCCGGCAATCCGCATCTTCAGTCCCTTGAGGTCAGCGACGCTCCTGATCTCCTTGCGGAACCAGCCGCCCCATTGCATCCCGGTATTGCCGCAGGGAAAACCAATCACGTTGTACTTGGCCAGGAACTCGTTGGTCAGGTCGAGCCCGCCGCCGTAATAATACCAGGCGTGCTGTGCGCGCGGGTTCATCATGAACGGCACCGCCGCACCGAGCGCAAATGTCGGGTCCTTGCCGATGTAGAATAAGAGGCCCGTATACGCGCCATCCACGCTGCCGTTTTGGACAGCGTCGAGCGCCTGCAAACCGGGCACGATTTCACCCGCAGCGAATTGCTGGATAACGAACTTGCCGTCGGTCAGTTCGGACACGTATTTGCCGAAGGTCTCGCCAGCCCCATAGGTGATATCGAGGCTCTTGGGAAAACTTGACGTCATCCGCCAGCGGATCGTTGGCGTGGATTGCGCGATTGCGGGGGCTGCGAGTGCTGTCGTGGCGGTTCCGCCCGCGCTCAGGGCCAGAAACTTGCGGCGATGCATCGGATGTCTCTCGGTTCGAGGAGCCCCGGCTGCTTTGGCCGCTGCAACCGGCATACCAGTTGCACATCGGAGGTTGCACAAGTCTTGTGCCCTTTGCACGGAGTCTGCCGCGCAGGCGGCACGATAAACGCTGACCGTCCTTAACCGCGCGCGGAGACGCTGGATGCTGGATCGCACCGCTCAGGCCCGCTTCGGCCTCGTCATCTATGAGGGTGTCGAACCGATCGACATCGGTGGCACCGTCGGCGTGATTTCCATGGCGCGCCGCGTATTGCCGGCGATCGAAGCGGTGACGATTGCGGAAAAGGCGGGTCCAGTGGCGCTTGCTGGCGGGCTCACCGTCATTGCGCAATCAGGCTTCGCGGATGCGCCGCCCTGCGACGCGATTGTGGTTTGCGGCGGCCCCGGTTGGCGCCGCGAAACCACCAATCCGGTCATGCTCGATTTCCTGCGTAGAGCACCCTCCCGCGAAGTCTGCTCGGTCTGCACCGGCGCGATGATCCTTGGCGCTGCCGGGCTACTCGATGAGCGAACCGCGACCACGAGGCGCTCCGCGGTCGGCAACGAAGCGAGCGCTCCGCTTGCCGAGCTGTCCGCGCTTGCGCCTGCCGTACGGGCGCAAGCCGCTGCATTGGTGGACGATGGCGGTGTCGTCACCGGCGGCGGCGTGTCGCTGGCGATCGACGCAATGCTCTATCTGATCGGCAAGACTTACGGACACGCGGCGCTGCACGACGTTGCCCGCATCATCGAATACGACCGCGCCTACGAAGCGAACCGTCGCGCGCTCGGTCACATACAAACCGGGAGCGCGAAGCCGGGATGACGGTCAGCCGCCGTGCTTGGCGGTCGAAGCTTGCTGTGTGCGGCCGACGACGGTGAACAGCACACCGCCGTTCAACAGGCGGCGCGCCACGCGCTTGACGTCATCCAGCGTGACGGCGTCGATCAGCGCATTGCGCCGTTCCCAGTAATCAATGCCGAGATCGTCGACCTGCAGCTGCACCAGCTGGGCCGCAATCTTCGTCGACGTATCGAAGCTCAGCGGATAGGAGCCCTGGATATACGACTTCGCGCGCTCAAGCTCGTCGAGCGTCGGACCATTTTCGGCGAGCCGCTTGATCTCCTGCTCGATCAGTCCGACGGTCTCCTCGGCCTTGTCGGCCCGCGTCTGCGTCCCGCCCATGAACAAGGCGGCGGCATCGAGCGGCAGGAGATAGGAATAGACCGAATAGGCGAGCCCGCGTTTTTCGCGCACTTCGCTGTACAGCCGTGAGGAGAATGACCCGCCGCCGAGGATATGGTTGACGATGAAAGCCGGGATGAAATCCGGATCCTTGCGCGGAATCCCCGACCCGCCGAAGGCGACCACGGTCTGCGGCACGTCGAGTTGCACCTCCAGCCGCCGGCCGACGGCCTCGGGCTGAACCTGCTTCACCGGCCGCAATTGCGCCTTTGCCGGCAGCGATCCGAACACCTGGTCGAGCATTGTGCCGAGCGTCTTGGCATCGATATCGCCGACAACGCCGACCTTCAGGTTGTCGCGCGCAAGGACCGCGCCCGCATAGGCCGTCAGATCGTCCCTCGTGATCGTCGGCACCGAGTCCAGCGTGCCATTGGTCGGCAGGCTGTAGGGGTGATTGGGGAAAGCGGTGCGCCACCACAAGCGCGAACCGATTTCGTTGGGGCTCGTGGTCTCGCGTTTCAGCGCGGTGAGCATCTGGGCGCGAATCCGCTCGACCGGCTCCTGATCGAAGCGCGGCTGGTTCAGCGCCAGCCGCAGCAATTCGAATCCTTCGCCCTGCTTGCTGCTGAGCATCTTGAGGGTGCCGCGAATTTCGTCACGGCTGGCCCGGAAGGACATCTCTACCGCGCTGCGCTCGGCCCGCGCCTGGAACGCCTTTGAATCCAAATCGCCGGCCCCCTCATCGAGGGCAGCCGCCATCATGTAGGACACGCCGGGCTTGTTTTCCGGATCCTGATTGGCGCCGCCCTTGAACGAGAATTCCATCGCGATCAGCGGCACCGAAGGCTCGCGCACCAGCCAGGCTTCGATGCCGCCGGGGCTGATCACACGCTCGATCTTCGTCGTCGCCGCGGCCGGCACCGGCGCGAACAGGAGAGAGGCGCCGATGGCGGCGGCCCCGAACGCAGCGGACACGCGCTGGAAAATCATGAACGGCGCTCCTGGGGCTTGGCGGGCTCCTTGACCAGATACCCGGTGACGGACCGGCGCTTGTCGAGCCACGTCTTGGCGGCCTCGCGCACCTGATCCGCAGTCACGTTCTGGACGCGATCGGGCCAGGTCTTGATGTGTTCGACGGTGAGGCCGGTGGTCAGCGCCACGCCATACCAGCGGGCCATCGTCGCCTGACTGTCCTGAGCATAAACCACGTCGGCGACCAGCTTGACCTTGGCGCGCTCGAGTTCGTCGTTGGTCACGCCAGTCTCGGCGACTTCGGCGATCACCGCATCCATCGCCTCTTCGAGATCCTTCAGCGACACATCGCTGCGCGGCGTGCCGTAAATGCCGAACCGCGTCTGGTCGAGCGCCGAGCCCTGGTACCAGGCGCCGATCGATGTCGCCAACGGCTTCTCGATCACAAGCTTGGAATAGAAACGGCTGTTGGTGCCGCTGCCGAGAATTTGCGCCAGCACCTCCAGCGCTTCGGATTCGCCCGGCTTAGCCGTGGCCGCCGACGGCACGACATAGCTTCGCTGCAGGCTCGGCTGCGTCACGCGCGGATCTGCGAAGGTAACGGTGCGCACCGATCGCTGCTCAGGCTCCTGCGGTCGCACGCGCGCGCCGATCTCGGCGCGCGGCGCAACCTTGCCGTAGGTCTCCTCGGCGAGCGCCTTCACCTCATCGGCAGTGACGTCGCCGGCGACGATCAGGATGGCGTTGTTGGGCGTGTACCAGCGATTATAGAAATCGATGGCGTCCTGACGGGTGAGTTTCTCGATCTCATGGCGCCAGCCGATGACCGGCCGCCCATAAGGATGGTTGAGAAACAGCGCGGCCATCACTTCTTCGCCAAGCTTTGCGGAGGGCGAATTGGCGACCCGGCTGTTCTGCTCCTCGAGAACGACATTGCGCTCGGGTAGCACGACCTCGTCGGTCAACTTGAGACCGGTCATGCGATCGGCTTCGAATTCCATCACCATCTTGAGCCGGTCGCGGCTGACTCGCTGGAAGTAGCCGGTATAGTCGCTCGAGGTGAATGCGTTTTCCTGACCGCCGATCGTCGCGAGGACTTTCGAGAAACGCCCCGCGGGGTTCTTCTCAGTGCCCTTGAACATCAGGTGCTCGAGGAAATGGGCAATCCCGGATTTCATGGCCGGCTCGTCCGCAGAACCGACGCGATACCAGACCATATGAGTCACGACGGGCGCGCGCCGGTCGGGAATGACCACGACCTCCATGCCATTGGCGAGCTTGAAGTGGGAGACGTCCGGTCCGGACGAAGCGTAATTGGGCGAAACACCGAGAAGGAAGGCGCCGGTTGTCGCCGCGGCGGCGGCAACAAATAATCGTCGAGAGATCATAAATGTTCTCACAAGGGTCCCTGTCTTGCGAAGCAAGCGGCAGGCCATGAGCCAATCTGGGCTGGCAAGGCCGAAATGGAAGCCCTCGGAATCCGGCGACCGATTAATTTTCGGAAAGCCTTATTCTCCGGTACCGCGCTTATTCATGTAATCGAGCGGCTTCGACTGTTCCCTGCGCGGCGTGATCCCGTAGGGATGGGCAGCCGATGGCGTCCGATACCCGGTCGGCGGCTGAGTCAGGTCGTCGCGGACCGGCTCACCCTTGAACTCGGCGACTTCCGGCTTGGTTTTGTCCTTGAACAGAGCGCCCAGAAGGCCACCCTTCACGCCAAGCTCCTCCGGCCGGTACACGCGCTGGCCATCGGCTTCCGCGTCCTGCGGTCCGGTCGGGTTCAGCACCGTACTGCCGGCCGGCTTGCGGCCGTAGCCCGCGAGTTCCGCGGGGGAGAGCGCGCGGTCGTCCTCTTCAGAGGTGCGGCGCTTCTGGTTCTTCCGGGCCGCGGATCGCTGCTTGCGTTCGACCACCTCGGGGTCCTTGGGCCAAGCCGGGGTATTCACCACGGCATTGGTTTCCGGCTGCGGCAGGCGGTTCAGATTCGGCGGCACCACCAGAGGCGGCCGCTCCCGGTAATTGATCGATCCGGTTTCGCTGACGCCGAACAGCTTCTTGAAGAATTTGGCCTCGAAGCTCTCCTCTTCCTCGTCGTCATTGGCGAGCGCCACGGACGGAACCGAGGTGGACAGGGCCGCGGTTAGCGCCACGGCGGCAAGACAAACGACCAAGGCCCGCCGCCAGCCGGACAGGCCCAAACCGAAATCACCGATTGCTGTTCGCAAGACGAGTCCCCGCAATGGTTTCCCCCATCGCCCCGACCGAAAAGTCTCGTGAAATCAGGGCGCTTTTGCGGCGCGGCCGCCCAGCACAATTTCATATATCAAACCGGCCACGCCGGCAACGATCGCCACGTCGGCCAGGTTGAAGACATACCAGTTAAAGGCGAACGATTCTGTCGTTATATGCAAAAGCGCGAAATCGACCACCGCCCCATGCGCCACCCGGTCGATGGCATTGCCGATGGCGCCGCCCATGATCAGGCCGAGGGAGATTGCGGTCAGGCGGTTCTCGGCCTGCGACAGCCAGCCCCAGAGCACGATCACCACCACGGCCTTGAAGCCGAGCAGCATCCAGGTCCCGGCGGCCGTGTCCTGTGACAGCCAGCCGTAGCTGATGCCCCGGTTCCAGACCAGGACGAGATCGAAGAACGGCAGGACAACCACCCGGCCGAGCTTGCCGAGTTCGAAGCCGTAGAGGAGCCAGAGCTTCAGCGCCTGGTCCGCAAGCGCCGTCACCAGCAGCGTGGCCACGCCGTCGCGGGTGAAGGGGCCGCTCAGGAAGGAAGTGATTTTCATCATGACCACGGGCCCGGTCGTCCCTCTCCCCTTGGGGGAAAGGGTGGCGAGCAGCGAAGCTGCGAGCCGGGTGAGGGGGCAGCGTCCAGCATGATCGTCGTTACCCCCTCACCCGGTCGATCCTCGCCTTGCTAGGATCGACCACCCTCTCCCCCAAGGGGAGAGGGTGACCGGGCACGGTGCGATGTTCATTCCGCCGCCCTGCGCGCATTATCCCATTCACGCAGCGCCTGCGCATCGCGCGGTGTCACGTCGGGATATTGCGGGTCCTCGCCGACGCTTTCGGTGATCTTCCAGGACCGCGCGCATTTCTTGCCATGCGCGCGCTCGGGGACAACCGCGACCCCGCGCACGTCGTCCAGCCGGAAGGCGTCCGCCGGCCCCTCGCCTTCAACAAGGGTTGCCGCCGAGGTGATGCAAATTTCCGCAAGATCGGCATCGACGATCGCCGCGAACAGATCGGCGTCCGAGACGTACACAACGGGCGCTGCTTCGAGCGACGAACCGATGCGCTTCTGCGCGCGTTCGAGTTCGAGCGCACCGGTGACGACCCGCCGCACATTGCGGATCTTGCGCCACTTCTCCGCAAGCCGGTCGTCGCGCCATTCCGCCGGCACGTCGGGGAAGAGCTGGAGATGCACCGAGCCCGCATCGTCGCCGTAGCGGGACAGCCAGGCCTCTTCCGCCGTGAAGCACAGCATCGGTGCGAGCCAGGTCACCGTGCAGCGGAACAGATGATCAATCACGGTGAGCGCGGCCTTGCGCTTCACCGACGAGATCGGATCGCAATACAGCGTGTCCTTGCGGATATCGAAATAGAACGCCGAGAGATCGCTGGTCATGAAGACGTTGAGCAGCGCGAAGATGCGCTTGTAGTCGAAGGCGCGATACGCCTCCTTCACCGCGACGTCGAGTTCGGCCAGCCGGTGCAGCATCAGCCGCTCCAGCTCCGGCATCTTCTCTGGCGCGGTGCGATCCTCTTCCGAGAAATGCGCGAGCGAGCCGAGCATCCAGCGGATGGTGTTGCGCAGCTTGCGGTAGGTCTCGACGTTGGTCTTCAGGATTTCCGGACCGATGCGCAGGTCGTCGGCATAATCGGACGCGCAGGCCCACATCCGCAGAATATCCGCGCCGGAATTCCTGATGACGTCCTGCGGCGCGACGGTGTTGCCGAGCGACTTCGACATCTTGCGACCGTGCTCGTCGAGCACGAAGCCGTGCGTCAGCACCATGTCGAAGGGCGCGATGCCGCGCGTGCCGCAGCTTTCCAGAAGCGAGGACTGAAACCAGCCGCGATGCTGGTCCGAGCCTTCGAGATACATCACGGTATCGTCGCCCTTGGGCTTCCGGACGATGCCCTGAAGCTGCGGGAAATTCTCCGGGTCCTCCAAGACGAAGGCATGGGTCGAGCCGGAATCGAACCAGACATCGAGGATGTCGTCGACCTTCTGCCAGCCTTCGTCCGCGCGATCGCCGAGGAAGCGCTCGGCGGCACCCTCCGCATACCAGGCGTCGGCGCCTTCCTTCTCGAAGGCGTCGCCGATGCGCTCGTTCACCGCGGGATCGTTGAGGATCTCGACCGATCCGTCGGGCTTCTCCTTTACGAAGACGGCGATCGGCACGCCCCAGGCGCGCTGGCGCGAGATCACCCAGTCCGGGCGGCTTTCGATCATGCCAGTGATGCGGTTCTCGCCCGCGGCCGGTATCCATTGCGTCGCGCTGATCGCGGTCAGCGCGCGTTGGCGCAGGGTGTCGTCTTTGCCGGCAATATCCTTATCCATCGCGATGAACCATTGCGGCGTATTGCGGAAGATCACCGGCTTCTTCGAGCGCCAGGAATGCGGATATTGGTGCTTGAGCCGGCCGCGCGCGATCAGCATGCCGGCTTCGACCAGCGCCTTGATGACGGCGTCGTTGGCGTCGCCCTTCTCGCCCTTGTCGTTGATGACGCGCTTGCCGGTAAAGCCCGGCGCATGGGCGGTCAGCGCACCATTCTCGTCCACGGTATAGGGGATCGCGGTGTTGATGCCGTCCGCTTCCAGCGCGCGGGCACTTGCGGTCCAGACCTCGAAGTCCTCGCGGCCATGGCCGGGCGCGGTATGGACAAAGCCGGTACCGGTGTCGTCGGTGACGTGCTCGCCGGCAAGGAGCGGCACAACAAAGTCATAACCGAGCGCACGCAGCGGATGCGCGCAGCCGAGATCGGCAAGATCGTCAGCCGGCACGTCGGCGACCTTGTCATAGCCGGTGACGCGCGCCTGCTTGAATACATCGCCTGCAAGATTTTCCGACAGGATGAACAGATCGCCGAACTTCGCCCAATTGTCGGGCGCGGCATCGGTGACCTTGTAGAGACCATAGGTGATCTTCGGCGAGTAGCTGATGGCACGGTTGCCCGGCAGCGTCCAGGGCGTGGTGGTCCAGATCACCACCGAGGCACCATTGTATGTCTTCTTCAGCGCCGCATGCCGCTTGCCGCGCGCAAAGCGCACCGGGAATTTCACCCAGACCGTATCCGAGGTGTAATCCTCGTATTCGACCTCGGCCTCGGCAAGCGCGGTCTTCTCCACCACGCTCCACATCACCGGCTTCGATCCGCGATACAGCGTGCCGTTCTGCGCGAACTTCATGATCTCGCGCGCGATCTGCGCCTCGGCCGGATAGCTCATCGTGGTGTAGGGATGGTCCCAGTCGCCCTCGACGCCGAGCCGCTTGAATTCCTCGCGCTGGACGTTGAGCCAGTGCTGCGCATAGGCCCTGCATTCCTGCCGGAACGCAATCATCGCATCCGGGTCGGACAGGTTCGGCTTGGCCTTGTTCTTCGAGCGGTAATTCTCTTCCTCGACCTTCCATTCGATGGGCAGGCCGTGGCAGTCCCAGCCGGGCACATAATTGGAATCAAAGCCCAGCATCTGCTGGCTGCGCGTCACCACGTCCTTGAGGATCTTGTTGAGCGCCGTGCCGATGTGGATGTTGCCGTTGGCGTAGGGCGGACCGTCATGAAGGACGAATTTCGGGCGGTCCTTCGCAGCCTCGCGCAGCTTGCGGTACAGGTTCTCGTCCTTCCAGCGCTTGAGCAACAGGGGCTCGCGCTCGGGCAGGCCGGCACGCATCGGAAATTCGGTGCGCGGCAGGAACAGGGTCTCGGAATAATCGCGTTCGGTCTTTGTCATGTCGGGAAATCGCCTCTGGCGGGCGTGTGTAGCAGGGGGAGCGTTTAGCGCAAAGAACCTGAGCGCAAAGAACCCGGATACGCGCGGTTGCGTACACTGGCCGGCGTGCCGAAGGTCAAATCTGCCCGAGCGGCGGGAATGCGGCGGGATTGCGCGCCAGCGCAGCGCGCGCGCGCTCGGCGTCGAGATTCATCTGCGCGGTCAGGGCGCCGATCGAGGAGAATTTCTCCTCCGGCCGGATCCAGCCGATCAGCGCGACGTCGATCTGCTTGTCGTAGAGATCGCCGGAAAAATCGAACAGAAAGACCTCCAGCAGCGGCGCGCCATTGTCGAAGGTCGGCCGGCGCCCGAAGCTCGCCACGCCATCGTACCGTCTGTCGCCGAGACCGACCCGCACGGCATAGATGCCGTGCTTGAGGTTACAGGCCGGGTCCAGCCGGAGATTGGCGGTCGGAAAGCCCAGTTCGCGGCCCCGCTTCTCGCCGTGGATCACCTGTCCCGACACGAACCAGGGATAGCCGAGAAGTTCTGCCGCCTCCACGACCCGCCCGGCTTCCAGCGCCGTGCGGATGGTCCCGGACGAGACCGGCCGGCCCTCGTCCTCGAGCTTTGGGGCGATGTCGACCGGAAAGCCGTAGCGCTGCCCGGCCTCGGCGAGGAACGCGGGGGAACCGCCCCGCCCCTGCCCGAAATGGAAGTCGAACCCGATGGCAACGCCGCTTACGCCGAGGCGCCCGACCAGGATATCCGACACGAACTGCTCAGCCGGGAGGCCCGCGAGCGCCGCGTTGAAGCTCAGGACCAGAGCGCCATCGAGACCGGTCGAGGCCAGGAGGCGCAGCTTCTGCTGCTCGTCGGTGAGACGGAACAGCGCCACGTCGGGCCGGAAATAGCTGCGGGGATGCGGCTCGAGGGTCAGCACGGCGGACGGCTTGCCCGCGGCCTCGGCGCGCTTCATCGCAAAATCGATCACCGAGCGGTGCCCGCGATGCACGCCATCGAAATTGCCGATCGCGACGACCGCGCCGCGCAGGCTCTGCAGCCCCGGTCCGTCGTCACGGACCACGACAAACGGCTTCTGACGTGCGGGTTGGGACATGGATGGCAGGCAGGTCAATGATCTCAGTCGCCGCCTCGTGTCGGCCCGCAAGGGCCGCAAGTCAAGGGCAGCAGGTCAGCGGTTAGCTCTTGCGCCGTCCCGGCACCGACACGATGGCCTCCCCGTCCAGAACCACGGCATTGTCGACAAGAGCCTCGCAATGCAGGCGAACCTTGCGACCCTCGGCGACCAGTTCGATCACCTCGACCAGCACCGTCACCACATCACCGATCTTGACCGGGGCATGGAAGTTCAACGTCTGCGAACGGTACACGGCCCCGGCGCCCGGCAGCCGCGTGCCGAGCACAGCGGAGATGAGGCTCGCCGTATAGAGGCCATGCGCGATCCGCTGGCCGAAGCGCGTGCCTTGCGCATAGGTGTCGCACAGATGAATCGGATTCTCGTCGCCGGAGATATTGGCAAAGCCGACAACGTCGGTTTCCATCACCGTCTTCATCAGGGTTTCGCGCATGCCGACATGCAGGTCCTCGAAACAGAGGGTGCGGACCATGCGTGGATCGATCGCGGCTCTGGCGGGCGCTGTGGTCATGTGGCTCGTAACGTCTTCTCTCGTGAAGTTTCGCGACAGTATTAACGAAGTTTGAAACTGGTGCTTCTGCGCGGTGCATGCAATCCGCCTTTAGGCAGAAACGCTCATATTTTCATCAGGTTTTGCGCTCGCGTCGCGTGTCCCCGCGAATCTTGCGCCTTAACGGATGTTCAAGGCGCAAAGTGTACGGTGGCGAAAGTGGGCAGACGCTCACGGATATGCTTCGGAGCTGACCGATGTCTGCCGATCTATCGATGCCGATACTTGTCGTCGACGACTACAGCACGATGGTCCGCATTATCCGCAACCTGCTGCGCCAGGTCGGCTTCAACAATATCGACGACGCATCCGATGGCCTCTCGGCGCTGCGACGCCTGCGCGAGAAGGATTACGGCCTCGTGGTCTCGGACTGGAACATGGAGCCGATGACCGGCTACGAATTGCTCAAGGAGATGCGAGCCGATCCGCGGCTCTGCGCAATCCCCTTCATCATGATCACCGCGGAATCGAAGACCGAGAATGTCATCGCGGCCAAGCAAGCCGGTGTCAGCAATTACATCGTGAAGCCGTTCAACGCGGCGACGCTCAAGAGCAAGATCGACGCGGTGTTCGGCAATCAGACCTGCGCGGCGTAAGCTTTTCCGGCGTCGTTCGGTCGTCGTCCCGAAGGCAACCTTCCCCTCGCATCACCACTTCAGCCGTCGCGCAATTGCCCGGGGCTTCCCGCCGGCGGCGATCAAGACGCGCTCGACCGCATCGGGATCGGGGTCCTCGCGGCCGCCGAATTCCGCGGCGTGGATGCCTGCCGTCACGAACAGGCAGTCGATGCCGTAGGACGAAGCGCCGGTGAAGTCGGTGCGCACCGAATCCCCGATGGCGAGGACGCGGCTGCGGTCGACCTCCTTGCCGCGCTTCTCCTGTGCGAGCTTTAAGGCAAGATCGTAGATCGGCGCATAGGGCTTGCCGGCATACAGCACGGCGCCGCCCATCTTCTTGTAGAGATCGGCAATCGCGCCCGCGCAGTAGAGGACTTGCTCGCCTCGCTCGACGATCACATCCGGATTACCGCAGATCATGAACAGATTGCGCGAGAGCATCTGCCCGAGCAACCCGCGATAACTTTGCTCGGTCTCGGTCTCTTCGTTGAACAAACCGGAGCAGACGACGTAATCGGCGGTGTCGACACCCGCAAAGGTAACATCGAGCCCCTCGAAGATCGCGAGATCGCGCTCCGGACCGATATGGAAGATCGTTTGTCCCGGTCGCTTGGCGATCTCGTCGCGCGTGACATCGCCGGAGCTGACGATGCCGTCATAGATGGTGCGCGGCGCGCCGAACTGGGCGAGCTGGGCCACGACAACGCCGTTGGGGCGCGGCGCATTGGTGATCAGCACCACCGTGCCGCCGGCCGCGCGGAAGCGGGTGAGCGCGTCGCAGGCGTCCGGGAATGCGGCAACGCCGTTATGCACGACGCCCCAGACGTCGGACAGGACGACGTCATAATCGGACGCGATGGACGCGAAATGATCGGTAAAGATGGTCAAATCTGATGCCTGGGATTAGGTCGGTGGCGGGCGGCAGCATTTAGCGCGTCGATGCCCGGCCGGGAAGCGCCGAAAGACCCGCGCAGGGCTTCCCTTCCGCAACGGCAGGCCGCGCCAGTGCAGGATCAGATCGCGGCCCGCGCCGCCGCGCCGAGCGAGGTTTCGGTCGCCGGGCGCTCGGCGGGTGTCGCGGGCACGCCTTGCAAGGCATCGGCCCGGACCGGACGCGGCGGTGAGAACAGGAACCCTTGTCCGAAGCGGACGTCGTAATCGAGAAGATCGACCACCACGGCCTCGGTCTCGATCCGCTCGGTGATCAGGGTGATGCCATGTCGTCCGAGCAGATCGGACAGGTCCGCAGCATGGATGTCGGCCGAGCCACCGGTCTTGCTCAACAGCAGCTGCGCCGGCACCTTGACGAAGCGCACGCCGAGGTCCGACAGGTCGCGTGGTCCGATGCGAAGGTCGGTCACCTGATCCATGGAGAAACGGTAACCGAGCGCAATCAGGCCGGCGAGGCTCTCCTGCTCGATCGGCCCCATGCTGCGCAGCGCGCTCTGGGTGAATTCCAGGGTCAACGAGCTGCCGAGCGCGCGGTTCGCCTCCAGGAAATCGAAGAATTGCCGGAAAATCTCGGCGTCGTTCAGCGTCGCGAGCGAGACATTGCAGAACAGTCCGATCTCGCGGTTCTTGAGCAGAAGGCGGCGCAGCACCTGCACGCACCGAAACAGCTGCATATTGTCGATGCTGGCGATCAGGCCGGCTTTCTCGGCATGCGCCAGGAAATCGCTTGGCAGGATCAGCGTGCCATCCTCCATGCGGAGCCGCGTCATCGCCTCGTAATAGCGCACCTTGCGTTGCGGCAGCGTCACGACGGGTTGCAGATAGAGATCGATGCGCTTGCCTTCGAGCGCACCCTTGATGATGGCGGCGATCTCATCGGCCGACTTGCCGCGCAGTGGGCCGGTTGCTGCAAGCTCGGGTTCAACAGGCGGTTCGGGCGCCGTGACGGATGAGACTTCGGTTGGTGCGGCTGCGACCGGCGCAGCGGCGGGCTTGGCCGCTTCGGGCTGCTTCTCTGCTTCGACTTTCTCAACGACGGCCGACAAAGGCACGACTGGAGCAACCTGAGCGACCGCCGCGACCTGCGGCCCGGGCGTCAGCACCGGAACCACCGACGGCGCCGCGCCGATTTGCGTCAGACGGATGTCGTGCGAGGCGACAGCCTCAGCGAGTTCCTTGACGAGACCGCCCAGCTCGCCAATCTCGGCGGCCAGCGTGTCGCTTTGCGTTCGCGAGCGCCGAGTCGCCTCCTGTGTCTCCATCGCATTGACGCGTCGCCCGAGCTCCGCGACCTGCCGCGCGAGATCGGCCGTTCCCCGCGACAGATCGGCAATCTGATCGCCGATCCGGTCGCGATCACGCAGCCGCGCCGAGACGACATTGTAGAGCGCAAGCGCGGTCATGACCGCCAATGCAGCAACCGCAGATTCCGTGCCGGAGAGGCGGAACACCAGATAACCAAGGGCGCCGACCGACGCCGCGATCAGGATCACGCAGACTGCGATGAAGATGGCCGTCAGCCGCTGCATGGACATCCCGCTACAGGTCCGCTCCTCGCGTCACACTGCGGATCGATTGCAGCTGATCGATTGCAAATGACGGCTTTCGCTCCGCCAAGGCTCGACCGGACGCGATTCGCTCTCCCGATGATAATGTTCACCAGCGACATGCGGAGCGCAAGCAAACCGTGCAGCCAAATTGCGCTGCCTCGGGGCGCGACGTCATTTCCGGGGCGGAATGATCCAGTAGACGATGCGCGCCTTGGGCTGCCTGCGGCTTGAATACCGCGGCAGCTCGAGTATCTGCGGTTCGCCCTCGGCGCCGAAGGTTTCGCGCCATTCGTCGACATGCGCCAGTTCGTAGTCGTCTTCCCAGATCACGAGGACGCCGCGTTTGCGCAGATCGTCCATGTCGATCCACGGACTGATCTTCGGGCGGCCATGCACCACGACGCGGGGCCGGTCGGGTGAGTAAACCGCAACACTATTTGCCACGAATTCCGTGCCGGCCACATAATCGAGCTTGGTTCCGGTTTTGGCGTGCCACTCCCTGGTGACCATTTCGGCAATGGCGCGTCCCGGGAAGTCGCTGGCCTTGGGCCGCGAGCGGAAATACTTGTCGGTGATGGTGCTCCCGATCCAGATCGTCGGCGCGAGCAGGAACAGGAAGATGACTCCGGCGCCGAACATCCGGAGCCGTTTCGGATCGGTGACGGGCCCGAGCCAGAGCAGCGCTGCGAGCGGCAGGAACGACCAGAGCGGATAGCCCCACATCTGCACCGGGAACCGGCCGGCGATGAGCGCAAGCACCGTCACCACCAGAAACGGACCCAGGGCGAGCGTGGTGGCGTAGCGCCGGGCGAACGCGGCTTGTCCTGTAACAGGCATGGCCGGCGCCGTGCGCGGGATGAGTGTCAGCGCGAGCAAAGCCAGCGAGGGAAAAATGAAGAAGATCTGCCCGACGATCCATTTGGCCGGGAGCGTGATGTAATCGTACCAGACCTCCGGAGGCCGGGCGCGCTCGCTGACATATTGCAGCGGCAGAAAACCGGACTCGACCAGCCACCAGGCATTCGGCGCGATCACAACCAGAAAGGCCGCCGCCATCAGCCACGGCCCGCGCGTGCGTAATGTCGGCCGCGCCACCGGATCGATCAGGAGAAACAGCGCGAGGCTGATCGCAAACGGGAGAGCCGCATATTTCGACCAGAAGGCGAGAGCGAGCATGGCGCCGGTCAGCATCCAGTCGAGCGTACGGCCGCGCACCAACCCTCGATAGAAAAACAGCGCCGTGAATGCCCAGAATGGCAATTGCATCTGGTCATGGGCGAATTTCACAGCCGAGTAATTGTAATAGTGGATGCCGACGAGCGCGAGCGTGGCAAGCAAGGCCTGCACCGGCCCTGCGATGTCGCGCGCCAGCAAATAAACCCCGATGAAGCATGCGATCACTGCGAGCGGACCGAGCGCATAGACCGACTTGATCTGGCCGGTGAGCCGATAGGCGACGTCGGCGACCCACCATGGCAACGGCGGGTGTTTCCAGTAGCCGAGCTGCCATTCCTTTCCGAGCGCGAGGTCCTCGGCGAGATCGAGCTCCAGATTGTGGCTGGTCAGGATCGGCAGGATAAGCCAGATCAGGAAATGGGCCGCGAGCAGGATGGCCAGAGCCTGACCGGGCTTTCGCAGTGCAAAATCGACGATTGCGCTCAGAACGCCGCCGTCCGCTGTCGCCGTTCTCGCGTCCATGCTCGCGTCTTTGGAGCCGCCGTAGTATGCCTGAACCGAATGGGCCCTGTCGGGCAGTCCAATAGTGAGTGCCCGCCAATTTTGGTCCAGTCAACACAAGGCGGCGGACGGCCGATCAGCCTTTGACAGTACGATGAACGACCTCGCACCCGAAATTTCCGTGGTGTTGCCTGCCTTCAACGAGGCCGGGAATATCGCCCGAATGGCGGCAACGCTTGACGGCGTTCTCAAGTCGCTCGGGCGCTACGAGATCGTTTTCGTCGATGACGGATCGTCCGACGGCACACTCGCGGCGATCCGCGCCGCCGCCGCTGCCAATCCGCAAATCCGCTATGTGTCCTTCACGCGCAATTTCGGCCATCAGGAAGCGTTGCGTGCCGGATTGAAACACGCGCGCGGGCGCGCCGCTATCGTGATGGATTGCGATTTCGAGCATCCGCCCGAGTTGATCCCCGAACTGATCGCCGCCTGGCGCGCGGGCGCCAAGATCGTCGCGACCCGCCGCGATGACGGCGAGGCCGACCTGCCGAAACTGAAGAGCGTTACATCGCGCATTTATTACCGGTTGCTCGATGCGATCGGCGACGTCCGCATCGAGCCGGGCTCGTCGGATTACATGCTGCTCGATCGCAGTGCGATCGACGTCGTGAATGGATTTGCCGATCAGGACGTCTTTCTGCGCGGCGCCGTGCGCTGGCTCGGTTTCCCGATCACGACGATCCCGTTCTCGCGCGGCGCGCGTATTTATGGCGAAAGCAAATACACACTCGCTCGCATGGTCGATCTTGCGGTGACCGGGATCGCGGCGCACAGCGTCCGGCCGCTGCGGCTTGCGATCTGGCTCGCCCTCGGCTTCGCCGCGCTCGGATTATTGCTGCTCGCCTATTCGGTGGTCAGCTATCTCCTGGTGCCGCAAACCGTCACCGGCTGGACCTCGATCATGGCGACGATCGCGCTCCTTGGCGCGGCGCAACTCCTCGTGCTCGGCATCATCGGCGAATATGTCGGCCGCATCCTGCGCGAGGCGCGCCGGCGGCCGACCTACATCATTGCCGAGACTGAGGCGGACCTGAAGCCGGAGCGCGAGGTGATCGGCTTCCGCCGCCCGGCGGAGTGAGTTGGCGCAAGCGAGGCCCCCGTTGCTGCGCCCTCACCCCAACGGGAAAGGGCAGAATCATCGTCGCCGGGCGCGAAGCCCAGGGCCCTCGCGCGCCTACGCCACCGCCTTGATGACGCGCGCCGTCTTCTCGAAGATCTCGCCGATCTGGCTTTCGCTCACGATCAGCGGTGGCGACATGGCGAGCGAGTCGCCCACCGCGCGCAGCATGATGCCTTCATCGTGGAAACCGCGATCCATCGCCTCGAAGCCGCGGCGGCCGACCGCATCGGGCTTCGATGCCAGATCGATGCCCACCGTGATGCCGACGCAACGGATATCGAGCACGTTCGGCAATCCCTTCAGCGACATGCAGGCGTCGTACCAGACCGGCTCGAGCTTCTTCGCGCGCTCGAACAATCCTTCGTCCCGATACACGTCGAGCGCCGCAAGCCCGGCCGCAACCGCAAGCGGATGCGCCGAATAGGTGTAGCCGTGGAAGAATTCCACGACATGTTCCGGCCCGTGCATGAAGGTCTCGTGGATATCCTTCTTCACCAGCACCCCGCCCATCGGCACAGCGCCTGAGGTGACGCCTTTTGCAAAGGTGATCATGTCGGGCACGACACCGTAGCGCTCCGCGGCGAAGGCATGGCCCAGCCGCCCGAAGCCGGTGATCACCTCGTCGAACACGAGGAGGATCTTGTACTTGTCGCAGATCGCGCGCAGCCGCTGCAGATAGCCTTTCGGCGCCGGCAGCACGGCGGTCGATCCCGCCATTGGCTCGACGAACACCGCGGCGATGGTGTTGTCGCCATTGAGCGCGACAATGCGTTCGAGCTCGTCGGCGAGATTCGCGCCCCATTCCGGCTCGCCTTTCGAGAAGGCCTGGTGCTCGCGGTTATAGGTGTGCGGCAGATGATCGACGCCGGGGAGCATCACGCCGAACGCCTTCCGGTTGTTGCCGATGCCGCCGACCGACATGCCGCCGAAGCCGACGCCGTGATAGCCGCGCTCGCGCCCGATGAAGCGCTGGCGCTGTCCCTGCCCGCGCGCATTCCAGTAGCCGAGCGCGATCTTCATCGCGGTATCGACGGCTTCCGATCCGGAATTGCAAAAGA
>Ga0180222_1001063_pt1 | contig 32379 bp, 27 predicted proteins | sample eDN5th37CKraftOP_FD_151336 | JGI IMG/M metagenome (GOLD analysis project Ga0180222, IMG submission 151336) | Enriched Organic Plus compost microbial communities from Emeryville, California, USA - eDNA 5th pass 37_C Kraft OP (version 2) (version 2) ...
GATCATGTTCGGCCGCCTCAAGGACTGGCGGCGCGTGGCAACCCGATACGACAGATGCCCGAAGGTCTTCCTCTCCGCTATCGCCCTCGCGGCAACCGTCATCTATTGGCTATGAGTCCTGACCCTAGTCATGCCCGAGATCATCCTGACCAATATCGACAAAAATTATGGCGGCGCGGCGCGCAATGCGGTCGAGGGCCTGAACCTGCGGATCGAAGACGGGGACTTCCTGTGCGTCCTTGGGCCATCGGGCTGCGGGAAAAGCACCACCTTGCGCATGATCGCGGGGCTGGAACATCCCACCGCGGGCTCGATACGCGTGGGCGAGCGGGTGGTGGACGATGTGGAGGGCAGTGTCCTCGTCCCGGCGGAAAGGCGCGGGATGGGACTGGTCTTTCAGAACTATGCCCTGTGGCCGCATCTTACCATCGAACGCAATGTAGCCTTCGGGCTGGAATTGCAGCGTGTGGCGAAAGCCGATCGCCAAAGCCGCGTCGATCAGGTGATGGAGACAATGGGGATCGCGCAATATCGCGACCGTTACCCGTCGCAGCTGTCGGGCGGTCAGCAGCAGCGGGTGGCGCTGGCGCGGATGCTGGCGGTCAATCCCTCGGTCATGCTGCTAGACGAACCCTTGTCCAACCTCGATTCCCGGTTGCGGTTGGAGATGCGGGCCGAGTTGAAGCGCATCCATGAATCCTTCCGCTCTACCGTGGTCTTCGTGACGCATGACCAATGGGAGGCGATGACCCTGGCCACGCGCATCGCCGTCATGCTGGACGGGCGGCTGCAACAGGTCGGCACCCCGACCGAGATCTATGACCAGCCGGCGAACCGCTTCGTCGCCGAGTTCCTCGGCAACCCGCCGATCAACATGATCGAGCTTGATGCGGCCGAGCCGCTGGCGGCCGGTGCCGCCGAATACCTGGGCCGCCACGGCATCGCCGATGCGGGAACGCTGGGTATCCGTCCCGAGGCGCTGCGTCTCGATGCCGGCGCCGCTGCGGCCGGTTCCGAGGACTGGGCCGTCCCCGCCGAAGTGGTCGCGGTGCTGCCGACCGGAGGCAACTGGATCGTGGAATGCATGAGTGCCGGCCGACGGCTGTTTGCCGTGACCTCGGTGCCGCCCCGCGCCTGTCCGGGCGACCGCGTCACCCTGCTGGCCGCGCCCGACGCGATCCATGTTTTCGATGTGGAGGGCAAGCGCATGACGCTGGCGCCCCGATCCGGTTTTCACACTCAGAAATAACGAAGGACAGTTTCATGCTGACAGATTCCAAGCGGCTGATGGGGATTGCCGTCGATACGGCGCGTGAGGCATCGGCCGTGGCCATGCAAGGCTTTCGCAAACCGTTGAAGATTTCGACCAAGCGCGACCTGCATGACATGGTGACGGCCTATGACGTGGCCACCGAGGAACGGATCCGCGAATTGCTGCTGGCCCATGAGCCGGGCTCGCGCATCATCGGAGAGGAAGGGGGCGCTACGGGCGACGAAGGCAAGCTTGCCTGGTATGTCGATCCGATCGACGGCACGTCGAACTTCGCGCGCGGCATCGCCATGTGGTGTGTCTCGATCGCGGTCGCCCTGGACGGAAGGATCGTCGCGGCGGCGGTCTATGAACCGGTCTCGAATCTCATGTTCCATGCCGATGCCGGTGCCGCCTTTCTCAACGGCCAACCGATCCGCGCCGAAGGGGCCACCCGGCCAGAGGAAGCCACGCTGATCGCCCATTATCCCATGCCCTGGGATCTTGCCGGCGATACCGGCCCCGTCCTGGCCGCCTATGAAGATCTGGTTCGCCGTTATGCCGCCGTGCGCAATCTGGGCAGCAGCGCATTGTCCCTGTCCCATGTCGCGGCTGGCTGGGCGGATGCCACGCTTTGCCTGGGGATCAAGCCCTGGGACGTGGCGGCGGCCTCGTTCATCCTCAAGCAGGCTGGCGGACGCTATCGCGGGTTCCATGCGGGCGAGCCCGTGGATGGACCGCAGGACTATCTGCAAAAGCATTACCTGGGCACCGTCGAGGGGGCCCAGTTCCCCGAGATCGAGCGGATCCTGCGCCGAGGATCGGCCCTGCTTGACCAGAAGGGTGACGATGCCGTCGCCCAGACTGCAACCGCATCAGGAGGAGAACGATGATGCAAGGACCAAACTTGAACGGATCGCGCATGTGGAGCGCGACCTTGGCGCTGACGCTGCTTGCCGCCGCCGCGTCGGCAGAAGGCTTGCCCGATCGGGTGATCCAGCCCGACGAGACGCCCGATGGCTTCGATCTGGACGCGCTGATCGATGCCGCGCGGAAAGAGCCGCCGCTGGTGGTCTATAACATGACCGGCAAGGTCAAGGGCGAGGCCGAGCGATTTGCCGCGGCCTATGGCGTCAAGGCCGAGGGCGTGAAGATCGAACTGGGCGCCGTGGATAAGGTCGCGCGGGAAGCGGAATCCCGCAACGTCATCGGCGATGTGCTGATCAACGACGACCTGCCGGTGATGGCGATGGAACTGATGGCGCGGGGACAACTGACGAATTGGGTTCCCGGCGACATGGCGGACAAGATCCCGCCCGAGCATCAGTATCCCTTGCAACTGCATTACGGCCATTTCGGCTGGATCTATAACACCGAGGTTCATGACGCTTGCCCCCTCGACAACATCTGGCAGATGACCGAACCCGAGCAGAAGGGCCTTGTCGCCATCGCCGATCCCCTGGCTAATCCGAAATACCCCTATTGGTTCGACATCATGGCCGAACGGCAGGACCAGGAGCTTCGCGAGCTTTACCGTCAGCGTTACGGCGAGGAACTGCAGACCGACCTGCCGACTGCGGCGCATGAGTGGGTCAAGCGGCTGGCACAGAACGCGCCCAAGGTCACGCGGACCGATGAGGAGGTTTCCGAGGCTGTGGGCGCTTCGGGCCAGACGCGGCCCGCGGTCGGCTTCGTCTCGATGGCCAAGTTCCGCAATGTCGCGGGCAAGGGCTACAAGATGGCACTTTGCGACACGCTGCGGCCCTATCCCCTGCAGTCCTTCCCCAATGGGATCGCCATCGCCTCGGGCACCAAGAGTCCGAACGCGGCGAAGCTGTTCGTGCATTTCATGTTTACCGAAGAGGGGTTCTCCGAGGAACGCAGCGACGGGAAGGTCTCGGCGAATTCCAACATGGCGCTGCCACAGGATCCCTCTGGCGTGGCGGCATTGCTGGATCGGGCTTCGCCCTATCTGCCGCAGGATGTGGTCAGCAATTATGAAACCCGGCCGGAATGGGAAGATTTCTGGCTAACCTATTACAACTGACCAGGGCGCCATGCCTGAAGGGCGCGCAGCCATGCCTGCGCGCCCTGTTGCCTTGTCTGGAAACCGTGCATAAGGATTTGGCGGGATCAGAAGGCACATGGACATGAGAAATCTCGATACGGGTCGCGGCCTTTTCGCGGCGATCGATCAGCAAAGCCCGGTGCCGCTTTACCTGCAGATTGTCGCCCAGATGGAGGCTGCGCTGCGCGAAGGGCGGCTTCTGCCTGGGGCGACCATACCGCCCGAGCCGGCGCTGTGCGAGATGTTTTCCGTTTCACGAAAGACCCTGCGCCGGGCGACCGATCATCTCGTCAGTCTGGGGCTTATCCGGCGTATCCATGGCGTCGGCACCGTCGTGACCGAGGACGCGCAGGTCGAAGGGCTCAGCGGGATGCAATCGATCTACGACCGCTTGGTCAGCACACGTAAGACGCCGGAGACCCGGTTGCTGTTACAGGAAACCACCGTGATCGACGCGGAAGCCTCTGCCCTGACCGGCTTCAGCGTCGGAGAAGAAGTGGTCCGACTGCGCCGGTTGCGCTTCAGCAACAAGGTGCCGCTGGCGGTCTTGGAAAACGTGGCCACGGCAGCAATTCTGCCACTGACCGGGCGCGACACATCGGAAAGTTTTTTGGCAGCTCTGAACCGGCGCGGCTTTCGTGCGCATGTCATCCACCGTCAGGTCGAAGCGGTGCTTGCAGACAACCGGACCGCGCAGGATCTGGACATTCCCGAGGGGACGCCGATCCTGCGCGAGACCCAGAGGTCGCAGGACCGCCACGGGCGGGTCTTCAACCTTGCGGTAAATTACTACCATCCCACGAATTTCCTGATGGCCACCGTCGAATTTGCAGAGGAAGATGCCAGCACCTGAAAGGCGTTCTGCGACCTTGCCCTCCTATTATCGCTTGCCCTCCTATTATCGAAAGAACACGTCACCAACATGATCTATGAAGATGTTCTGGAACGTATCGCCGCAGAGGAAGCGCGGCTGCGTTTTGATGCCTTCGATGAGTTGATCGCCTGGCTGATTGGGCAATCGCTTGTTGAAAAGGCCCGCGCTGAACGCCTTCCGGTCGTCGTCAATATCCGCACCCCTGACGCGACACTGTTTCATGCTGCGCTGCCAGGTTCGGCCCCGATCAATGACGACTGGGCACGGCGCAAATCCAACGTAACCCTGCGCTGTCATCGTGCATCCTATGCGATCGGGCTGGATTTCCGTCGGCAAGGCATCCCATCGCCCGGTGCCGAACAAAGTTTGCCGCCGGAAGATTTTGCGACACACGGCGGCAGTTTTCCGGTCCGGTTGCGAGACGGGCGCGTAGTCGCCGCCGTGACCGTGTCGGGCTTGCCCCAGGAGGATGATCACGACATGGTCGTGAAAGCCATGGAAAGCGTCATGCAGGCTCTGTCTGTGCAACAGCCGTGACCTGGATATCGCGCGTGAGGCGCGGTGAGCTCTCCCGCGCCTCGTATGCTTCATGTTTCGGAATCAATACGGGCTGTCCGGGAAGTAGAACTCCTCGGCGTTTTCCTTGGTAATCAGCGGGCTGTCCAGGACATAGCGGCCGCGGATGGGCGATTGCCTGGCATAGCGCATTGCGGTGACCTCGATGGCCGGGGCAATCAGAGTCGGCGGATAGAAGATATTGGCGTCGATCAGCTTGTCACCGTCCATGATCATCTTGATCACCCGGTTCATGCCCGAACCGCCCAGCAGCACCATGCCTTCCTCGCGCCCGGCCTGCTCGATGGCCGCGCGGGCGCCTAGCGCCGCGTCGTCGTCGCCGGCCCAGACACCGTCGATCTCGGGGAAGCGCGTCAGGTAGTCCTGCATGACCTCGAAGGCCTTGTCGGGGTTCCAGTTGGCGTATTGCATGTCGAGGATCTCGATTCCCGAACCCTCCAGCGTCTTCTGGAAGGCTTCGATGCGGATATTGTCGATGGCGGTCGGGATGCCGCGCATCACCACGATCTTGCCGCCCTCCGGGAATTTCGACTTGAAATACTCGGCTGCAACCACCCCGTATTGCGGGTTGTTGCCGCCGACATAAAGGTCTTCGACGCCTTCCTCGGACAGGCCGCGGTCGACGGCGGTGATGAAGATGCCCCGATCCTTGGCGGCCTTGACCGGCTCTGTCAGCGGGTCGCTCTCCATCGGCAGGATCACCAGCGCGTCGATCTGCTGGGCGATCAGGTCCTCGACGTTGTTGACCTGCGTCTGCACGTCGCCCGCAGTGGTCAACACGAATTCCAGCTGCGGGAAGGCCGCTTCCATCGCCTTGATGGTGCGTTCGGTATGGAAGTTCAGGCCGCCGGTCCAGCCATGCGTGGCGGCGGGGATGGCGATGCCGATCTTGGCGGTCTTTTCCTGGCCGGTGGCGGGCAGGGCGCTGGACAGGGCAAGTCCGGCGGCGCCGGCAGCCAGTATCAGGCGGCGTGTCAGTTTCATGGTCTTTTCTCCTCCTTGGATTATCGGGATGTGCTGCGGCGTTGCAGGAAGACAGCGATCACGATGATTGCGCCCTGGAATGCGCCGTTCAGATGCGGGCTGGTAAAGCTGGTCAGGTTCAGGATATTGGCGACGAGGCCGAGGATCAGGACGCCGGCGACAGTGCCCCAGACCCGGCCATAACCACCCGAAAGAGCAGTTCCACCGATGATGACTGCGGCGATGGCCTCGAGTTCCCAGAGCATCCCCGTTGAAGGCGTCACGGCGCCTAGGCGGGGGATATAGATCAGTGTCGCCAGTCCCACGCAGAGCCCCTGCAGCGCGTAGGTCGCCATCCGCATCCGGTCCACGCGGATGGCGGAATGGCGGGCGACCTCGGCATTCGAGCCGATGGCTGTGATATGGCGGCCAAAGCGCAGCCGGGTCATGGCGATCTCGCCCAGGATGGCCAGCGCCGCGAAGATCAGCACCGGCACCGGGATACCCAGGACAGTGCCGTAGTAAAGCGGCCGCCCCACGCCCCGCAGCGCGAAATCGAGCGAGATCGAACCGCCATCCGACATCCAGGTGATCAGCGAACGCATGATCCCCATGGTGCCCAGCGTGACGATGAAGGCGTCGATGCGGCCCCAGACCACCAGTCCGCCATTGACCAGCCCGGCGGCGCCGCCGAAGGCAAAAGCCAGAAGCAGGCCAAGGATCAGCGCGCCGACGGCGCCCGTCATGGGCAGCAGCGCGTTCATGCACAGGATCGACAGCCCCGCTACCAGCGCCGCCATAGCGCCGACCGACAGGTCCAGTCCGCGCGCGGTGATGATGAAGGTCGCGCCGATGGCGATGATGCCGATGACCGAGGACCGCGTCAGCACGTTTAGCAGGTTCTCGGAGGTCAGGAAGGTCGGGCTGAGCAGGCTGCCCGCCAGGAACAGCAGCACCAGCGCCAGAAGCGGGCCCAACCGGCCCAAGAAGTTGCGGATCATGTCGAAGCGTCCTGTGTCTGAAGGCCAAGCGCGAGGTCGAGGATATCGCGCTCGGTGGGGCGGCTGCCGTCGGGCGGCGCGACCGTTCCGGCGACGCGGCCGCGGTCCAGCACCAGGATCCGGTGCGCGAGACCGATCAGCTCCTGCAATTCTGACGAGATCACGATCACCGCCTTGCCCTGCGCGGCAAGCCCTGCGATCACTTGGTAGATCTGGCTTTTCGCGCCGATGTCGACGCCGCGCGTGGGCTCGTCCAGGATCACCACGTCGGGGTCGGGCGCCAGCGTCTTGGCGATCAGCACCTTCTGCTGGTTGCCGCCCGACAGCTGGCCGACCGCGATCCTGGGTGAGGCGGCGCGGATGGAATAGCGCGCCTGCGCCTCGGCATAGCGGCGTGCGTCGCCGGCCCGGTCGATGACCGCACCGCCTGTCAGCGCGCCGAAGGTCAGGCTGGTGTTCAGCTCCAGGTTCTCGGCCAGCAGCAGGCCCCGCGCCTTGCGGTCCTCGGTCAGGTAGGCCATGCCCAGCCGCCATGCCTCGACCGCGTCGGGCAGGGGATGTTCTGTCCCGCGCAGGACCAGGCGTCGCACCGTCGCGGGACGCAGGCCGACCAGCCCCTCGACCATCTCGGTCCTGCCTGCGCCAATCAGGCCGCCGATGCCCAGGATCTCGCCAGGCGCCACCTCGAAGGACACGTCCTGCACCGGCGGGCCGAAGTCGCGCGGCACCGACAAGCCCTCGACTGCCAAGATCGGTGGGGCCGTGGGCCGGGGGCGCAGCGGCGGGAACAGATCCTCCATCTCGCGCCCGATCATGGCCGATGCAATGTCGTGTTCGGACAGCCCGGCAGCGGGCCGGTCCAGCGTGATCGCCCCATCACGCAAGACCGCTACCCGGTCTGAGATCGCCCGCACCTCGTCCAGCCGGTGCGAGGTGAAGATGACCGAGCCACCTTCCTCCGCAAAGGCGCGGATACGGGCGAACAGCGCCTCGGTTTCGCGCGCGCCCAGGACGGCGGTCGGCTCGTCCATCAGCAAAAGCCGGGGGCGCGCGGCGAAGGCCTTGGCCAGTTCGACGATCTGCCAGCTCGATACCGGCAGACCGGCCATGCAGGCGCGCGGGTCGATGTCCGAATTCAGCAGCCGTAGCGCGTCGCGGGCGGCAGCGCGCATGGCGGCATAGTCGATCAGGCCCATCCGTGTCGGTTCGCGCCCCAGCAGGATATTTTCGGCCACGCTGAGGTCCGGGATCAGGGCGAATTCCTGATGCACCAGGACAATCCCCGCCGCCTCTGCCCCTTGCGGGTCGGCCGGCACCGATTGGCTCTGCCAGCGCACCTCGCCTTCGCCAGGACGCAGATACCCCGCGATGATCTTCATCAGCGTCGATTTTCCGGCGCCATTTTCTCCGACCAAGGCGAGCACTTCGCCCGCGCCGAGCGTCAGGTTGATGCCTTTCAGCACCCTGTTCGGGCCATAGGCATGTGCAATTCCATCCAGCCGAAGCGGGTCCGGCTGCTGATTCTGCTGCATGTGAAATCCTCCACCGCAACAGAAACACCGGTCCGTGAAATATTGCAATAGTTGTTGCGATCGGAGTCGATCCGCGCTTTCTATTGCCGCAGAGGGCAGGGAATCACTTCGAGGAGGAAGTCGATGTCAAAGAATGCCAACCTTGCGGGGGCCTTCCCCGCCATGGGCCGGAAGCTGCGCCTTGGGGTCGTGGGCGGCGGCGCGGGTGCGTTCATTGGGCAGGTCCATGCGCGGGGTGCGCGGCTGTCGGATCGCTGGCAGATCACCGCCGGGGCGCTGTCCTCGCGCCCCGAGGTCGCGCTGGCATCGGGCCGCGACTGGGGGCTGGAGCCCGACCGCAGCTATACCGACTGGCGCGAGATGGCGCGGGCCGAGGCGGCGCGGCCGGACGGCATCGACGCGGTGGCGATCACCGTCCCGAACCATCTGCATTTCGCGGTCGCCATGGCTTTCATGGACGCGGGCATCGACGTGATCTGCGACAAGCCGCTGGTCAATACGCTGGTCGAGGCGCGGTCGCTGATCGACAGACAGCGCGAAACCGGGTTGATCTTCGGCGTGACCTATTCCTTCGCGGCCCATGCGATGGTGCGGCAGGCCCGGCAGATGGTGCGGGAAGGTGCCATCGGCAGGGTCATGCAGATCCATGTCGAGTATTTCCAGGAAATGGCGCTGCTGCCCGCCGATGCCGCCTGGTCCGGCACGCCCTGGCGGCAGGATCCCGCCAAGGTGGGGGGTGCCGCGACTACGGCGGACATCGGTTCCCACGCCCATCATCTGGCCGAGTTCGTATCCGGCCTGCGCATGACCGATCTGCGGGCCGAGTTTCACCGGCTGGGGGCCGATCAGCCCCTGGAGGATACCGCCTTCATGAGCTGTCGGTTCGAGGGCGGCGTGCCCGGCACCCTGCTGATCTCGCAGGCGGCGGCGGGGGCCAGTTGCGGGCTGCGCATCCGCATCTCGGGAACCGAGGGCACGCTGGAATGGGATCAGGAGAACCCGGAATACCTGCAGCACCGACCCTTCAATGCCCCGCATATCCGCATTTCGCGCGGGCATGGCGCAGGGATGCTGTCGGATGCGGCGCGCTTCGTCCACATGCCGCGCGGCCATCCCGAAGCGCTCTCGGATGCCTGGGCCAATCTCTACGAGGAATTTGCCATCGCCATCGAGGCCCGCCGCGAAGGGCGCGATTTGCCGGACGGGCTGCTGGCCTATCCGGGGCTGGAGGAGGGCGCTGCGGGCGTTGCCTTCATCCAGGCCGCGATCCGCTCGAATGCCGAAGGCGGGGCGTGGGTATCCTGCGCCTGCGACGCCTGACGGAAGAACACGAGGAGGAGGAACTACATGAAACGACTGATGATCACCACCGTTTTCGCGATGACCGCATTCGGTGCGCAGGCGCAGGAAATCGGCGTCGCGATGGCGCAATTCGACAACAATTTCCTGACCATTCTGCGCCAGGGCATCGAAGAGGCGGGCCGAGCCGAGGGTGTCACCTTGCAATTCGAGGATGCGCAAAACGATGTGCCCCGGCAGTTGAGCCAGATCCAGAATTTCATCTCGTCCGGGGTCGACGCGATCATCGTGGTCGCGGTGGATTCCGATGCGATCACCCAGATGGACAAGATGGCGAACGATGCCGGCATTCCCATCGTGAATATCAATCGCGAACCGCCGAATGTAGAGAGCCTCGGGCCGCTGGAAGCCTTCGTCGGCTCGCGTGAGGTCGATGCGGGCACGATCCAGGCCACCGAGGCTTGCCGCCTCGTCAAGGAAAAGATCGGTAACGGCGAGGCGAAAGGCGCCATCCTGGCGGGCGACCTGTTCATCCAGGCCGGCCGCGTGCGGACCGAGACGGTGCAGGACTTCGTCAAGACGCCCGGCTGCGATTTCGTGAAGATCGAGGACATGCAGGTCGCCGACTGGTCGCGCAGCAAGGCCTCGGATCTGGTCTCGAATTGGCTGACCGCCGGGCTGACGCCGGACGTGATCTTTGCCAATAACGACGAAATGGCCATCGGTGCTGCACAGGCGCTGAAGGCCGCAATGGTCGACCCCGAGGATGTCGTTGTGGCCGGCATCGACGCGACGCCGGACGCGCTGATGGCGCTGAAGGCTGGCGACATCGACCTGACGGTATTCCAGGACGCGGCGGGGCAGGGACGCAAAGGGCTGGAGGTTGCCGCCGCCATGGCGCGGGGTGAGGCACTGGCAGAGCGCGCCGTCTATATCCCGTTCGAACTCGTGACTCCCGAGAATGTCGATGACTATCTGGCGCGCTGAAACCGACCATCTCGCCATGCAGAGGGATTGCAGATGAGCCTGGCCGTTGGCGTGATCGGCGCCGGTGTCATGGGCGGGTTTCACGCCCGTCTTTTCGCTGAGGAGATTTCGGGGGCGCGGCTGGTTGCGGTTTCCGACCCTGACCCGGCGCGGGCAGGCGCATCTGCCTATGGCGCGCAGATCTTTGCCGAAGGACTGCCGCTGATCGAAAGCGATGCGGTCGAGGCGGTGCTGGTCGCCGCACCCGACGCTGCTCACCACGAATTGGTCATGGCCGCCCTACGCCTGGGCAAACCCGTGCTCTGCGAAAAGCCTCTGGCCTCGACGGTCGCGCAATGCCGCGAGATTGTCGAGGCCGATGCGGGCCGCAACCTGGTCAGCGTCGGCTTCATGCGCCGCTTCGATCCCGCCTATCGCGAAATGAAAGCCGCCTTGGACGCGGGCCGGATCGGCGCGCCCTTGCTGATACATTGCCTGCATCGCAATCGCGAGGCGCCGCGTTGGTTCGACGGCTCGATGATCGTTACCAACGCCATGGTGCATGAGATCGACATCTGCCGCTGGTTGCTGGACACCGAATACACCTCGGCAAGCCTGACGCAGGTTGGCGATGCCGGCGACATGCTGCTGGCCGAATTGCACACGGATCGCGGGGCGGTCGTCTCGGTCGAGATGTTCATGAACGCCGCCTATGGCTACCACGTCCATGCCGAGATCGTCGGCCGCGAGGGGACGGTGGCCATGGCCGAACCGGCGCAGGTGCGATTGCGGCGCGGCGGTGCGATGCAGGCCGGATATTCGCCCGACTGGATCGGGCGCTTTGCCGACAGCTATCGCTTGCAGGATCAAGCCTGGGTGCGGGCATGCCGTTCCGGCCGGCCCTGCAAGGACATGGCGACGGCCCGCGACGGTCTTCTGGCGACCGGCTATTGCCAGCAGTTGGTCGAGCATCTGCCAGCAGGCGGGGGGCCGCTGGCGCCTCGCATGTAAACACGCGCAAGAGAGCGTTTGTTGCCGTATTCCGTATCTGCAATTTTTATTGCAATCGCGTTGCAGAGGGGCTATGGTCGATGTCGAGGCAGGGAATCCCTGCCTCGCGGAGGCCAGGGGCAAGATGCGGGACGCGCATCGCTCACGGTTCTCGGGCATGGCGGGCGGTCGTCATCAGGTCGGAAGGGATGCGGCGGAACAGCGGTTCCGCCAACGGCTTGATATTGCCTTGTCGCATCGAGGTTTTGGCTTCGTCCGACGCGAGAAGATCGGACGGAGGTAACAGGAGGAGGAAAGACCCACATGATCAAGAAACTCGCGACGGCCACCGCATTCTGTGCGCTGATGGCAGGCACGGTTCAGGCCGAGACCATCGGCGTTGCGATGTCGCTCTTCGACGACAACTACCTGACCGTGCTGCGTCAGAACATCCAGCGCCACGCCGGCGATCTGGGCGTCACCGTGCAGATGGAGGATGCCCAGGGCGACATCGCCCGCCAGCAGTCCCAGATCGAGAATTTCGTCGCCTCGGGCGTGGACGGCATCATCGTGATGCTGGTCGACGCCGATTCCGGCCAGGCCATGTCGCGCATCGCCGACCGGGCGGGCGTGCCGCTGGTCTTCGTCAACATGCTGCCGGCCAACATGGACGAGTTCCCGGAAAAGCAGGCCTGGGTCGGCTCGGACGAAGAGCAGGCGGGCGAGTTGCAGGCGACCGAGATGTGCAGGCTGATGGGCGGCGAGGGTGATGCCGTCATCCTGATGGGCCAGCTTGGCACCACCGGGCAGCGCGGGCGCACCGCGGCGGTCGAACGCGTGCTGCAGTCGGATGAATGCAAGGGCATCAACGTGCTCGACTCGCAATCCGCGAACTGGATGCGAACCCCGGCGCTGGACCTGATGACCAACTGGCTGACCTCGGGGATGCAGCCCGACGCCGTGTTCTCGAACAATGACGAGATGGCGCTTGGTGCGGTTCAGGCGCTCAAGGCATCGGGGATATCGATGGACGATGTGATCGTCGGCGGCGTCGATGCCACGCAGGACGCGCTGGCGGCGCTGGAGGCGGGGGATCTGGACGTCACCGTCTATCAATCCGCCAAGGGCCAGGGCGAGGGTGCGCTGGACACCGTCCTGAAGATCGCCCGCGGCGAGGCGTTCGAGCCGCGCGTGGCCGTTCCCTTCGAGCTGGTCACGCCCGAGAACGTCGCGGAATACAAGACCCAGAACTGATCCGGGCGGGCATTCGGTCGCGCACCGGATGCCCGGACCTCAATCCGGGGGCCGCGTCCCCTGACAGTCTTTCGGGGGGAAGATGGTTTCGAAGACCACACTGGAGGCGATCGAACGCTACAAGGAAAAGAGCCTGCCCTATATCCTTGAGATCGAGGGTATTCGGAAGGAGTTTCCCGGCGTGGTGGCGCTGGACGACGTGCAGTTCCGGCTGCGGCCGGGCTCGGTTCACGCGCTGATGGGCGAGAACGGCGCAGGCAAGTCCACGCTGATGAAGATCATCGCCGGCATCTATACGCCCGACCGCGGCACCATCCGCTTGCGCGGCGAGGAGGTCGTTCTGGCCAGCCCGCTCGATGCGCTGGAACAGGGCATCGCGATGATCCATCAGGAACTGGCGCTGATGGACTGGATGACGGTCGCCGAAAACATCTGGATCCGGCGCGAGCCGAAAAATGCGCTCGGCCTGATCGACCACCGCAAGATGACCCAGATGACTCGGGAATTGTTCGCGCAGCTTCGGCTCAAGATCGATCCGACCGCGCAGATCAGCACCCTGACCGTCGCGCAGCGGCAGATGGTCGAGATCGCCAAGGCGGTCAGCCATCGTTCCCAGGTGCTGATCATGGACGAACCGACTTCGGCGATCACCGAAACCGAGGTCGACCACCTGTTCGAGATCATCCGCGACCTGAAGGCGCGCGGCGTGGCCATCGTCTACATCACCCACAAGATGAACGAGCTGTTCGAGATCGCCGACGAGTTCTCGGTCTTCCGAGACGGCAAATATGTCGGCACCCATACCAGCACCGACGTGACCCGCGACGACATCATCCGCATGATGGTCGGGCGCGAGATCACCGAGATGTTCCCCAAGGAGGAGGCCGAAATCGGCGACGTGATCATGTCGGTCGAGAACCTCTCGCTGCCGGGCACCTTCCACGGTATCACCTTCGATCTGCGCCGCGGCGAGATCCTCGGGCTGGCCGGCCTGGTGGGCTCGGGCCGCTCGAACGTGGCAGAGGCGCTGTTCGGCGTGACGCCGGCCACCGAGGGCAAGATCCGCATCGCCGGCCGCGATGTCACCATCGCCTCACCCGCCGATGCCATGCGCGAGGGAATGGCGCTGCTGACCGAGGACCGCAAGGCGACCGGCTGCTTCCTGCCGCTCACGATCCTCGAGAACATGCAGATCGCAGCCTTGCATGAAGGCCATGTCAAGCTGGGCTGCGTCGATGAGCGAGGGATGACCAATCTCTGTCTCGAGATGAAGGACAAGCTGCGGATCAAGACCCCCAACCTCGACGAGCGGATCGAGAACCTGTCGGGGGGCAACCAGCAGAAGGTTCTGATCGCACGCTGGCTGCTGACCAAGCCGAAGATCCTGATCCTGGACGAGCCGACCCGCGGCATCGACGTCGGCGCCAAGGCCGAGATCCACCGGCTGATCTCGCGCCTGGCGCAGCAGGGGGTCGCCGTCATCATGATCTCGTCCGAACTGCCCGAGGTTCTAGGCATGTCCGACCGGATCATGGTCATGCACGAGGGCCATATGACCGGGATCCTGGACCGGGCCGAGGCGACCCAGGTGAAAATCATGGAACTGGCGGCCCGCTGAGGCCCGCGCGGCGCCCGGCGCCCGAGGAGGATATTATCATGGACAATGTGCAGATCGAACCCGTCAAGCGACAGCGGCGAGGGCTGCCGCAGGAGTTGAACATCCTGATGGTGCTGGTCGCCGTCGCGCTGGTCTTCGAGATCCTGGGCTGGATCTTCCAGGGCCAGAGCTTTCTGATGAACACCCGTCGCCTGACGATCATGATCCTGCAAGTCTCGGTCGTGGGCATCATCGCCATCGGCGTCACGCAGGTCATCATCACCGGCGGCATCGACCTGTCGTCGGGCTCGGTCGTCGCCATGACGGCGATGATCACCATGAGCGTGGCGCAGTCGGGCGATTATGCGCGGGCCATGTATCCGGCGCTGACGGACCTGCCGGTCATGGTGCCGCTGGCCGTCGGGCTTGGGCTTGGGCTGATCGCCGGCATGATCAACGGCGCGCTGATCGCGCTGACCGGAATTCCGCCTTTCATCGCTACGCTCGGCATGATGGTGACGGCGCGCGGCATCGCCAAATGGTATACCAAGGGCCAGCCGATCAGCTTTCCCACGGACAGCTTCGCCGCGATCGGATCGGGCGCCTGGCCAGTCTTCATCTTCCTGGCGGTGGCGCTGATCTTCCATATCGCCCTGCGCTATACCCGCTATGGCAAGTTCACCTATGCCATCGGCGCCAACCCGCAGGCGGCGCGCGTCTCGGGCATCAACGTGCAGCGCCATCTGATCAAGGTCTATGCCATCGCCGGGCTGCTGGCGGGGCTGGCCGGCATCGTCACCGCCGCCCGTGCGGAAACGGCGCAGGCCGGCATGGGCATGATGTATGAGCTTGACGCCATCGCCGCGGCCGTGATCGGCGGCACCTCGCTCAGCGGCGGGCGCGGGCGGATCTTCGGTACGGTGATCGGCACGCTGATCCTGGGGCTGATGATGTCGGGCTTCACCTTCCTGCGGGTCGATGCCTTCTATCAGGAGATCGTCAAGGGCGTGATCATTGTCGCCGCCGTGGTGGCCGATACCTTCCGCCAGAACGCCCGCAGCAAGAAAGCCTGACCTTCCCCCAGGCTTTGGGCCCGGAGCGCCTCGCTCCGGGCCTTTTTCATGGATGCCGCAATGCATTGGACCATCTTCGCATCGCCCACCGAACTGGCCGTGACCGCGCTGGCCGTCGTCCTGGTCGGTCTTTCCAAGGGCGGCCTCGGCGGCATGAGCCTGCTCGGTGTGCCGCTCATGGCCCTGGTCATGCCCCCGGTTACTGCGGCGGCGATCCTGCTGCCGGTGCTGGTGGTGATGGATGTGGTCAGCGTGGCAAGCTGGCGGGCTTGGGTCGATTGGCAGATCATGCGTCGGATCATGCCCGGAGCGATCGCAGGCATCGGGATCGGCTGGGCCAGCGCCGAACTGGTCTCGGACTCGGCGGTGCGCCTGGTCGTGGGACTGGTTTCGCTGGCCTTCGTGGCGCGCGCGCTTGTCGGAACGGGGCAGGGCACCGCGCTTGCCGGCGCGCGTCCGGCGGCCGCCCGCTTCTGGGGCGGGCTGGCCGGCTATACCAGCTTCGTCGCCCATGCCGGAGCGCCACCCCTTCAGATCTACATGATGCCGCTGCGGCTGGATCCGAAGCTCTTCACCGGCACCACGGTGATGTTCTTTGCCGTGACCAATGCGCTGAAGCTGATCCCCTATGCCGCGCTGGGAGAGTTCGGCGCCGATAACCTGGCCCGCGCCGCAGCCATGCTGCCGCTGGCGGTAGGGGCGACCTGGCTCGGGGGCTGGGTGGTTCGCCACATGCGCGCCAGCATCTTCTATCCCTTCACCTATGCCTCGGTGGCGCTGGTCGGGGTCAAGCTGGTCTGGGACGGGTTGGCCGGGCTCTAGGTTCCGGTCACGGTCGGGATGCGCGGATCCTCGTCATTGTGCTGCACGCGGGCAGCGACGGCCACCACCAGCGCCTGCGCCAGGCACATCGGCGCGGCCAGCGAGCGCGAGAAGGTGTAATCGTGCTCGGGCACCGGGAACAGCACCCGCGCCCACCGCGCCAGGGGCGACAGCGTGCTGTCCGAGATGGCGATGATGTCGATGCCTTTCTGCCCCGCTTCCTCGACCACGTTCACCACCTCGTTGGCATAGAAGCGAAACGAGACCGCCAGCAGCACGTCGGTCTTGCAAATGGTGCGGCCGATATGCGTGGCCAGCCCGCCGCCGGGGTCCAAGAGCACGCAGCGCTTGCCCAGCATGGTCAGCACATAGCGCAGGAGTTCCACCACCGGCGACGAGCGCAACTGGCCGATCAGGTAGATGATGTCTGCACGGTCCAGCAGGTCGGCGGCCAGCGCCAGGTCCTCGGGATTCACCTCGTCCAGCAATTGCTGAAGCGAAGCGATGTCGCGCACCACCAGGTCGCGCAGGAAGCCGATCTCGGTCGGATCGCCCGCGCCCTTCAGCTCGGTTTCCAGCGCCTTGACGCGGGCCTCGAAACCCGGAGCGGCGGTGGCCAGGCGCTTCTGGAACAGCGCCTGCAATTCCTTGAAGCCCTTGTAGCCCAAGGATTGCGCGAAGCGCACGAAGCTCGAGGCGTGAATGCCGCAGCGCTCGGCGATGGCATTCACCGAATGGACGGCGACCTCGTTGGGGTTCTGGGTCAGATAGACGGCGATGCGCTGATAGGTCTTGCTCATCTGATCGTGGCGATCATGGATGATGCGGATCAGCTCTTCGTAATCCTGCGGCGGGTGGCTTGTTGACATGGCGTTCCTCTGCCGCCAAGCCTGCAATAATTATTGCAGGGTGCCAAGCCCTCTTTCTTCCTATTCGATCTCGACCATGAGATCCTTCGCGTCGATCTGTTCGCCCGGCCGGACGTGAAGGGCTTTCACCACTCCGGCGCGGTCGGCGTGGATGGCGGTTTCCATCTTCATGGCCTCGATGGTCAGCAGCAGGTCTCCGGGATTGACCTTTTGCCCCTGGGTGACCGCGACCGAGGCGACGACGCCGGGCATCGGGGCGCCGAGATGGCCCTCGTTCGCCGGGTCGGCCTTGGGTCGCGAGGTGGTCTGCGATTTGACCAGACGGTTCGGCACCCGGATTACCCGGGGCTGGCCGTTCAGTTCGAAAAAGACTTTGACTTCGCCCTGTTCGTCAGTCTCGCCAATGGCTTGCAGGCGGATTTCCAGCGTCTTGCCGGGATCGATCTCGGCCTCGATCTCTTCGCCGGGTTCCATCCCATAGAAGAAGGTCCGCGTCGGCAGGGCCCGCACCGGGCCGTATTGCCGGTGACGGCCCATGTAGTCGAGAAAGACCTTGGGATACATCAGGTAACCGTTCAGGTCCTCATCATCGACATGCTTGCCCTCTAGCTGACGGCTCAGATCGGCGCGCGTCGCCTCCAGATCCACGGGCGGCATCGCCGCGCCCGGGCGGGCGGTCAGCGGGGCCTCGCCCTTCAGAACCTTTTTCTGCAGCGCCGCAGGCCAGCCGCCCGGGGGTTGGCCAAGGTTGCCGCGCATCATGTCGACGACCGAATCGGGGAAGGCCACCTCGACGTTCGGGTCCTCGACCTGTTCGCGGGTCAGCCCCTGCGCCACCATCATCAGCGCCATGTCGCCCACCACCTTGGACGAGGGCGTGACCTTGACGATATCGCCGAACATCCGGTTCACCTCGGCATAGGCCTGTGCGACCTCGTGCCAGCGATCCTCAAGGCCAAGCGAGCGTGCCTGCGCCTTGAGGTTGGTGAACTGGCCTCCGGGCATCTCATGCAGCCAGACCTCAGAGGCCGGGGCCTGCAGCCCGCTTTCAAAGGCGGTGTAATGTTCGCGCACTGCCTCCCAGTAGTTCGAGATGCGGCGGATCGCGTCGATGTCCAGCCCGGTGTCGCGCCCGGTATGGCGCAGGGCCTCGACGATTGAGCCAAGGCAGGGCTGCGAAGTATTGCCCGACAGTGCGTCCATGGCGCAATCGACCGCATCCACGCCTGCCTCAGCCGCAGCAAGGATCGAGGCACCGGCAATGCCACCGGTGTCATGGGTGTGGAAATGCACCGGCAAGCCGATCTCTTCCTTCAGGGCGCGGACAAGGATGCTGGCCGAAGCTGGCTTCAAAAGCCCCGCCATATCCTTAAGGCCCAGGACATGCGCCCCGGCATCGCGCAGTTCGCGCGCCATGCTGAGATAGTATTTCAGATCGTATTTCGACCGCGCCGGGTCCAGCAGATCGCCGGTATAGCAGATCGTGCCTTCGCAGATCTTGCCCGATTCGATCACCGCATCCATGGCGACACGCATGTTTTCGACCCAGTTCAGGCTGTCAAAGACCCGGAATACATCGACGCCGGTCCTGGCCGCCTGCCGCACAAAGCTTTGCACCACATTGTCGGGGTAATTAGTGTAGCCGACCCCATTGCTGGCCCGCAGCAGCATCTGCGTCATCAGGTTGGGCATGCGGGCGCGAATATCGCGCAGCCGCTGCCAGGGGCATTCCTGCAAGAAACGATAGGCCACGTCAAAGGTCGCGCCGCCCCAGCATTCGACGCTGAACAGGCCGGGCAGGTTCGCGGCATAGGCCGGGGCCACCCGGATCATGTCGATCGAGCGCATCCGCGTGGCCAGCAGCGACTGATGCCCGTCGCGCATCGAAGTGTCGGTGATCAGCAGCCGCTTTTGTTCAAGCATCCAGTCGGCGACGGCCTTGGCGCCCTTTTCCTCAAGCAACTGGCGCGTGCCGGGGGCGGGGTCGGCCTTGGGGGCCGGGACGACCGGGACGCGCACCTCGGCCGGGGGCAGAGGACGGCCCGCGGTCTCGGGGTGACCGTTGACCGAGATGTCGGCGATATAGACCAGGAGCTTTGTCGCACGGTCGCGGCGTTTGCGGAAAGCGAACAGATCCGGCGTCGTGTCGATGAATTTGGTCGTGTAGCTGTTGTCCAGAAAGACCGGATGTTTCAGCAGGTTGATGACGAATTCGATATTCGTCGCCACGCCGCGGACGCGGAATTCGCGCAGCGCCCGGTCCATCCGCGAGATCGCTTTTTCAGGGGTCTGGGCATGGGCCGTCACCTTGACCAGCAGCGAGTCGTAATAGCGGGTGATGACCCCCCCGGAATAGGCGGTGCCGCCGTCCAGCCGGATGCCGTTGCCGGTGGCGCTGCGATAGGCAGTGATGCGGCCATAGTCGGGGATGAAGTTGTTCAGCGGGTCCTCGGTCGTCACCCGGCATTGCAGGGCGTGACCGTTCAGATGCACGTCCTCCTGCCGGGTCACACCGGTTGCCTCGGCCAGGGTCGCCCCCTCGGCAATCAGGATCTGGGACTGCACGATGTCGATGCCGGTGACCTCTTCGGTCACGGTATGCTCGACCTGCACGCGCGGGTTCACTTCGATGAAGTAGAAGTGGCCCGTATCCATATCCATCAGGAATTCTACGGTGCCGGCGTTCTGATAGCCGACAGCGCGGCCGATTTTCAGAGCCAGCTCGCAGACCTCGGCGCGTTGCCCGGGGGTCAGATAGGGGGCGGGCGCGCGCTCGACGACCTTCTGGTTGCGGCGCTGCACGGTACAGTCGCGCTCATAGAGGTGATAAAGGCCACCATGGCTGTCGCCCAAGAGCTGCACCTCGACGTGGCGTGCGCGCAGGATCATCTTTTCCAGATAACCTTCGCCGTTGCCAAAGGCGGCCTCGGCCTCGCGGCGGCCCTCGCGGATCTTTTCGGGCAGTTCATCGGCGCCCATGATCGGGCGCATGCCGCGTCCGCCGCCGCCCCAGCTGGCTTTCAGCATCAAGGGATAGCCGATCGTGTCCGCCTCGGCCCTGATCGCCTCCATATCGTCGCCCAGCACCTCGGTCGCCGGAATGACCGGGACGCCAGCCTTGATGGCGACGCGCCGTGCGCTGGCCTTGTCGCCAAGCGCCCGCATCGTATCCGCCGAAGGACCGATGAAGGCGATCCCCGCCTCGGCGCAGGCATCGACGAAATCGGGGTTTTCCGAAAGCAGCCCATAGCCCGGGTGGATGGCATCGGCGCCGGATTCCTTCGCCACCCGGATGATCTCGGGGATCGACAGATAGGCCGCGACCGGCCCCAGCCCCGCGCCGATGCGGTAAGCTTCGTCCGCCTTGAAGCGGTGCAGGCTCAGCTTGTCCTCCTCGGCATAGACTGCGACCGTCTTCTTCCCAAGCTCGTTTGCCGCCCGCATCACGCGGATCGCAATCTCACCACGGTTCGCAATAAGAATCTTACGGAACATGCAGAGCCCTTTCGAAAGGTGGGTGCCCGGCGCACAGCTGGGCACCCCGGGGGGAAGGGGCGAGGAGCGCCCCAGCCGATGCCGCGGGAGGGAGGCGGCAGCGGATTCTCAGGCCGTGACGGCCATCCACTGCCGCGTTGCGGAGGAGCGCTGGATCGTCTCGACCAGCCGCTGGATACGCAGACCGGCCGCGAAGCCGAAAGGCTCGGGGATCTCGCCCGCGATGGCGCGCAGATAGCCCTCGATCTCGATGGCCTTCAGGTCGTTGAAGCCGATCTGATGACCGGGGGCGACGCAGAAGCGGCCATAGGGCGGGTGGTCGGGGCTGGCCTCAATGCGGCGGAAGCCGCGCCGGCCGGGCGCGTCGGCGGTCGAATAGAAATGCAGCTCGTTGAAGCGCTCCTGGCTGAAGGCCAGCGCGCCCTTGGTGCCATAGACCTCGAAATCATGCTGCATCTTGCGGCCGGTGGCGATCCAGTTGCCCTCGACCGAGCCTTGCGCGCCATTCGCGAAGCGCAGGAAGGCGCGGCCGACATCGTCCACGGTCACGGCACGCATGCCGCCCTGGCCGTCGGGGCGCTGGCCGATCATCGTGATGCAATCGCCCATCACCTCGGTGATCGGACCCAGCAGGAATTCGGCCGTGGCCAGCGCATGGCTGCCGATATCGGCCAGCGCGCCGCCACCCGCCGGATCGTGGCGGAAGGTCCAGGGGCCGTCGGCATCGGCCATGTAATCCTCGGCATGCAGCCCGCGATAGCCGCGGATCTCGCCCAGTTCGCCCGCTGCGATCATCTCGCGCGCAAGCCGCAGCATCGGGTTGCAGAGATAGTTGAAGCCGACCTGGGTCTTGACGCCTTTGGCCGCCGCCGCATCCGCCATCTGGCGCGCATCCGAGGCCATTGGCGCCAGCGGTTTTTCGCAATAGACGTGCTTGCCGGCGGAAATGGCGGCCAGGGCCATCTCCTTGTGCAGCGCATTCGGGGCGGTGATGTCGATCACGTCGATCTGGGGGTCCGCGACCATGCTGCGCCAGTCGGCGGTGGCATGGGCAAAGCCGAAATCGGCGGCGGCACGGGCGGCGGCTGCCTCGGTGATGTCGGCGACCGTATGCAGTTCCAGACGATAGGGCAGGTCGAAGACCTTTTGCGCGCTGGCGAAGCCGAAGACATGGGCCTTGCCCATGAAGCCGGTGCCGATCAGGCCGATACGCAGGACGGGTTTGTCAGACATGGGCAGTATCCGGTTTGAAGTGACGTTGCATTCAGCCGCCATCCAGATGGCGGACGAGACGGCCGATTGACGGGGTTTCGGCACGGCTGCGCGGTGGTGGGCCGTTGTGCGGCGGTGCTGGAAGATCCTGCTCCAGGCGCCGTGGCAGGTCCGATATGAATGCGGCACCGCCGTAACGAAGAACCGTCGCCTGTCCGACGACGGCTCCGAAAGCCGCAAGTCGGCGGTGCATCGTCTCAAGCATGGGCGAAAGTCGGATTGACGATGAGAGCATGGTCAACCGTGCCGTCCAGATAGTCGATCGCGTTTCGGATGGACGCGATGGCCATGCGTTCGCCGCATTCGGCGGTCAGCCCGGCGATATGGGGCGACAGCACCGCGGTCGGCTGGTCGAACAAGGGCGAACCGCCGGGCGGCTCTTCGTCGAAGACATCCACCCCGGCAGCGCCGACCTGGCCCGAGGCCAGCGCCTCGGCCAGCGCCGCCTCGTCCACCACGCCGCCGCGCGCCGTATTGGCAAGGACGACGCCCGGCTTCATCAGGGCGATCTCCCTTGCCCCAAGCACCGGCTTGTCGGCCCTGGGCACATGGATCGAGACGCAATCGGCCCAGGCCAGCCCCTCGTCCAGGTCGGCGATCTCTGCCACCGGACCCTCGGGCCAGCCCTTGCGCGAGAGATAGGGGTCGTGGGCGCGGACCGTCATCTCGAACCCGGCGGCCATGCGGGCAAGGCGCTGCCCGGTGCGGCCATAGCCGATGATGAGCAGGTTCTTGCCCGAGATTTCCTGCTGTTCCAGGCGGTTGCGCCAGCCCCATTGGCTGGGTTCGCGCACCGCGCGGTCGGCCAGCAGCACGCGCTTGGCCCCGGCCAGCAATTGCATCATCGCATGTTCTGCGACCGAGATCGAATTCACGTCGCCGACGATGGTCAGGGCAATGCCGCGGGTGTTCAGCGCGGCGAGATCGACGGCATCGTAGCCGACGCCGTGGCGCGAGACGACCTTCAGCCTTTCGGCCAGCGCCACGGTGGCGGCAGACAGCGGCTGGGTGCGGATCACCAGCGCATCGGCCTTGTGGATCAGCGGCGCATAGGAGGGTTCCGAGATTTCCTCGACATAATCCACGGTGATGCCGCGGGCGGGGAGTTCGCGCAGCAGCGCCTCTCCCGCGGGATGCAGCTTTCCGGCAACAAGAAGATGCGGCATCAATAGGCTCCTTTCGTGGCGGAGGCGGGGGCGGAGCCGGTCAGGTCGCGCCAGGTCGCGACCGAGGCGCCGGCCGCGCCGGCCAGCAGGCGGGTGTCGCCGCCGACCGTGGTCAGGTCGAAGCCCCAGCTGATGGCTTTCGCGGCATATTCCGGTGTGCCGCAATGCAGGCAGGCACGGATGCTGTTCGCCTTGCAGGCGTCCTTGATCCGTTGCAGCAGCGCGATCATCTCGGGCTCTTCGCGATCGAAGGCGGGGGGCAGGCGGCCGTTCTGGGTGCCCAGCGTCAGGTCCGCCGGGCCGACATAGATGCCATCGATACCGGGCGTTGCTGCAATGGCGTCCAGGTTGTCCATGCCCTGCTGGGTCTCGACCATCGCCAGTGCGAGCACCTGCTCGTTCGCAGCCACGCCATAGCCGCCATAGGCGAAGGTGGCGCGGGTCGGACCGAAGCTGCGCTGGCCATGCGGCGGATAGCGCATGTAGCTGACGAATTCCGCCGCCTCCTCGGCCGAGTTGACCATCGGGCAGATGATGCCCTGTGCGCCGGCGTCCAGCGCCTTCATGATCGCGCCCGGCTCGCGCCAGGGCACCCGGACCATCGGCGTCACGCCCGAGGCCCGCATCGCCTGCAGCATCGGCAGCACGGCACTGTAGTCCAGCGCGCCGTGCTGGGCGTCGATGGTGATGCTGTCATAGCCCTGTGCCGCCATGATCTCGGCGGTCAGCGGGTTGCCGATGGACAGCCAGCCGTTGATGGCGGGGCGGCCCTCGGCCCAGTGTTGTTTCAGCTTGTTGGTGAACATCGCGTTTCCTCCCCTCAGAACACGATCTGCGCGAGCTTGGTGTCGAGGTAATCCTCGATCCCCTCGATGCCGCCCTCGCGGCCCATGCCGGAATGATTGGTGCCGCCGAAGGGCGCCTCGGATGCGGCCAGCGCGAAGCTGTTGATGCCGACCATGCCGGCCTTCAGCCCCGCCGACATGCGCCGCGCCCGGTCGGGCGAGCGGGTGAAGGCATAGGCAGACAGCCCCATGTCGGACGCGTTAGCGCGCGCCAGCGCCTCGTCCTCGGTCGAGAAGCGGGTGATGGCGGCGATCGGACCGAAGTTCTCCTCGGCAAAGACCTTCATGTCGTCGGTGACATCGGTCAGCACGGTCGGCTCGAAGAAGAAGCCGCTGTTCAGATGCGCGGGGCGCTTGCCACCATGGGCCAGCGTTGCGCCGCCCCGCAGCGCGTCGGTGACGATGGATTCGATTTCTGCCAGCCTGCTGCCGTTGATCAGCGGCCCCATGCTGGTGTCGGGGTCCAGCCCATCGCCCAGCTTGATCTGCGCCGTGCGAGAAACGAAGCCGTCCACGAAGGCGTCATGCAGGCTGTCATGGACGAAGATCCGGTCCGGGGTCACGCAGACCTGCCCGCAATTGGCGAACTTGGTCGGCACGGTCAGGTCCAACGCGGCCTCCAGATCGGCGTCGTCATGGATGATCAGCGGCGCGTTGCCGCCAAGCTCCATCGAAACCTTCTTCACCGTATCGGCGGCATCACGGATCATCTGCTGGCCGACACGAGTCGAGCCGGTCAGGCTGACCTTGCGCACCCGGCTGTCCGCCATGATCGGCGCATAGGTTGCGCCGGTCGAACCGACGACCAGGTTCACCGCGCCGTCGGGCAGTCCGGCCGCGCGCAGGCAGTCAACCATCACCATCGCCACGCCCGGCGTCTGCGAGGACGGGCGCAGCACCACCGGGCAGCCGGCGGCCAGCGCTGGGGCCAGCTTGCGGGCGGGCAGGGCGGCGGGGAAGTTCCAGGCGGTAAAGGCCCCGACGATCCCCACCGGCTCGCGCGTCACCTCGAAACGGCCGCCGGGGACGCGGCTGTCGACGATGCGGCCATAGATGCGGCGCGCCTCCTCGGCGAACCAGCGGAACTGGTCGCAGGCAAGGGCCCATTCCCGGCCCGCCTGCGCGATGGGCTTGCCGGTCTCGGCCGAGATCATCCGCGCGGCCTCGTCGGCACGGCGGATCATCTCGTCCGCGGCCTTGTGCAGCGCGTCGGCGCGGGCGAAACCACCCATCTCGCGCAGCTTGGGCAGGGCGCGGGCGGCGGCATCCAGTGCCGCCTGCGTGTCCTCGGCCGTGGCAAGGGCCACCCGGCCCAGCGGCTTTTCGGTAACCGGAGAAATGACTTCTCCGCTGACGGTGCCGGGGGTCCAGCGACCGTCGATGAACAATCCGAATTGCGAATACATGGCTTATCCGATCTCCGAAGTCTTGACCGTGCGGCCTTCGGCGGCGGAAAGGATCGCGGCCTCGGCCAGCAGCAGCGCCTGCCTGCCGTCCTCGAACCCGACCGGCACCGGTTTGCCTTGCTCGATGGCATCGACGAAGGCGCTGATTTCGGCCGCGAAGGCATCGGCATAGCGGTCGACGAAGAAGTTCTTCAGCGGCGCGGCCCGGTCGGTGAATTCCGCGCCATAGAGCCGCACCTGATCCAGCGTCCGGTTTTCCGAGATCGCCATGCCTGCGCTGCCGAAAGCCTCGACGCGCTGGTCATAGCCATAGACCGCGCGGCGCGAGTTGGTGATGATCGCCTGCTTGCCCGATTCGGTCTTCAGCACCACCGTCACCGTGTCGTAATCGTCGCAACGCTGCATCAGAGACGGGTCGACCAGGCGCGAGCCGGTGGCGGTGACCTCGGTCACCTCCTCGCCCAGGATGAAGCGGGCCATGTCGAAATCATGGATGGTCATGTCGCGGTAGATGCCGCCCGAGGCCTCGATATAGGCGTCAGGTGCCATGCCGGGATCGCGCGAGGTGATGGTGACCTGATGCAACTCGCCGATCTGGCCCGATTCGATGGCCTTCCGGACCCCGGCATGGCCACTGTCGAAGCGGCGCACGAAGCCCAGCATGATCGGCAGGCTGGTGCCGGCAATTTTCGTTGCACAAGCGTTTACCCGATCCAGCGACAAGTCGATGGGTTTCTCGCACAGGATCGCCTTGCCCGCCGCGACCGACTGCTCGATCAGATCGGCATGGGTGGCGGTAGAGCTGGCGATCAGCACCGCATCCACCTCGGCCGGGGCCAGCGCCGCCTCGACCGAATCGAATTGCGGCACGCCCAGTTGGGCTGCGACTTCGGCGGCTGCGGGGGCATGGATGTCATAGACGCCTGCCAGCCGGGCGCGCGGATGGGCGGCAATGTTTTCGGCATGCATGCGGCCGATGCGGCCGGTGCCGAGGACGACGATTCCTGTCATGGGTTCCTCCCGAAATTCGTTTCGCAATAATCATTGCAGAACTATTGCATTGTCAATCATCATTCCGTATCGTCTGAAAAACACCATCCGCAGGAGGAGGCGAGATGCCACGCAAGACCGTGCGCCTGACCATGGCCCAGGCCCTTGTTCGTTACCTTTGCAACCAGTTCACCGAGATCGAGGGCGCGCGTGTCCCGCTGTTCGCGGGCGTCTTCGGCATCTTCGGCCATGGCAACGTGACCTGCCTCTCGGAGGCCTTGGAGCAGGTGCAGGACCAGCTGCCGACCTGGCGCGGCCAGAACGAGCAGAGCATGGCGCTGGCCGCCATCGGCTTCGCCAAGGCCAAGCGGCGGCGGCAGGTGATGGTCGCTGCAACCTCGATCGGGCCGGGCGCGCTGAACATGGTGACGGCGGCGGGCGTCGCCATGGCGAACCGGCTGCCGGTGCTGCTGATCGCGGGCGACACCTTCGCGAATCGCCTGCCCGACCCGGTGTTGCAGCAAGTCGAGCATTTCGGCGACCCGACCATCACCGCGAACGATGCCTTCAAATCGGTCGTGCGCTATTGGGACCGCATCACGTTGCCCGAGCAGCTGATCCAGTCGCTGCCGCAGGCCGTGGCGACCATGCTGGACCCCGCCGATTGCGGCCCGGCCTTCATCGGGCTGGCGCAGGACACGCAGGAACTGGCCTATGACTATCCCGAGGCCTTCTTCGAGCCGCGCGTCTGGTCGATTCCGCGCCCGCGTCCCGACCGCGATGCAGTCGCGGCGGCGGCCGAGCTGCTGAAAACGGCGAAAAAGCCGCTGATCATCTCTGGCGGAGGCGTGCGCTATTCGCTGGCCGAGGACGCCCTGGCCGATTTCGCGGCGAAGCGCGGCATCCCGGTGGTCGAGACCATCGCGGGCAAGGGCGCGCTGACCCATGACCATCCGGTCCATGCCGGGCCCATCGGCATCGTCGGCTCGACCTCGGCCAATGCGCTGGCGAAAGAGGCCGACGTGATCCTGGCCATCGGCACCCGGCTGCAGGATTTCACCACCGGCTCCTGGACGGCCTTTGCCGAGGACGCGCGGTTCATCTCGGTCAACGCGGCACGCTTCGATGCCATCAAGCACCGTTCGCTGGCGGTGGTCGGCGATGCGCTGGAAACCATCGGCGAGCTGGACGCGGCGCTTGGCGATTACGCCGCCGATGCCGGCCTGATGAAGCGCGCCAAGACCCTGTTCGCCGAATGGAACGCGCTGCTGGACGAGCATCAGGCCCCGACCAACGAGCTGGTGCCGTCCTATGCGCAGGTCGTCGGCGTGCTGAACAAGGTCGCGGGGCCGGACGACACCCTGATCGCCGCGGCGGGCGGCACGCCGGGCGAAGTGACCAAGGGCTGGCGGGTCAAGAACCCGAACACCTTCGACTGCGAATTCGGCTTTTCCTGCATGGGCTACGAGATCGCCGCGGGTTGGGGCTGCGCCATGGCGCAGGAGGGGCCGGGCGCGACCGGCGGCACGCCCATCGTCATGCTGGGCGACGGCACCTATATGATGATGAACTCGGACATCTATTCGGCGGCGCTGACGGGCCACAAGATGGTCGTGGTGGTCTGCGACAATGGCGGCTTCGCGGTCATCAACCGCTTGCAACAGGCCAAAGGTGTTCCGGGCTTCAACAACCTGCTGGCCGATTGCCGGATCCAGAACCGCGACAACCCGCTGCATGTCGATTTCGTGAAACATGCCGAGGCGATGGGCGCCCGCGCCGTCAAGGCCGAAAGCCTGGCCGATCTGGAAGGCGCGATGAAGGATGCGCTGGCCCATGACGGGGTGACGGTGATCTCGATCGTCTCGGATGCCTGGAAATGGGTGCCGGGGGACGCGGATTGGGACGTCGGCGTGCCCGAGATCTCGAATTTCGAAACCGTCCGCGCCGCTCGCGCGGCGCAGGAAAAGATCCGCGAAGCGCAGCGTCTGGGTGTGTAAATGAAAGCAAAGCTTGGCATCGCGCCCATCGCGTGGTGGAACGACGACCTGGCGGAACTGTCCGATGACGTCAGCCTGGAGGAATGTCTGCGGCAGGCCTCCGAGGCCGGGTTCACCGGCATGGAGACCGGCCGTCGCTTTCCGATGGACATGGCCGAACTGGGGCCGATCCTCGACCGTTTCGGCGTCTCGGTCTGCGGCGGCTGGTTCTCGGGCCTGCTGCTGGACGGCGATATCGAGGCGGAAAAGGATCGCATCGCGCAACAGATGGAATTCTTCATCGCTGCGGGCGCGCCCTGCATTGTCTACGGCGAGACCGCGCGCTCCATCCAGGGCGTGCGTTCCGCGCCGCTGGCCACCAAGCCGAAGCTGACCGAGGTCGAGATGGCCGCCTATGGCCGCAAGATCAGCGATTTTGCCGATTGGTGCGCGGGGCAGGGGATGCCGATCTCGTATCACCACCACATGGCGGCAGCGGTCGAGACCGAGGAAGAACTTGACCTGTTCATGAAGCATTCTTCGGTGCCGCTGCTCTACGACGCGGGTCACATGGCCTTTGCCGGCGGCGACGTGATGCGGGTGATCGAGAACCACCATGCCCGCATCAGCCATGTCCATGCCAAGGACATCCGCCGTGCAGTCGTGGACGGGCTGGACCGTTCGCGCGAAAGCTTCCTCGATGCGGTGATCAAGGGCGCGTTCACCGTGCCGGGCGATGGCTCGCTGGATTTCGAGGCCATCGTCAAGGCATTGGCGGCCAAGGGCTATGAGGGCTGGTTCGTGGTCGAGGCCGAGCAGGACCCGGTGGCGAACCCGCCGCTGGAGATGGCGAAAAAGGGGCATAAGGAGCTGCTGCGCGTGATGGCGGCGGCTGGCTATGAGGTGGTGAAATGAACCGCATCGATGGAAAGATCGCCGTCGTCACCGGCGGCACGCAGGGGCTTGGCGCGGCCATCGCGCGGCTTTTTGCCGAAGCCGGTGCGGCGGGCATCGTGATCGTCGGCCGAGGCGTCGAGAAAGGGCAGGCGGTCGCGACCGAAATCACGGCTGCGACCGACATTCCGGTCGAGATGGTCGCCGCCGACCTGGGCAAGATCGAGGACGTGCAGGCCATCATCCCCGCCGCCGACAAGCGTTTCGGCCGCGTGGACATTCTGGTCAACGCCGCCGGCCTGACCGACCGCGGCAATATCCTGAACACTCCGCCCGAACTGTTCGACCGCATGTTCGCGGTCAACACCCGCGCGCCGTTCTTCCTGATGCAGGACGCGGCCAAGGTGATGACCCGCGAGGGGATCGAGGGGCGCATCGTCAATATCGGTTCGATGTCCGCGCTGGTGGGCCAGCCCTTTCTCGCGCCCTACGCGGGTTCCAAGGGGGCCTTGGCGACGCTGACCCGCCATGCCGGCTTTGCGCTGATGCGGCACCGGATCCATGTAAACCAGCTCGATATCGGCTGGATGAACTCGGACCACGAACGCGCGCTGGTGCTGTCGGAAACCGGCGATCCCGATTTTATCGACCGGGCGGCGGCGCAGAAACCCTTTGGTCGCATCCTCGACCCGAAGGAAGTCGCGCGCGCCGTGTTGTGGATGGCCTCCGACGACAGCGGCATGATGACCGGGGCGGTGATCCCCTTCGACCAGTCCGTCCATGGCGGCTATGACGACGCGCCGGTCCCGGCGGCAAAACTGGAGGCATGACGATGCAAACCATCAAGGGGCCGGGCGTCTTCCTGGCCCAGTTCGCGGCCGATGATGCGCCCTACAACTCGCTGCCCAGCCTGGCGAAATGGGCGGCCGACAAGGGCTTCAAGGGCGTCCAGATCCCGACCTGGGACACGCGCCTGATCGACATGAAACAGGCCGCCGAAAGTGATGCCTATTGCGACGAGATCAAGGGGATGCTGGCCGACAACGGGCTCCAGATCACCGAGTTCGCCTCGCATATCACCGGCCAGCTGGTGGCGGTGCATCCCGCGCATGACGTCATCATGGACAGCTTTGCGCCTGAACATGTGCGCGGCAACCCGGCCGGACGCCGGGCATGGGCCGAGGAACAGTTGCGTTTCGCCGCCCGTGCATCAAAACGGCTGGGGATCGACCGGCATGTGACCTTTTCGGGCGCGCTGCTGTGGCCCTATCTTTACCCCTATCCGCAATGGCCCGAGGGGCTGGTCGAGGAAGGCTTCGAGGAACTGGCGAAACGCTGGACGCCGATCCTCGACGATTTCGACGCGCATGGCGTGGATGTCTGCTATGAGATCCACCCCTGCGAGGATCTGCATGACGGCCATAGCTGGGAATATTTCCTGGAGAAGGTCGGGAACCATCCCCGCGCCAACCTGATGTATGACCCCAGCCATTTCGTGTTGCAGGCGCTGGATTACCTGGCCTTCATCGACCACTACCACGAGCGCATCAAGACCTTTCACGTCAAGGATGCCGAGTTCCGCCCGGACGGCAAGTCCGGCGCCTATGGCGGCTATCAGCCATGGAGCAAGCGCGCCGGCCGCTTCCGCTCGCCCGGCGACGGGCAGGTCGATTTCGGGGCTATCTTCACCAAGCTGACCACCCATGGCTTCGACGGCTGGGCGGTGCTGGAATGGGAATGCTTCGTCAAGAACCCCGAGGACGGCGCCCGCGAAGGCGCGCAGTTCATCGCGGACCACATCATCCGGGTGTCGGACCGCGCCTTCGACGATTTCGTGAAATCCGGCGCCAATCGCAGCGCCAACCGGGCCATGCTCGGACTGGAGGAATGACCATGTTGCGTCTTGGAATGGTGGGCGGCGGGCAGGGCGCCTATATCGGTAATATCCATCGCCTCGCCTCGCGGCTGGACGGGCAATGGCAGTTGGTGGCCGGGGCCTTCGACGTCGATCCCGAGCGTGGCCGCGCCTTCGCGATCTCGCAGGGGCTCGATCCCGCCCGCAGCTATGGCACCTATGAGGAACTGATCGCGGGCGAGACGGCGCGGGAGGACCGGGTGGACGCGGTGGCGATCTGCACGCCGAACTTCACCCATTACCCGATCGCCAAGGCGCTGATCGAGGCAGGCTTCGAGGTGATCTGCGAAAAGCCCCTGACCGCGACGCTGGAGGATGCCGTGGCGCTGGAAAAACTGGCGCGGGAAAGTGGCCGCTTCGTCGGCGTGACCTATACCTATTCCGGCTATCCGATGGTGCACGAGGCCCGCGTCCGCGTCGCCCGTGGCGAGTTGGGCGCGATCCGCACGGTGCAGGTCGAATATCCGCTGGAATGGATGGCGACCGCCATCGAGCAGTCGGGCAATGCCCAGGCCGCCTGGCGCACCGATCCCAAGAAGAACGGCCGCGGCGGCTCCATCGGCGACATCGGCACCCATGCCTATCACCTGGCGGGCTTCGTCACCGGCTTGACGCTGGAAAGCCTGACCGCCGATCTGGCGACCTTCGTGGGCGGCAGGGCATTGGACGACAACGCCCATGTGATGATGCGCTATCAGGGCGGGGCGCGGGGCTTGCTTTGGTCTTCGCAGGTCGCCATCGGCAATTCCAACGGCGTGCGGCTGCGGGTGTTCGGCGAAAAAGGCTCGCTGCAATGGTTCCAGGAGCAGCCGAACGAGCTGGTCTTCACGCCGCTGGACGGCCGTGTGCAGATCATCAAGCGCGGCGCCGACGATCTGTCCGAGGACGCCAAGCTGCGCATCCGCACGCCCCCCGGCCATCCCGAGGGCTATCTGGAGGCCTTCGCCAACCTTTATGCCGGTTTCGCCGAGGCGATCCGCGCCCGGCAAGAAGGGCGCGAGCCCAGCCTGCTGGGGCAGAACCTGCCGCTGGCCTATGATGGGCTGAAGGGCGTGGCCTTCGTCGAGGCGGTCGTGGACAGCCACGAGGCCGAGGGTCAGCCCTGGCTGACGCCCATGGCGGTCTAAGAATCGAAGGTCCGGCGCGCCGGCAGGCGTAGGGTCAGGACCCATTGATTTCTGCTGGGTTGGGTGTTTCACCTATTGAAAACCGAGCAGTGAACATGTCTGATCTTTTCTGGCTGACGGATGCGCAGATGGCGCGCCTTGCGCCCTTCTTCCCGAAATC
>Ga0180222_1001065_pt1 | contig 32321 bp, 27 predicted proteins | sample eDN5th37CKraftOP_FD_151336 | JGI IMG/M metagenome (GOLD analysis project Ga0180222, IMG submission 151336) | Enriched Organic Plus compost microbial communities from Emeryville, California, USA - eDNA 5th pass 37_C Kraft OP (version 2) (version 2) ...
GCAGACCCAGTGCAGCGTCGCCTTGACCTTGCGGCCGTCCGGCGCATTGCCGCCCCGCGTCGCCGGATCGTAGCTGCAGCGCAGCTCGACGATCTCGCCGGCGGCGTCCTTGATCGCCTCGCGGCAACGGATGAAATAGGCATAGCGCAGCCGCACCTCCTGCCCCGGCGACAGGCGGAAGAACTTCTTCGGCGGGTTCTCCATGAAGTCGTCGCGCTCGATATAAAGTTCGCGCGCGAAGGTGACCGGGCGCGAGCCGGCCGCCGGATCGTCGGGATGATTGGCGGCCTCCAGCGTCTCGCGCTGGCCTTCCGGATAGTTCTCGATCACCACCTTGAGCGGCCGCAGCACCGCCATGCGGCGCGGCGCCTTCCGGTTGAGGCATTCGCGGATCGAGAACTCCAGCATCGCCGCCTCGACCACGCTGTTCGACTTGGCGACGCCGACCCGGCGCACGAAATCGCGGATCGCCTCGGGCGGCACGCCGCGCCGGCGCAAGCCCGCGAGCGTCGGCATGCGCGGATCGTCCCAGCCGGCGACGTGGCCGCCCTTGACCAGCGCGGTCAGCACCCGTTTCGACAGCACCGTATAAGTGATGTTGAGCCGCGCGAACTCGTATTGCCGCGGCCGCGATGGCACCGGCAGGTTCTCGATGAACCAGTCATAGAGCGGCCGGTGGTCGGCGAATTCCAGCGTGCAGATCGAATGGGTCACGCCTTCGATCGCGTCGGACTGGCCGTGGGCGAAATCGTAGCTCGGATAGATTTTCCACTGCGTGCCGGTGCGCGGATGCGGCGCATGCAGGATGCGGTACATCACCGGATCGCGCAGATTGATGTTGCCCGAGGCCATGTCGATCTTGGCGCGCAGCACCCGCGCCCCGTTGGGGAACTCGCCGGCGCGCATGCGGCGGAACAGGTCGAGGTTCTCGTCGACGCTGCGGTTGCGGAACGGGCTGTTGGTGCCGGCTTCAGTCAGCGTGCCGCGCGTGAGCCTGATCTCCTCCGGCGACTGGTCGTCGACATAGGCCTTGCCGTCGCGGATCAGCTGCTCCGCCCAGGCGTAGAGCTGCTCGAAATAGTCGGAGGCGTGGTGGAGGTGCTCTCCCCAGTCGAAGCCGAGCCAGCGCACGTCCGCCTTGATGGCGTCGATATATTCCTGCTCCTCCTTGGCCGGATTGGTGTCGTCGAAGCGCAGGTGGCAGCGCCCGCCGAACTCCGTCGCGATGCCGAAGTTGAGGCAGATCGACTTGGCGTGGCCGATATGCAGATAGCCGTTGGGCTCCGGCGGAAAGCGGGTGACGACGGTGCCGATGCGCTTTTCGGCAAGGTCGGCCTCGACGATGTCGCGGATGAAATCGCGTCCCGCCTCCGCCGCAACGTCCGCCACAACGTCCGCCATGTGCCGATGCCTCGTCATTCGATGAATGCTGCGGCCTATCTGCCAAAATCCGCCGCCGCCGCCAAGCGCGGGGAAGGCGCGGCCCGCCTCCGGGATCGGCCTCGATGGCGGCGAAACCGTGCGTGAACCAAGCGCGGACGGAGACGTTTTGACCCTGACACGACCCGATGCAGATGTGATACATGGCCGGCGATGAGCGAAACCGTCGTCACGCGCTTTGCGCCCTCGCCGACCGGCTTCCTCCATATCGGAGGGGCGCGCACGGCGCTGTTCAACTGGCTCTACAGCCGCGGCCGCAGCGGCCGCATGCTGCTGCGCATCGAGGACACCGACCGCGAGCGCTCGACCCAGGCCGCGATCGACGCCATCATCGAGGGCCTGCAATGGCTCGGCATCGACTGGGACGGCGAGGTCGTGCACCAGTTCGCGCGCGCCGCCCGCCACCGCGAGGTCGCGGAGGAGCTTCTGGCGCGCGGCCACGCCTATCGCTGCTACGCCACGCCGGAGGAGCTTGCGGCGATGCGCGAGGCGGCGCGCGCCGAAGGCCGCCACAAGCTCTATGACGGCCGCTGGCGCGACCGCTCGCCGTCGGAGGCGCCGCCCGGCGTCAAGCCGGTGATCCGTCTCAAGGCGCCGCTGACCGGCGAGACCGTGGTCGAGGATCGCGTGCAGGGCCGCGTCGCCTGGCGGAACGAGAATCTCGACGACTTCGTGCTGCTGCGCTCGGACGGCACGCCGACCTACATGCTCGCCGTCGTGGTCGACGACCACGACATGGGTGTGACCCACATCATCCGCGGCGACGACCACCTCAACAATGCGGCGCGGCAGACCCAGATCTATCAGGCGATGGGCTGGCCCGTGCCGGTGATGGCGCATATTCCGCTGATCCACGGGCCGGACGGCTCCAAGCTGTCGAAGCGCCACGGCGCGCTCGGCGTCGATGCCTACCGCAACATGGGCTACCTGCCGGCGGCGATGCGCAACTACCTGGTCCGGCTCGGCTGGTCGCACGGCGACCAGGAGGTGTTCACCACGCAGGAGATGATCGAGGCCTTCGACCTGCCGCAGATCGGCCGCTCCCCGGCCCGGTTCGACTTCGCCAAGCTCGAGAACCTCAACGGCCTCTATATGCGCGCGACGCCGGATGCGGAGCTGGTCGCCGAGCTCGAGCGGCTTTTGCCGCATATCCCCGGCGGCGAGGCCCTGCAGGCACGGCTGACGCCGGCGCTGCGCGCCAAGCTCGTTGCCGCGATGCCCGGTCTCAAGGAGCGCGCCAAGACATTGATCGACCTGTTCGAGGGCTCGCGTTTCCTGTGGACGCCGGGCCCGCTCGAACTCGACGACAAGGCCAAGGCGGTGCTGACCCCCGAGGCGCGCAGCGTCATCGCCCGCATCCTGCCGGATTTCGAGGCCAACGACGAGTGGAACGCCCAGACTACCGAGGCCGCCGTGCGCGCCTTCGCCGAGCGGCAGGGCATCAAGCTCGGCATGGTAGCGCAGCCGTTGCGCGCGGCGCTGACCGGCCGCACCACCTCGCCGCCGATCTTCGACGTCCTGGCGGTGCTCGGCAAGGACGAGAGCCTGACCCGGCTGCGCCAGCAGGCGGCGTGATCCCCGCACCGGCCTGCGGGCAAGGACGAGGGCGAAGGACGAGGGCAAGGGCAAAATCCGCAATTTGCGCGCAAAAGATGCATGCCTATCCCGTGGGCGGCACTGTGTTCGCGCATCTTGCGGGGCAACCATGGATGGGCTACCCCAACGGCCAAAGTGAGGGCCGTACCATGGACGCAAAAACCGGCAAGACAACCGCGAAGAACAATGAGCCCGCCAAGACCGCGACGCTGGCCGTCGGCAACGGGAAGTGGGATTTTCCGGTCTATCAGGGCACCATCGGCCCCGCCGTGATCGACATCTCCAAGCTGTACGCCCAGTCCGGGATGTTCACCTACGATCCCGGTTTCACCTCGACGGGCAGCTGCGAGTCCAAGATCACCTATATCGACGGCGACGAGGGCGTGCTGCTCTACCGCGGCTATCCGATCGAGCAGCTCGCCGAGCACGGCGACTTCCTCGAGACCTGCTACCTGCTGCTCTATGGCGAACTGCCGACGCCGACCCAGAAGGCGGATTTCGACTACCGCGTCACGCGCCACACCATGGTGCACGAGCAGATGAGCCGCTTCCTGCAGGGCTTCCGGCGCGACGCGCATCCGATGGCGGTGATGTGCGGGCTGGTCGGCGCGCTGGCGGCGTTCTACCACGACTCCACCGACATCTCGGACCCGCATCAGCGCATGATCGCGTCGATCCGCATGATCGCCAAGATGCCGACGCTGGCGGCGATGGCCTATAAGTACAATGTAGGTCAGCCGTTCGTCTATCCGAAGAACGATCTCGACTACGCCTCGAACTTCCTGCGCATGTGCTATGCGGTGCCGTGCGAGGAGTACAAGCCGAACGCGGTGCTGGCGCGGGCGATGGATCGCATCTTCATCCTGCACGCCGACCACGAGCAGAACGCCTCGACCTCGACGGTGCGGCTGTCCGGCTCCTCGGGCGCCAACCCGTTCGCCTGCATTGCCGCCGGCATCGCCTGCCTGTGGGGCCCGGCGCATGGCGGCGCCAACGAGGCGGCGCTGAAGATGCTCGGCGAGATCGGCACGGTCGACCGCATCCCGGAATTCATCAAGCGCGCCAAGGACAAGAACGATCCGTTCCGGCTGATGGGCTTCGGCCACCGGGTCTATAAGAACTACGATCCGCGCGCCAAGATCATGCAGAAGACCTGCCACGAGGTGCTGGCGGAGCTCGGCATCAAGGACGATCCGCTGCTCGACGTCGCGCTGGAGCTCGAGAAGATCGCGCTCAACGACGAGTATTTCATCGAGAAGAAGCTTTATCCGAACATCGACTTCTATTCCGGCATCACGCTGAAGGCGATGGGCTTCCCGGTCAGCATGTTCACCGTGCTGTTCGCCGTTGCCAGGACGGTGGGCTGGATCGCGCAGTGGAAGGAGATGATCGAGGATCCGAGCCAGAAGATCGGCCGGCCGCGTCAGCTCTATACCGGCGCGACGCAGCGCGACTACGTGCCGATCTCGCGCCGCAAATAAGCGCGAGAGCCGGTTCAGGAGATATCAGCCGCGGCCGTTTCCGGCCGCGGCTTTTTTGCCGTCATAGGCCCAGGTGACATAGGCGCCGCCCCAGGTGAAGCCGCCGCCGAACGCGGCGAACATCAGCCGGTCGCCCATCTTGAGCTGCTTCTCGTAGTCCCACAGGCACAGCGGGATCGTCGCCGCGGTGGTGTTGCCGTATTTGTGGATCGTCAGCATCACCTTGTCCATCGGCAGACCGATGCGCTCGGCCGTGGTCTCGATGATGCGGATATTGGCCTGGTGCGGCACCACCCAGTCGATCATCTCGGTGCGCAGATTGTTGCGCGACATGATCTCCTGCGTCACCTCGGACATACGCGACACCGCGAATTTGTAGACCTGCGGCCCCTCCTGGTAGACCGAGTGCAGGCGCTTCGCCACCGTCTCCGCGGTCGGCGGCATGCGGCTGCCGCCCGCCTTCTGGTGCAGGTGCTTCATGCCCGAGCCATCGGAGCGCACGATGGTGTCCATGATGCCGTAGCCGTTCGAGCTCGGCTCGATCAGCACCGCGGCGGCGCCATCGCCGAACAGCACGCAGGTGGCGCGGTCGGTGTAGTCGATGATCGCCGACATCTTGTCGGCGCCGACCACCACCACCTTCTTGTAGGTGCCGGCGATGATGAATTGCCGCGCCACGGTCAGCGCGTAGATGAAGCCCGAGCACGCCGCCTGCACGTCGAACGAGCCGATCTCGCGGATGCCGACCATGTCGCAGATCAGGTTGGCGGTACAGGGATGCACGAAATCCGGCGTCGTGGTGGCGCAGATCAGAAGCTCGACGTCGCGGGGATCGGTGCCGGTCTTCTTGAGGAGGCCGCGCACCGCCTCGGCGCCCATATGCGAGGTGCCCTTGCCCTCGCCTTTCAGGATATGGCGCTGCTTGATGCCGGTGCGCTCGGTGATCCAGGCATCGGACGTGTCCACCATCTGCGCGAGCTGCGCATTGGTGAGGATATCGGGCGGAAGATAGCCGTGGACACCGGTGATGGCGGCGATCGGCGGGATGGAGGCGGGCAAACGGATGATCCGGTTTATGATTCTATAAGTTTACGATGCCGTTGGCGGAAGCGCCACTGAGGTCCGGGCCGGCCGGCGCGACCCGGCGAGTTCCAGCACCGCGGCCGCCGCCCGCTCGCTTGGCGAGGCCGCGCCGATCTCCATGATGGCGTCGAGCCGCGCAAAGGCCGAAAGCTGCGCCCGCCGCTCGGGCGTATCGCGCAACAGCGGCGACAATGCGTCGGCGAGCCGCTGCGGGGTGCAGTCCTGCTGCACCAGCTCCGGCACCACCGGCTCGCCGAGCACCAGGTTGGCGAGGATGAAGGACGGCGCCTGGATCAGCAGCCGGCCGACCAGCGCCTCGAACCGCGGCACCTTGTAGGCGGCGACCATCGGCACGCCGGCGACCGCGAGCTCCAGCGTGCCGGTGCCGGACTTCGCCAGCGCCGCGCGGGCGATCCGGAACGCGGCGTCCTTGTCCCGCTGCTCGACCAGCACCTGCGCCGGCTGCGGCCAGGCCGCGACCGCGGCCCGGACCCGGTCGGCGAGATGCGGCACCGCGAGCACCCGGACATCGAGCGCGGCGCCCCCCGCACGCAGGATCGACAACGTCTCGGCGAAGACCGGCAGCATGAAATCGAGCTCGCCGCTGCGGCTTCCCGGCATCACCAGCAGCACCGGCGGATCGGCGTCGCGGCGGCTCTGCTCGGCCGCATCGGGCCTCAGCGCGCCGACCCGGTCGGCGACCGGATGGCCGACGAACACGCAAGGGGGGCCGCCGAGCCGGGCATGCACCTCGGGCTCGAACGGCAACAGCGCCAGCACCCGGTCGACATAGCCGCGCATGGCCTGCGCCCGCCACGGCCGCCATGCCCAGACCGAGGGCGAGACGTAATCGACGATCGGGATGTCGGGTGCGCGGTCGCGCACGCGACGCGCGACGCGATGGGTGAATTCCGGGCTGTCGATGATGACGAGCAGGTCCGGGCGGGCCGCGATCGCGGCATCCGCGGTCTGGCGGATGCGGCGCAGGATGCTGCGCAGCCGCGCCGGGATCGACAGGAAGCCGACCACCGCGAGATCGCCGAGCGGGAACAGGCTCACGAGCCCGGCCGCCGCCATCTCCGCGCCCCCGACCCCGGAGAACCGCACCCCGCCGCCCAGGCGCGCGGCGAGCGCGCGCATCAGCGCGCCGCCGAGCCGATCGCCGGACACTTCGCCCGCGACCAGGAAGACATGGAGCGGTGCGGCGCTCACGGCGATGCCGCGGCCTGCTCCGCGCCTGCGGCGTCGCTCACGCCAAAGACGAACACGCCGGCGCGGTCGGCGGCAGCCACGACCTCGGCCGGCTCGGCGATCACGGTGGCGCCGGCGGCGACCGCGAGCCCGGCGAGCCCGGCATCGGTCACGCCGGCGACGGTGCGCGGCCCGATGCTCGGCAGGTCGAAACGGCGGTCCTGCTGCGGCTTCGGCGCCTTGACCAGCACGCCGACGCCGCGCGGCAGCCGGATGCGGCCGTTGCCGCGCAGCTCCGCGACGCGCGCGATCATGGCGTCGGTGCCTTCGGCGGCCTCGACCGCCAGCACCTGGTTGTCGCCGACCACCACGGCCTGCCCGGCATCGAAGCGGCCGGTGACGCGGAGGAAGTCCAGCGCCCGGGCGATGTCGGCGCGGTGGCGATCGCCGGGCACGATCCGGCCGAGCGGGCCCTCCGGCACCAGGATCTCCGGCGCGACCTCGTGGGCGCCGACCGGGCGCAGGCCGGCCTCCTCCACCACCCGGCCGAGCGCGCTCAGCAGATGATTGTCGCCGCCGCGGAACGCGCGCAGGATGCGCGGCAGCATCATCAGCATGCCGAGGTCGAAGCGCATCTGGCTCAAGGCCGGCCGCACCAGCGCGCCGATGAACACCACCTCGCGGCAGCCGTCCTGCGCCACCAGCCGGCGGAACCGGCCGAACTGGCCGACCGCGATCCAGTGATGGGGATAGCGCGCCACGCGCTCGGCATCCGCGGCGCCGCGCACGGCATAGAGCACGACGCGCCGGCCCGCGGCGATGGCGGCATCCGCGACCGCGAACGGCAGCGTGCCGCCGCCGCACACCAGCGCCAGCGGCCCCTCCCCTGGCGCGGTCGCGGTCATTCGTCGTCGTCCGCGCCGGCGCGCGCCGGCTGCATCAGCGGCCGCGTGCCGCGGCTGCGCAGGAAGGCGACGACCTTTCCGACCACCGGATCGTCGGCATAGTCGGCGGCGACGCGGTCGAGCCGCGCGCTGAACGGGCCCTCGCCGTTGAACAGCAGCCGATAGGCCGCACGCAGCCGGTGCATGTCGGCGCGCGTATAGCCGCGGCGCTTCAAGCCGACGACATTGAGCCCGCCGAGATGGCCGCGATGGCCGAACACCAGCGCGAACGGGATCACGTCGGCGGCGACGCCGCCGACGCCGGACACCATCACGCCCTCGCCGATCCGGGTGTACTGGTGCACCGCCGCGCCGCCGCCGACGAACGTATAGTCGCCGACCACGACATGGCCGCCGAGCAGCGCATTATTGGCGAGCGTCACATGCGCGCCGACCTGGCAATCATGCCCGACATGGGAACCTGCCATCAGCATGCAGCGCTCGCCGATCCGGGTGATCCCGCCGCCGTCCTCGGTGCCGGTATTGGCGGTGACGTGCTCGCGGATGTCGCAATCGGCGCCGATCTCGAGCCGGGTCGGACCGCCGCGATAGGAGGCCGCCTGCGGCGGCGTGCCGAGCGAGGCGAACGGCTGGATCTTCGTGCGCGGGCCGATCACGGTATGGCCGGCGAGATGCACATGGGCGCCGAGCCGGCAGCCGTCGCCGATGCGCACGTCGGCGCCGATCACGCAATAGGGCCCGATGGTGACGTCGCGGCCGATCGCGGCGCCGGAGGCGACGCGCGCGCTGGGATCGACCGAGCTCATCGCTGCTGCCTCACTCGGTGCGCATCATGGCGCCGAGCTTGCCCTCGGCAACCAGCTCGCCGCGCACCTTGGCCTCACCGCGATACCACCACATGTCGCGGCGCCGCTTGAGCAGCTCGACATGGAATTCGACAGTGTCGCCGGGCAGCACCGGCTTGCGGAACTTGGCCTCGTCGATGGTCATGAAATAGACGTAGGGCGCAGCCTTCTTGCCGGAGGCGAGGATGCAGAGCACACCGCAGGTCTGCGCCATGCCTTCGAGCAGCAGCACGCCCGGCATCACCGGGTTGTTGGGGAAATGCCCCATGAAATGCGGCTCGTTGATGGTGCAGTTCTTGATGCCGATCGCGCTCTGCTCGCCGTTGATGTTGGTGATGCGATCGACCATCAGAAAGGGATAGCGGTGCGGCAACGAGCGCAAGATCTCGTGGATGCCGACCGCGTCGAGGCTGCCGTTCATTCGTCTGGTTCCTTTTCCGCTCCTGCGTCCCGTTTCGACAGCCGGCGCAAGGTCGAGACGCCGCGCAACCAATCACGCGACGGCTCGGCCGGATAGCCGCCCCAGCGTCCGCCGGGCGGCACGTCGTTCATGACGCCGGCCCGGGCGCCGATCTGCGCGCCGTCGCCGATCGTCAGATGATCCTTGAGCCCCACCTGCCCGCCGAGCACGACATAATCGCCGATCGTGACGCTGCCGGAAATGCCGGTCTGCGCCACCACGATGCAATGCCGCCCGATCGTGACGTTGTGGGCGATCTGCACCAGATTGTCGATCTTGCTGCCCTCGCCGATGACGGTGTCGCGTATCGCGCCGCGGTCGATCGTGGTGTTGGCGCCGATCTCGACGCCGTCCTGGACGATGACGCGGCCGACCTGCGGCACCTTCTCGTGGCCGCGCGGACCCGGGAGATAGCCGAAGCCGTCCTGGCCGAGCCGCGCGCCGGCATGGATGAGGACGCGGTCGCCGATCAGGGCGTTGCTGATCGCGGCGCCGGGGCCGACCGCGCAGTCGCGGCCGATCCGCACGCCCGGCCCGATCACCGCATTGGCGCCGATCGCGGTGCCCGAGCCGATCTCGGCGCCGGCGCCGATCACCGCGCCGGGATCGACGCTGACGCCGTCCTCGAGCCGCGCCTGCGGGTCGATATGGGCGGCCGGCGACAGGTCACGGCCGGCGCACAGCGAGGACGGCCGCAGCGCCTCGGGAAACAGCGCCCGCGCCACTGCGACCAGCGCGCGGTAGGGCGCGCGGCTGCGCAGCACCACGGTGCCGGCCGGCACCTCCCCCGCGAACCGCTCGGCGGCAAGGCAGGCGCCGGCGCGCGTCCTGGCCAGGAGGGCGGCATATTTCGGGTTGTCGATGAAGGTCAGGTCGCGCGGGCCGGCGGTATCGAGCGGCGCGACGTCGAGGATGCGCCGGTCGGCCGGCGCGCCGGGCGGCACTTCGGCTCCCGTCAAAGCAGCGATGTCCCCGATCGTCAGACCGCTCGTCTGCCTCAGGAATAACGGCTCGGTCATGACGTCAACAACCGTGGCGCGCGGGCCGCAGCGCCGAGAACTGCCGAGAGCTGCCAAAAACAGCCATGTCGCGGCCGCAGCCCAAGCCCGTGGCTCAAGCCTCTGGCCAAAGCCTGCAGCCGGCGATCAGAACTTGGTGCCGCCGCCGAACCGGAAGATCTGCGTGCGGTCATACGGCGCCTTCGACAGCGCATAGGCGATATCGAAGCGCAGCGGACCGAACGGCGAGTCCCAGATCAGGCTGCCGCCGACCGAGGAGCGGATGGTCTTGTCGTCGGCGAAGATGAAGGCTTCGCCGGGCGACAAGGTATAGCTGGTCGGCCCCTTGTAGCCCCAGATCGAGCCGGCGTCCGCGAACACCGCGGCCTTGATGCCGACTTCCTTCGGCAGGAAGTAGAGCGGCGTCTGCAGCTCGACCGAAGCGCCCCAGTACATGGTGCCGCCGAGCGCGTCGTTGGTGGTGCCGGGCGTCAGGTCGCGCGGACCGATGCCGGCCGGCTCGAAGCCGCGCACCAGGTTCGGACCCATCTGGAAGTGATCCAGCATGCGCAGGTCCTTGCTGCCCCAGCTCGCGACATGGCCGCCCTGGAAGCGCAGCACGCTGACGATATCCGGGAACACCTCGTAGTAGTTGCGCAGGTCCGCCGCGGTGCGGATGAAGTTGACGTCGCCGCCGACGCCGGCGAAGTCCTGCTTGCCTTCGAGCAGCAGGCCATTGGTCGGGTTCTTGTTGTTGTCGAGCGTGTTGTAGGCGAGCGTGTAGCCGACCGCCGAGGTCAGCGCCGCACCGCGCGCAAGGTCGGCGCGCACCGGCAGCGAAGCCTCGCCGTTGAGATAGCACGGCGTGCCGGCACCGGTGACGGTGTTGGGCAGCTTACAGTCGTCGTAGTAGCTCGGCAGCGTGATCTGCCGGCGGAACAGCGAATAGCGCAGCTGCAGCGACAGCTCCTCGGTCAACGTGAAGCCGAACCGCAGATTCGTGCCCACCGTCTCGGTGTCGTAGGACACGTAATTGGTGGCGAGCGTGCGCTTGGCGAACAAATCGACGCCGAAGCCGAGCCGGTAGCCGAGGAAATACGGCTCCGCGAACGACAGCTCGAAGCCGCGCGAATACTGGCCGTAGCTCACCGCGGCGCGGGCATACTGGCCGCGGCCGAGCAGGTTGCGCTCGGCGACCGCGACCTCGGCGAGGAAGCCGTCGGCGGTGGAGTAGCCGCCCGAGACCGAGAACTCGCCGGTCGCCTTCTCCTCGACATCGACATTGATGACGATGCGGTCCGGCGCCGAGCCGGGCTCGTTCGTGATCTTGACGGTCTTGAAGTAGTCGAGGTTCTTCAGCCGGCGCTCGGCGCGGTCGATCAGCGCGCGGTTGTAGGCGTCGCCCTCGGAGATGTCGAATTCGCGGCGGATCACGTAATCGCGGGTGCGGGTGTTGCCGCGGATATTGATGCGCTCGATATAGGCGCGCGCGCCCTCCTCGATCACGAAGACGAGGTTGACGCGGCGCTCGGCGAAGTTGCGGTCACCGTTCGGCCGCACCGTGGCGAAGGCATAGCCCTTCTTGGCCGCCTCGATCGTCATCGCCTCGACGCTCTTCTCGACCGCCTCGGCATTGTAGACGCTGCCGGCGCTCACCTTGAGCTGCGAGCGCAGCGCCGCGGGATCGAGCGCGCGCACATTCGACACCACGTCGACGGTGCCGACGCGATATTGCGGGCCCTCGTCGATCGTGAAGGTGATGATGAAGCCCTTCCTGGCTGGATCGTATTCGCCGACCGCGGAGACAATGCGCACGTCGGCATAGCCGTGCTTGAGGTAGAAGCGGCGCAGCAAATCGCGATCCGACTCGATGCGGTCGGGATCGTAGATGTCGGTGCTCTGCAGGAAGCTCAGCCAGTTCGACTCGCTGGTCTTGATGACGTCCTTCAGCCGCGAGGAGGAATAGGCCTTGTTGCCGACGAACTCGATCGACTTGACGCCGGTCTTCTCGCCCTCGGTGATCTCGAAGACCAGGTCGACGCGGTTGTTCGGCAGGTCGATGATCTTGGGCTCGACGCGGACGTCGAAGCGGCCGTTGCGGCGGTAAATCTCGATGATGCGCTGGGTGTCGGCCTGCACCGTGGCGCGCGACAGCGTGCCGCGCGGCTTCGACTGCACCTCGGCGGAGAGCTGGTCGTCCTTGGTCTTCTTGTTGCCCTCGAAGGCAACGCGGTTGATGACCTGGTTCTCGACCACGGTGACGACCAGACGGCCGCCGGCGCTGCGCGTGCGCACGTCCTGGAACAGGCCGGTCGCATAGAGCGCCTTGACGCCCTCGTCGATGGTCAGCGCGTCAAGCCGGCCCGAGCTCGAGCGGAAATAGGAGCGGATGGTATCGGCTTCGACGCGGCGGTTGCCCTCGACCACGATCGAGTTCGCCGACTGCGCATAGGCAATGGCGCCCAGCGGCGCGCCGACGACCACGGTCCCCAGCGCAACGCGCCCAAGGATCGCGCAGGCAAAGCTCAATCCCCGCCACATCCGTACCTGCAGTCGCATTCGCAACGCACCCTCTCGACCCTTGCGACCGAACCCTTGGGACGGATTCGCAGGATTCTTCCCTTGCCGCTGTGGCCCGTTTGTAACCTGTTTTGATGGCACCGCAACCTTAACTTCCGGTCGGATTTCTCTCTTTCCCTCAGAAAGTTGCCTTCATGCCACGGCTTTAAGACCCCGCCAGGTGGACGATGTCATTAAAGGTTGCAAAAATCATCAACATCAGAACCAAGGCAAGACCGATGCGGAACCCCATTTCCTGGGCGCGGTCGGAGAGCGGCCGGCCGCGGATCGCCTCGATCGCATAGAACAAAAGGTGACCGCCGTCGAGCAGCGGGATCGGGAACAGGTTCAGCAGGCCGATCGAGACCGACAGCACCGCGGCGAGATGCAGCAGCGCGACGATGCCGGCGGTCGCCACCTGGCCCGAGACCTGGGCGATGCGGATCGGGCCGCCAAGCTGGTCGGCGGCCTCGCGGCCCGCCACCACCCCGCCCAGATAGGACAGCGTCCGCTCGATCACGAACCAGGTCTCGCCGGCACCCATGGCCAGCGCCTTCAGCGGCCCGACCCGCTCGGTGCGGACATCCTGCGGCGCCGGCGAGCGGGAGATGCCGAGCACGCCGAGCCGGTGCACGTTGCCGAAACTGTCCTTGATCTCCTTGAGCGCAGGGGTCGCGGTCAGCGTCTGCCGCACGCCGCCGCGGTCGACCTCGATGCGCAGCGCCTGCCCGGCGTTGATCGAGACGATCCGCTGCATGTCGGAAAAGCTCTCGATGGCGACGCCGTCGATCGACAGCACCAGGTCGCCGGGCTGGAATCCGGCCTCGGCAGCGGCGCTGCCGGGCGTCACCGCGTCGACCCGCGCCGACGAGATCTGCTTGCCGTACAGCATGAAGATGCCGGCGAAGATCACGATGGCGAGCACGAAATTCGCGATCGGGCCGGCGGCGACCACGGCCGCGCGCGAGCCGACCGGCTTGTAAAAGAAGCTGCCGCGCTTGTCCTCGGCGCTCATCTGCTGCAGCGCGTCGTGGTCCGGCGTGCTGGCGGCGCTGTCGTCGCCGAGGAACTTGACGTAGCCGCCGAGCGGCACCGCCGACAGCTTCCAGCGGGTGCCGCGGCGGTCATTGAAGCCGATCAGCTCCGGCCCGAAGCCGACCGAGAACACCAGCACGCGGATGCCGCGCCAGCGCGCCACCAGGAAATGGCCGAGCTCGTGGAAGAACACCACGATGGTCAGCACGAACAGGAAGGGAATGAGATAGCCAGTCACGCCGCCGCCCAGGGCTCCGAGCCCTGCCATGATGTCGAATGTCATAAAATCCTCGTGCGGCCGCCGGCCGGCAGATGTCCCAGCACGCTAGGATGCCTTTGCGGCAATTTCGGGCAAGAGGGTTAAGGCTAATTCTCTCCCAACATGGTCAATAGCGAGGGCGGCCTCGACGCTGTCGGGCTCGGCCAGCAAGCCGCGCTGGTCGGCGGCGGCGAGGCTGCGCTCGACCAGGGCCGGAATCCCCATGAAACCTAGCCTGCCGGCCAGGAATTCCGCGACCGCGACCTCGTTGGCGGCATTGAGCACGGTCGGGGCCGCCCCGCCGGCCTCCAGCGCCGCGCGCGCCAGTCCCAAAGCGGGAAAGCGCAGCGGATCGGGCGTCTCGAAGGTCAGCGTGGCGATCCGTGCGAGGTCGAGCCGCGGCGCGGCATCGGCGATGCGCTGCGGCCAAGCCAGGCAATGCGCGATCGGGATGCGCATGTCGGGCGCGCCGAGCTGGGCGACCAGGGAGCCGTCGCGATATTCGACGAGCCCGTGCACGATCGACTGCGGATGCACCACCACGTCGATCTCGGCGCTCCCGAGCCCGAACAGGTGATGCGCCTCGATCACCTCGAGGCCCTTGTTCATCATGGTCGCGGAATCGATGGTGATCTTGGCGCCCATCGACCAGATCGGATGGCGCAGCGCCTGCTGCGGCGTGGCCGCGGCCATGGCCTCGCGCGTCCAGTCGCGGAACGGCCCGCCGGAGGCGGTGACGATGATGCGCCGCACGTCCTCACGGCGGCCGGCGCCGAGCGCCTGGAACACCGCGTTGTGCTCGGAATCGACCGGCAGCACGGTGGCGCCGCAGGCCGCAGCGCGGCGCATGAACAGCGCGCCGGCGCAGACCAGACTCTCCTTGTTGGCGAGCGCCACGGCGGCGCCGCGCTCGATCGCGGCGAGCGTCGGCCGCAAGCCGGCGGCGCCGGTGATCGCCGCGAACACCAGATCGGCCGGACGCTGCGCCGCCTCGACCAGCGCCTCGGCGCCGGCGGCAGCCTCGATCCCGGTGCCGGCGAGCGCATCTGCGAGATCGCGATAGCCCGAGGAGTCGGCAACCACGGCGACGCGCGCGCCGAGCTCGCGCGCCAGCGCCGCGAGCGCCGCGCCGTTGCGCAACGCGGTCACCGCCTCGAGCCGGTAGCGATCGCGCGCGCGCCGGAGCAGGTCCACGGTGCTGGCGCCGATCGAACCGGTGGCGCCGAGCAGGCTGATGCGGCGCGGCTTGGTCGCGGCGGCGGCTGCGGATGCGGCCGGCGCCTGCGGATCCGGTGCGGGGCTCATCAGGCTCACCATAGCATCAGCCCACGCGCCGGCGCCGCGAACCCGCCGCGCATGAGCCCGATCAGCGCCGCCAGGACGACCGCGGCGCAAAAGCCGTCGACGCGATCCATCACGCCGCCGTGGCCGGGGATCAGGAAGCCGGCATCCTTGGCGCCAAAATGCCGCTTGATGAAGCTCTCGAACAGGTCGCCGCCCTGCGAGGCGATCGACAGCAGCAGGCCGAGCGCAGCGAGCGGCAGCACCGCGGCCGACGGCGTCAGCGCCGCGACCGCAGCCGCCGCGAGAACCGCCGCGACGGCGCCGCCGATCGCGCCGGCCCAGGTCTTGCCCGGGCTGATGTGCGGCGCGAGCTTGCGGCCGCCGATCGCGCGCCCGACGAAATAGCCGGCGATGTCGGTCGACCACACCACCGCGAATACCAGCAGGATGGCGGTAAGCCCGAACGCCGGATCGGCGCGCAGCAGCAGCGTCGCGGCGAGCAGCAGGCCGGCATAGAGCACGCCGCCGGCGATCCAGAGCGCGCGGCGCGGCCCCGATACCAGCGCGATCCATTCGTAGAGCACCGCGGCCGCGCCCAGCGCCCAGAACAGCGCGAACGGCCAGCCCCCGAGCCAGGCGGTGACGAGCGCGAGCGGCACCAGCACCAGCGCGGCGATGACGCGGGTCACGAGATTGCTGCGCGGCCGCCGCGGCGGGAGCGCCTCGCGCCCGGATGCGTCCGCCACCGTCAGGATCCGGTGCGCGCGGCGAGGCCGCCGAACCGGCGCTCCCGTCGCTGATATTCGGCGATCGCCTGCTCCAGCGCGGCGCGATCGAAGTCCGGCCAGAACACCGGGAGGAACACCAGTTCGCTGTAGGCGGCCTGCCACAGCAGGAAGTTCGACAGCCGCTGCTCACCGCTGGTGCGGATGATCAGGTCCGGCGGCGGCAGGTCGGGCGCGTCGAGGAAACGCGCCAGCGTATCGGCATCGATATCGCCTTCCGCGAGGCCGCCGGAGCGGATCGCTGCGATCATGCGGCGCGCGGCGCGCACGATCTCCTGCCGCCCGCCGTAATTGAAGGCCACCACCAGCACCAGCCCGTCATTATCGGCGGTCAGCTCCTCCGCCTCGGTCAGCAGCCGCGCGATGTCGGTGGGCAGGCCGTCGCGCTCGCCGATCACGCGCACGCGCACGCCGTTCTTGTGCAGCTCGGCGAGATCGTTGCGGATGAAGCGGCGCAGCAGCCCCATCAGGTCGCTGACCTCGCTCGGCGGCCGCGTCCAGTTCTCGGAGCTGAAGGAGAAGATCGTCAGCACCCGGATGCCGAGCTCGCCGGCCGCGCGCACCGTGCGACGCAGCGCCTCGACGCCGCGGCGATGACCTTCAAGTCGCGGCAGGCCGCGCGCCGCGGCCCAGCGGCCGTTGCCGTCCATGATGATCGCGACATGATGCGGGACATCGGGACGCCGCTCATCACGGCGCGTCGCGTCGGCCTTCGGCTCGGCAGTCTGCGGCAGCTCGGCCATGAGACCTTCAATCCTCAGACGGTGAGGATTTCCTTTTCCTTGCCAGCGAGGAGATGATCGATCTCGGCGATCGCCTGGTCGGTCGCCTTCTGGATTTCCGCGGAGAAGCGCTCCTGGTCATCCTTGCTGATCTTGTGGTCCTTCTCCAGCTTCTTGACGATGTCGATGCCCTCGCGCCGCACATGGCGCACCGCGACGCGCGCGGCCTCTGCATATTTGTGGCCGACCTTGACCAGCTCCTTGCGGCGCTCCTCGTTGAGCTCGGGGATGCGCAGGCGGATCACCTGTCCCTCGGTCGCCGGCGACAGGCCGAGATTGGAGTTGACGATCGCCTTCTCGACCGCGTGGACCAGCGAGCGGTCCCAGACATTGACCGAGATCATGCGCGGCTCCGGCACGCTGACGGTGGCGCATTGGGTCAGCGGCATGTGCGAGCCGTAGGCTTCGACCTGCACCGGGTCGAGCAGATGCGCCGAGGCGCGGCCGGTGCGCAGCCCGGCGAGCTCGCCCTTGAGGACCTGGATCGAGGCCTGCATCTTGCGCTTGAGTTCGTTGAGATCGTAGGTGTCGTTGGCCATGATATCCTCGCCGGGTGTCTGCAATGGGGTGGACGGCGCGTCCTAGCTCGTGACCACGGTCGCGCGGCCGCTGCCGCGCAGCACCGCCTCGATCGCCCCGGCCTCGCCGAGCGAGAACACGATGATAGGCATCCGGTTTTCGCGGGCAAGCGCGAAGGCGGCGGCGTCCATCACCCGCAGATCGCGCTCGATCGCCTCCTGGTGGGTCAGCCGCTCGTAGCGCGTCGCCTTGGGGTCCTTCTTCGGGTCGGCGCTATAGACGCCATCGACATTGGTGGCCTTGAGCACGGCGCTGGCGCCGAGCTCGGCGGCGCGCAGCACCGCGGTGGTGTCGGTGGTGAAGAACGGATTGCCGGTGCCGGCGCACAGGATGGCGATGCGGCCCTTGGACAGGTGCTTGAGGGTGCGCGGCCGGTTGTAGCTCTCGCACACCGACGGCATCACCAGCGCCGACAGCGTGCGCGCCTCCCGGCCCTGGCGCTCGATCGCGGCTTCCAGCACCAGCGCGTTCATCACGGTCGCCAGCATGCCCATGGTGTCGCCGACCGGGCGCGGCACGCCGCGCGCGGACACCTCGACGCCGCGGAAGATGTTGCCGCCGCCGACCACGACGGCGATCTCGACGCCGAGCCGGCTCGCCGCGACCAGGTCGGCGGCGATGCGGTCGACCACCGGCTGATGGATGCCGAAACCTTCGGCGGCGGCCAGCGCCTCGCCGGAAATTTTGACGACGACGCGCCGGTGGGCCGGGTCAGTCATGCTGTGCGATCCCCCAATGCTCGCGATCCTCCGATCCGGATCGCCGCTTCGGATTGGCGGATCGGCATCGGCCGATCAGGCTTGCTGATCAGCTCTGACCGGCGGCCGCCGCGACTTCCGCGGCAAAGTCGGATTCCTGCTTCTCGATTCCCTCGCCCAGAGCATAGCGCACATAGCCGGCGATCCTGATGGGTCCGCCGACCTTGCCCTCAGCTTCCTTGAGCGCCTGCGCCACGCTCTTCTTGTCGTCGAAGATGAAAGGCTGCTCCAGCAGCGTCGATTCCTTGTAGAAGGTCTTGAGGCCGGACTCGACGATCTTGTCGATCACGTTCTCCGGCTTGCCCTGCTGGCGGTACTTGTCGGCGAGCACGTCCTTCTCGCGGCGGACCACGTCCGGATCGAGGCTCGCGGCATCGAGCGCCTGCGGATTGGCCGAGGCGATATGCATCGCCACCTGCCGGCCGATCTGCGCCAGCTCGTCGGCCTTGCCGGGCGATTCCAGCGCCACCAGCACGCCGATCTTGCCGAGCCCGTCCGACACCGCATTGTGCACATAGGTCGCGACCACGCCCTGCCCGACCGACAGCGCGGCGGCGCGGCGCAGCGTCATGTTCTCGCCGATCTTGGCGATGGTCTCGGACAGCGCCTCGGCGACCGTGATGCTGCCGGCCTTGGCGGCCTTGATCGCCTCGACATCGGTGCCGACGTCGAGCGCGACATCGGCGATCATCTTGACCAGGCCCTGGAACAGATCGTTGCGGGCGACGAAGTCGGTCTCGGAATTGACCTCCACCATCGCCGCCTTGGTGCCTTTCACGAACACGCCGATCAGGCCTTCCGCGGCGACGCGTCCGGCCTTCTTGGCAGCCTTGGACAGGCCCTTCTTGCGCAGCCAGTCCTGCGCCGCCTGCATGTCGCCGCCGGTCTCGGTGAGCGCGGCCTTGCAGTCCATCATGCCCGCTCCGGTGGTCTCGCGGAGCGTCTTGATCATGTCGGCGGTGATCGAAGCCATTGTCTTTTATCCTTCGAACGGGGCTGGCGCGAAAGCAGACACGCAGCGCAAGCGCTGCGCGCTGCGGTCATTCGGCCGTGAGCTCTTTGGCCTTGGCGATCCAGCTGTCGACGCGGCCGGGCAGACCGACCTCCTCGCCGACATTATGCGCAGCCACAGAAGACAGTTCCGCGATCTGCGAATAATGGAAGATGCCGAGATCGTTGAGCTGCTTCTCGATCGCGCCGGAGACGCCGGGAAGCTTCTTGAGGTCGTCGGCGACACCGCGCGGCCCGGACAGCGGCTCGAAACCGAGATCGCCGGTGGTCAGCGGCTCGGCCGAAATCTCCTCCTCGATCGGCTTGGCGGCGGCGCCGATATCGATGCCGGCCTCGCCCTGCGCGCGGGAAATGCCGTCGATCGCCGCGCGCGCGACCAGTTCGCAATACAGCGACACGGCGCGGCTGGCGTCGTCATTGCCGGGGATCACGTAGCTGATGCCGTCCGGATTGCAATTGGTGTCGACCACCGCCGCGATCGGGATGCCGAGCCGGCGCGCTTCCGCGATCGCGATGTCTTCCTTGTTGGTGTCGATCACGAACAGCATGTCGGGCACGCCGCCCATGTCCTTGATGCCGCCGAGCGAGCGGTTGAGCTTGTCGCGCTCGCGGGTGAGATCGAGCCGCTCTTTCTTGGTGTAGCCCTGCGCCTCGTTGGAGGCGAGCATCTCGTCGAGCTTGCGCAGCCGCTGGATCGAGCCGGAGATGGTCTTCCAGTTGGTCAGCGTGCCGCCGAGCCAGCGCGAATTGACGTAGTATTGCGCGCAGCGCTTGGCGGCGTCGGCGATCGCGTCCTGCGCCTGGCGCTTGGTGCCGACGAACAGGATGCGGCCGCCCTTGGCGACGGTGTCGCTCACCGCCTGCAGCGCGCGATGCAGCATCGGCACGGTCTGGGCGAGATCGATGATGTGGATGTTGTTGCGGGTGCCGAAGATGTAGTCGCCCATCTTCGGGTTCCAGCGGTGGGCCTGATGGCCGAAATGCACGCCAGCTTCCAGGAGCTGACGCATCGTGAAGTCAGGGAGCGCCATTGGTTCTTCTCCGGTTGGTCCGCCGCGAACCGTGTGAGCCCGCGCCGTAAGGCGGGCCACCGGACGGCAACAGGCCCGGTTGTCGGGGGCCAGCGCCAAGGTCCGCGTGAGTGATTGCGTGTGCCTATAGCGGCTCGCCGCCGCCAGCGCAAGCCGGCCGCGGCTTCCGATCACTCTGAAGATTTGGCGCTAACCGGCTTTGGAGACGCGCTTTTCCCTGCTGCGCGACCATTCCGTCACGGTTCCGGTCTCGTTGTCGAGCAGCATCTGGAGGTCGAAATAGCGGAACTCGGGGCGGGCGCCGGTGCGCTGCGCCACCGCGTCCTGCCACACCGCATTGTGGGCGTGCTCGGCATCCGCCCGGGTCGGCCAGACATAGAGGCCGGCGCAGGTCTGGCCGTCCTCCGACAGCAGGTAATATTTGCGCGCCAGCTTGGGATTGGCACGCCAGTGCGGCAGCGTGGCGCGCGCGCCGTCGAGGATGTCGTCCCAGTCCGCCCCGCTCGGAGCGCGGAAGGTCACCAGTTCGACGATCATCGGCCGTCCTCCCCCTTCCGCCGCCTACACCGCCTCGACCTGCACCACGCCCGGCACCGCCTTGATGGCACCGGCGATCTGCGGCGAAATCCTGAAGCGCCCCGGCAGACGCACCTGCGCCTCGCCGCCCTGGCGCAATTGCAGCACCAGCGTCACCTCGCCGCCCTCGCCATCCGCGCGCGGCTCGAGCCGCTTGCGGATGCTGTCGAGCGGATCGTCGGCAGCGATATGGATGCGCAGATCCGACTGGCGCGCCGCCGACACCGCGTCGAGCGGCTTGGCCGACTGGATGCGGGCGCGCACGTCCTCGCCCTGCACCTCGCCGCTGAGGAACAGCAGCACATTGGCGCCCGGCTCGAGCATGTCGCGGTATTCCGCGAGTCCCTCCGCGAACACGATCGCCTCGTAATGGCCGGTCGGATCGGACAGGCCGAAAATGCCCATCTTGTTGCCGGTCTTGGTGCGGCGCTCGAGCCGCGACACCACGGTGGCGCCGACCTTGCCGGCGGTGGCGCCGTTCTTCACCGAGTTGCAGAACTCAGCCCAGTTTTGCGCCTTCTCCCGCTGCAGCACCGCGGCATAGTCATCGAGCGGATGGCCGCTCAGGAAGAAGCCGACCGCGTCATATTCGCGCTTGAGCCGGTCGGCCGGCAGCCACGGCTCGACCTTGGGCAGCACCAGCGGCTCCGGCGCGCCGCCGCTGCCGAACATGTCGCTCTGCCCGATCGCGGCGCTCTCGTGCGCGCGCTGGGCGCGGCCGAGCACCGCATCCATCGCCGCGAACACCGCGGCGCGGTTGCGCTCTAAGGCATCGAAGGCGCCGGCCGCAGCGAGGCTTTCGAGCACGCGCTTGTTGACGGCGCGCGGATTGATGCGCTGGGCAAAGTCGGCGAGGCTCGTGAACGGCCCGGCCTTGCGCGCCTCGACGATCGCCTCGACCGCCTGCACGCCGACGCCCTTGAGGGCGGCAAGCGCATAAATGATGGTGTCGCCCTCGACGTCGAACGCCACGCCGGAGCGGTTGATCGAGGGCGGCTCGACACGGATGCCCAGGCGCTGCGCCTCGGCGCGGAATTCCGACAGCTTGTCGGTATTGTTCATGTCGAGCGTCATGGTCGCGGCCAGGAACTCGACCGGATGGTTCGCCTTCATATAGGCGGTCTGGTAGGCGACCAGCGCATAGGCCGCGGCGTGGCTCTTGTTGAAGCCGTATTCGGCGAAGCGCTCGAGCAAGTCGAAGATGGCGTCGGCCTGGTCGCGCGAGATGCCACGCTCGGTGCAGCCGGATACGAAGCGGCTGCGCTGCGCCTCCATCTCCTTGCGGATCTTCTTGCCCATGGCGCGGCGCAACAGGTCGGCCTCGCCGAGCGAGTAGCCGGCGAGGATCTGCGCCGCCTGCATCACCTGTTCCTGATAGACGATGACGCCGAAGGTCTCGCGCAGCACCTCCTCGAGCTTGGGATGGATGTAGTCGGGCTGCTCCAGCCCGTGCTTGCGCGCGCAATAGGTCGGGATGTTGGCCATCGGGCCGGGGCGGTAGAGCGCGACCAGCGCGATGATGTCCTCGAAGCGGTCCGGCCGCATGTCGAGCAGCGCGCGCCGCATGCCCTGACTTTCCAGCTGGAAGATGCCCACCGCCTCGGCCCGCGACAGCATCTCGTAGGTCTTCCTGTCGTCGAGCGGGATCGCCGCAAGGTCGAGCGCGACGCCGCGCCGGCGCACCAGATTGACCGCGGTCTGCAGCACGGTGAGCGTCTTGAGGCCGAGGAAGTCGAACTTCACGAGGCCAGCCGGCTCGACCCATTTCATGTTGAACTGGGTCACCGGCATGTCGGACTTGGGATCGCGGTAGAGCGGCACCAGTTCGGCGAGCGGACGGTCGCCGATCACGATGCCGGCGGCATGCGTCGAGGCGTGGCGGGTCAGGCCTTCGAGCTTGCGCGCGATGTCGAAGGCGCGCTTGACCACCGGGTTCTCGGCGGCCTCGGCCTGCAGTTTCGGCTCGTCGTCGATGGCGCGCGCCAGCGTGACCGGATGCGCCGGATTGTGCGGCACCAGCTTGCACAGCTTGTCGACCTGCCCATACGGCATCTGCAGCACGCGGCCAACGTCGCGCAGCACGCCGCGCGCCTGCAACGTGCCGAAGGTGATGATCTGCGCGACCTGGTCGCGGCCGTAGCGCTCCTGCACGTAACGGATCACCTCGTCGCGGCGGTCCTGGCAGAAGTCGATGTCGAAGTCCGGCATCGACACGCGCTCGGGATTGAGGAAGCGCTCGAACAGCAGGCCGAAGCGCATCGGGTCGAGATCGGTGATGGTCAATGCATAGGCGACCAGCGAGCCGGCGCCGGAGCCGCGGCCGGGGCCGACCGGAATGCCCTGCTGCTTCGCCCACTGGATGAAGTCGGACACGATCAGGAAGTAGCCCGGATATTTCATCCGCTCGATGACATCGAGCTCGTAGGCGAGCCGGGTGTCGTAGTCCGCGCGCGCGAGGCCCGGCGCCATGCCGTGGGCCGCAAGCCGCGCCGCGAGGCCGTCCTGCGCGCGCCGACGCAGCTCCGCGCTCTCGTCGGCCGCTTCCCCGCCGCTGGTGAAGCGCGGCAGGATCGGCGCGCGGGTGCGCGGGCGATAGCTGCAGCGCTGCGCGATCTCGACAGTCGAGGCCAGCGCTTCCGGCAGGTCGGAGAACAGGCTGACCATCTCAGCGCGGGTCTTGAAGCGGTGCTCGGCGGTGAGCTGCCGCCGGTCGGTCTCGGCCAGCAGCTTGGCCTCGGCGATGCAGATCAGCGCGTCATGCGCCTCGTAGTCGGCGGCGGAGGCAAAGAACGGCTCGTTGGTGGCGACGAGCGGGATGGCGTTGTCATAGGCGAGGTCGAGCAGCGCCGGCTCGGCGTCGCGCTCGGCGACCATGCCGTGGCGCTGCAATTCGACATAAAGCCGGTCGCCGAACAGCGCCTGCAGCGCTGCGCAGCGCGAGCGGGCGAGCTGCACCTGGCCGGCAAGGATCGCAGCATTGAGCGGGCCGCCCGGACCGCCGGTGAGCGCGATGATGCCGTCGGTGGCTCCCTCGAGCCATGCGAGCTTGAGGTGCGGCGCCTCGTTCGCCGGCGTCTCCAGGAAGGCGCGCGAGGAGAGCCGCATCAGGCTGCGGTAGCCGGCCTCGGTCGCCGCCAGCAGCACGATGCGGCCATGCCGGACCACCTGGTTCGGCCGCGCCTCGTGGTCACCGAAATCGACCGCAAGCGCCGCGCCGATGATCGGCTGGATGCCGCTTCCCGCCATCTTCTCGGAGAATTCCAGCGCCCCGAACATGTTGTCGGTGTCGGTGAGCGCCAGCGCCGGCTGGCTGTCAGCCTTGGCGAGCTCGGCGAGCCTGGCGATCGGCAGCGCGCCTTCGAGCAGCGAATAGGACGAGTGCACCCGCAGATGCACGAAATCGAGCTTGGCGGTCATCGCGAGGCGGTCATTCCGGGTCTGATGCGGTCGATATGGACCTGATTCCTTAGGTCCGCGATGGTGGGAGCCGCAGCCCGCCAAGTCCACCCGCGATCCGCTGCCGGCGCAGCCTTGCGCCGGCTATCCCCAGGCCAGCCTGGCGGTTCCATCCTTGCGACGCGATGGCGGTCACCGCCAGCCGCCTGCAGATGCAGCACTATCTCTTACGGGCGGCCCCCCCCCCGCATCTCTTACGGGCGAGCCCCCGCCGTCCGCGCCCAGCGTTCGGAGCCGGCGTCTCGCGGCGCGCATCAGACCGCGCCGAGCACCTGCGCCCAGATCGCCACCATCGCCACGAACAACGCCAGCGAAGCCAGCGCCGCCGCTTCATGGACTACCGCCCGGATCATGCACCCCTCCCGTCGTTAGAACGGACAAAGAACATAGTTCATTTTTTGTTCTCACGTCAAGGGGCGCCTCAAGAGCTGAGACCGGCCCCGAGAAATTAGACCTAAGACTGAAACCCCGAGACCGGACTGGAGAGATTGGGATCCACGAGACTGGACGCCGAAACTGGCCCAGGAAACTGAATCAAAAGGCTAAACCTGAGAACAAAACGCTTCCGGCTGGGTCCTGCCCCGCGTTGAGGCAGCGCCCTCAACCGAGCCCGTCCGGCCTCACTCCATCTCCACCACCTGCCCGTCACGCAGCGTGACGCGGCGGTCCATGCGTGCGGCGAGTTCCAGATTGTGGGTGGCGACGATGGTGGCAAGACCGGAAGCGCGCACCAGCTGCTCCAGCGTATGGAACACGTGATCCGCGGTGTGCGGGTCGAGATTGCCGGTCGGCTCGTCCGCCAGCAGCAGCCGCGGCGCATTGGCGACCGCCCGCGCGATTGCGACCCGCTGCTGCTCGCCGCCGGATAGTTCCGCCGGGCGGTGGCTGACGCGGGCACCGAGCCCGAGATAGCCGAGCAACTCGCCGGCGCGGCGGCGCGCCTCGGCGCGCGGCAGGCCGCGGATCATCTGCGGCAGCATCACGTTCTCGAGCGCGGAGAATTCCGGCAACAGGTGGTGCGACTGGTAGACGAAGCCGACCTGCTCGCGGCGCAGCCGCGTGCGCTCCGCGTCCGACAGCTCTGCGGTCGGCAGGCCGTTGATATAGACCTCGCCATGGTCGGGATGCTCGAGGAGCCCGGCGAGATGCAGGAGCGTCGACTTGCCAGAGCCGGACGGCGCCACCAGCGCGACCGACTGCCCGGCCCAGACCGCAAGCTCGGCGCCGTTGAGAATGTGCAGCGTGGTCTCGCCCTGCCGGTAATGCCGCTCGATCTGGTGCAGGAACAGGACCGGGATCTCCTGCGTGTCGATCTCCTGCATGTCGTCGGCGCCGTCGATGTCACTCATAGCGCAGCGCCTCCACCGGATCGAGCCGCGCCGCGCGCCAGGACGGATAGAGCGTCGCGAGCAGCGACAGCGTCAGCGCCATCACCACCACGGCGGTGGTCTCGCCGACGTCGAGATCGGCCGGTAGCCGCGACAGGAAGTAGAGCTCCGGCGAGAACAGCTCGGTGCTGGTGAGCCAGGACAGGAACTGCCGGATCGATTCGATGTTGCGGCACACCACCACGCCGAACAGGAAGCCCATCACCGTGCCGGTGACGCCGATCGAGGCCCCGGTGATCAGGAACACGCGGGTGATCGCGCCCTGCGTTGCGCCCATGGTGCGCAGGATGGCGATGTCCTGGCCCTTGTCCTTCACCAGCATGATCAGACCGGACACGATGTTGAGCGCCGCCACCAGCACGATCAGCGTCAGGATCAGGAACATGACGTTGCGTTCGACCTGCAGCGCGTTGAAGAAGGTGGCGTTGCGCTGGCGCCAGTCGACCATGAAGATCGGCCGCTTGGCGGCGTCCGACACCGCCTTGCGGAAATTGTCGATGCGGTCGGGATCGGTGGTGTAGACCTCGATCGCGGTGACGTCGCCGGCGCGGTTGAAGTAAGCCTGCGCCTCCTTGAGTGGCATGAACACGAAGGCGGCGTCGTATTCCGACATGCCGATCTCGAACACCGCAGCGATCTTGTAGATCTTGATGCGCGGCATGGTGCCCATCGGCGTCACCGCGCCGCGCGGCGCCACCAGCGTGAGATTGTCGCCGGCGCGCACCGAGAGCTGATCGGCAAGCCGCCGGCCGATGGCGATGCCCTGGCCTTCGTCGAAGCCTTCGAGCGAGCCCTGCTTGATGTTGTTGGCGATCGACGGCAGCTTCGTCAGATCGGCGAGCCGGATGCCGCGCACCAGCACGCCGCCGGCATTGAACGGCGAAGACGCCAGCGCCTGGCCCTCAACGATCGGCGCGGCGAGCCGCACGCCGGCGACCCCGTTGATGCGCGCGGCGACCTCCTCCCAGTCGGTGAGCGGCGATTCGAGCGGCTGGATCAGGAGATGGCCGTTGAGGCCGAGGATCTTGTCGAGCAATTCCTTGCGGAAGCCGTTCATCACCGCCATCACAATGATCAGTGTGGCGACGCCGAGCATGATGCCGAGGAACGAGAACCCGGCGATCACCGAGATGAATCCCTCCTTGCGCCGCGCCCGCAGGTAGCGCAGCGAGAGCATCCATTCGAACGGAGAGAAGGGCCGCGTGCCGGAGAGCTGGCTCATGAAGATCGGGTTCCCGCGCGCCGAATGTTCACACGATTCTGGCGGATTCATGCCGCGGCCGGGCAACAAAGCCGGCGTCGGCCACAGGAAATCGCGCCGTCCTCACCGCGCCAGCCGGTCGGCCGCGGCGGCGAGCGACATCATCTCGCGGCTGCCGTCGGCACGGCGCTTGACCTCGACCTTGCCCTCGGCGAGGCCGCGCGGCCCCACCATCACCTGCCAGGGAATGCCGATCAGGTCGGTTGCGGCGAATTTCGCGCCGGCGCGCTCGTCGAGATCGTTGTAGAGCACCTCGACGCCCTTGCCGGTGAGTTCGCGATAGAGCGTTTCGCAGGCCGCGTCGGTCGCGGCGTCGCCCTGCTTGAGGTTGAGGATCGCGACCTTGAACGGCGCCACCGGCTCCGGCCAGATGATGCCGGCGTCGTCGTGCGAGGCCTCGATGATCGCGGCGACGAGCCGCGATGGGCCGATGCCGTAGGAGCCCATATGCACCGGCACCTCGCCGCCCTCGCCGGTCGCGACCACGGCCTTCATCGGCTGGGAATATTTGGTGCCGAAATAGAAGATGTGCCCGACTTCAATACCACGCGCGGAAACCTGCCGGTCGGCCGGCAGCTTGGCGAAGGCCCCAGCGTCGTGCTTCTCCGAGGTCGCGGCATAGAGCGAGGTCCATTTGTCGACGGTCGCCTGCAGGCCGGCGACGTCGTCGAAATCGACATCGGCATCCGGCACCGGGAAATCGAGATAGTCCTTGTGGCAGTAGACCTCGCTCTCGCCAGTGGAGGCGAGGATGATGAATTCGTGGCTGAGATTGCCGCCGATCGGGCCGGTGTCGGCCACCATCGGGATCGAGCGCAGCCCCAGCCGCGCGAAGGTGCGCAGATAGGCGACGAACATCTTGTTGTAGGAGTGCCGCGCGCCGGCCTGGTCGATGTCGAAGGAATAGGCGTCCTTCATCAGGAATTCGCGGCCACGCATCAGGCCGAAGCGCGGCCGCACCTCGTCGCGGAACTTCCACTGGATGTGATAGAGGTTGAGCGGCAGGTCCTTGTAGGAACGCACATAGGCGCGGAAGATGTCGGTGATCATCTCCTCGTTGGTGGGGCCGTACAGCATCTCGCGCTCGTGGCGGTCCTTGATGCGCAGCATCTCCTTGCCGTAGTCGTCGTAGCGCCCGCTCTCGCGCCATAGCTCGGCCGACTGGATGGTCGGCATCAGGAGCTCGATGGCGCCGGCGCGGTCCTGCTCCTCGCGCACGATCTGCACCACCTTCTGCAGCACGCGGAAACCGAGTGGCAGGAATGCATAGATGCCCGCGGCCTCCTGCCGCAGCATGCCGGCGCGCAGCATCAGGCGATGCGACACGATCTCCGCCTCGCGGGGCGGCTCGCGCAGGATCGGCAGGAAAAAGCGGGACAGGCGCATGGGATAGAATGATTCGCTATGAGGAGGCCGCAGCCCGAGTGAAACCGTATCGCCTGGCAAAACACAAGGGCGCAGGACATAGGGGCGCAAGGCCGTCTGAGTGCCGGCGGCCGGCCGAATGAAGGCCATTTCAAAGCGCCCGACGCCGTGCTAACGCTGCGCCGGCGAGGCTGTGACATGCGAGAGCTGTGGCGAGGATTGACGGCCCTGGCGGCGTCTGCCGCGCTGGTGCTGCATCTGCTGCTGACCGCTCTGACGCCGGCCATCGCGGTTCCCGCCGGCTTCGATCCCGCCCAATTCGACCCCTATGCCATCACCTGCCTGAACGGCGGCCACGGCGCGGCCGGTGGCGCACCGGAGCAGCCGGCACAATTGCCCGCGCATCAGTGCGATCTCTGCGTGATGTGCGCGGCGGTTGCATTGCCCGCTCCCGAGCAGGCCGGCGTCGCGGCGGCGCCCATTGCCGGAACCCGCCTGGTCGCGCTGCCCGCGCAGTCGCCGCGCGCCGCCACTTTCGAGCAACCACGACTGCCGCGAGGTCCACCGCAGGCCGCCTGAGCCGTGCGGCGCAAAACGCCGCGCAAACTCTCCGGTGTGTTGAAGGTGGACCATGTCTCCGATCGTTCCGCTGGGCGGCGCCAGGCCGCTCAGTCCCCTTGCGTGCAGCACGGCAGCGCGTGTGGGACTGATGATTGCCGTGCTGATGCCGCTCTCCCCTGCGCAGGCGCAGACCGTCGATATTCCCGAAATCGTCGTCGACGCTCCCGCCGCCGGCGGCTCGCTCACCGTTCCTGACGTCGCGCAGCAACGCCAGGAGCTGAACAAGACCGCGGGCTCGGTCGGCTTCGTCGATGCCGAAAGCTTCAAGGACCGCTACGCCAACAATCTGCGCGACGTGCTCAAGGACGTGCCCGGCGTGTTGACCCAGGAACGCTACGGGCAGGAGCTGCGGGTCTCGATCCGCGGCTCCGGCATCGCCCGCGCTTTCCATGCCCGTGGCGTCGAAATCCTGCAGGATGGCATCCCGTTCAATTTCGCCGACGGCAGCGGCGACTACTATCAGATCGATCCGCTCGCGTTGCGTGCGCTCGATATCTACAAGGGCGGCAACGGGCTCGCCTTCGGCTCGTCCTATCTCGGCGGCGCGGTCAATGCGGTGACGCCGACGGCCCACACCGCGATCGCCCCCAATGTGTTCCGCATCGATGGCGGCAGCTTCGGCACGCTGCGCGGCAACATCCAGGCGTCGCGGATCTGGGACAAGCTCGACGCGCTCGCCAACCTGACCGTGTCACACAGCGACGGCTATCGCGACCATGCGCGCCAGCAATACGAGCATTTCAACGGCAATATCGGCTATCAGGTCGCGCCCGGTATCGAGAGCCGGTTCTATCTCGGCGCCTACCGCACCGACCAGAAGCTGCCCGGCAGCCTGACGCTCTTCGACGCGCTCAACAATCCGCGGATGGCATCCGCCGCGGCGCTCGCCGGCGATCAGGCGCGCAATGTGCGCGCCGAGCGCATCGCCAACCGCACCACCTTCACCGGCGAGACCGGACGGTTCGACGTCGACACCTGGTTCATGCACAAGAACCTCTATCACCCGATCTTCCAGGTGATCGACCAGGACGGTTTCACCTACGGCATCGCGCCGCGCTACACCGCCGATCTCCGGCTCGGCGAACTGCGCAACGAGCTGATCGCCGGCGCGCGGTTCTTCGGCGGCAACAATGCCGCGCGCCAGTTCGTCAACGTCAGCGGCGGGCGCGGCGCGCAGACGCTCGATGCGCGGCAAGATGCTTACAACTATGAAGCCTATGTCGAGAACCGCCTGTTCGTGCTGCCGGAAGTCGCGCTGATGGCCGGCGCCAAGCTGCTGCGCGCCGAGCGCCGCTATACCGACTACGGCGGGCTGCCGGCCAATCCGCTCGCCAAGTCCGACAGCCGCAGCTTCGACGGCATCAACCCGAAGATCGGCGTGCTGTGGCAGCCGCGGCCGGACATCCAGGTGTTCGCCGACCTGACCCGCAGCCAGGACATCCCGGACTTCACCGACCTGACGCAGACCGTGGCAGCGACCACGCGGTTCGTGCCGCTCGATCCGCAAAAGGCGTGGACCGCCGAGGTCGGCACCCGCGGCCGGCTCGCCGACCTGAGCTGGGATTTGACCCTCTACCGGTCCTGGGTGCGCGACGAGCTCCTGCAGTTCACGGTCGATCCCAGCATCCCGGCCTCGACCTTCAATGCCGGCCGGACCGTGCACCAGGGCGTCGAGCTCGGCCTGTCGGCGACGCTCTTGCGCAATCTCGTGTCGCCGCAGGCCGGCGACACGCTGTCGCTGTCGCAACTGTGGACCTACAGCGACTTCCGCTTCGACGGCGACCGGCAGTACGGCGGCAATGCCATCGCCGGGGTACCGGAGCACGTGCTGCGGACCGTGCTCACCTACCGCCATCCGAGCGGCTTCTATCTCGCGCCGTCGCTCGACTGGGTGCCGCGCGGCGCCTTCGTCGATTACGCCAACACGCTGCGCGCGCCGGGCTACGCGCTCATCGGCCTGCAGACCGGCATCGAAATGGACAACGGCTGGCTGTTCTATGTCGAGGCGCGCAATCTCGCCGACAAGCGCTACGTCGCGGATTTCGGCACCGTGACCGACGCCCGCACCGCCGCGACCGCGGTGTTCTACCCGGGAAGCGGGCGCAGCATCTATGCCGGATTGCGTTATGCTTTCGATGCGCCGCGCCGCGCGAGCCGGTCATCGCCTTGATCCTCGAACCAGGAGACCGATCATGAGATTTCGAACCATCGCCCTCGCCGTCACGCTCGCCGCCTTGTGCGCCGCGCCCGCGCTGGCGCAGGACATCACGGCCGGCACGCTGCGCATCGCCAAGCCGTGGAGCCGCGCCACGCCGGGCGGCGCCAAGGTCGGCGGCGGCTATCTCACCATCACCAACACTGGCACCACGCCCGACCGCCTGGTCTCGGCCACCACCACGGTCGCCGACCATGTCGAAATCCATGAAATGGCGACGAAGGACGGCGTGATGACGATGCGGCCGCTCGCCAGCGGACTTGCCATCGAGCCCGGCAAGACCGTGGCGCTGGCGCCGGGCAGCTATCACCTGATGCTGATGAACCTGAAGGCGCCGCTCAAGCAGGGCGATAAGGTGCCGGTCACGCTCACCTTCGAGAAGGCCGGCAAGGTCGATGTCACGCTCGACGTGCAGGGGCTCGGTGCGCGTGAGCCTGGCGCCGGCGGCGCGATGCACCGGATGTGAGGCCGATCATGCAACGCTCGCTCACACTCCTCGCCGTTGCGGGGGTCATCCTGTCCGCCGCTCCTACCCTCGCCCATGTCACCCTGGAGACGCGCGAGGCGCCGGTCGGCGGCTCCTACAAGGCGCTGTTCAAGGTCGGCCACGGCTGCAATGGATCACCCACCGTGCGGCTGCGCGTGCGCATTCCCGAGGGCGTCATCGCGGTCAAGCCGATGCCCAAGCCCGGCTGGCAGGTGCAGACCGAGACCGGCAAGTACGACCGGTCCTACAGCTTCTTTCACGGGGCGACGCTGACGGAGGGCGTCAAGGAAGTGACCTGGAGCGGCCGGCTCGAGGATGCCTTCTATGACGAGTTCGTGCTCTCGACCTTCCTGTCCGACGCACTGACGCCGGGCCGCATGCTCTACTTCCCGGTGGTGCAGGAATGCGAGACCGGGGTCCATCGCTGGATCGAGGTGCCGCAGCCGGGCCGCGACGCACACGATCTCAAGGAGCCGGCGCCGGGCGTGCTGCTGCAACCGCGGCGATGATCGGCGCGGCCGCCCGCATCGTGTTGCTGCTGCTGGCGGCGCTGACAGCCGCTGCCGCCGGCACCACGGCAGCGCGGGCGCATGCTTCGCTGTTGTCGTCGCAGCCGGCCGACGGCGCCATGGCGGCGCGCGCGCCGGAGGCGGTCACCCTCACTTTCAACGAGCCGGTCTCGGCGCAGGCGCTGCGGCTGATCGGACCGGACGGCACGGCGACCGTGCTGCCGGTGCCGGACGCGGGCGCGACGCTCACCGTTCCGCTGCCGGCGCTGGCGCAGGGCACGCATCTTCTGAGCTGGCGCGTGATCTCGGCCGACGGCCATCCGGTCGGCGGCTCGCTGGTGTTCTCGGTCGGCCGTATCAC
>Ga0180222_1001068_pt1 | contig 32232 bp, 33 predicted proteins | sample eDN5th37CKraftOP_FD_151336 | JGI IMG/M metagenome (GOLD analysis project Ga0180222, IMG submission 151336) | Enriched Organic Plus compost microbial communities from Emeryville, California, USA - eDNA 5th pass 37_C Kraft OP (version 2) (version 2) ...
CAGCGCCAGCGCCTGCTCGGCGGCGCGCACGACCTCCTCGTCGCTGGCATCGGGCCGGCCGAAACGGATGTTGTCGCGCACCGAGGCGGCGAACACCACGCTGTCCTGCGGCACCAGCGCGATCCGCTTGCGCAGCGCCGCCGGATCGGCGGCCGGCAGCGGCACGCCGTCGAGCGACACCGTGCCCGCAGTCGGATCGTAGAACCGCAGGATCAGATGGAAGATCGTGCTCTTGCCGGCGCCGGACGGCCCGACGATGGCGAGCTTCTCGCCCTGATGCACGGCAAAGCTGACGTCGTCGAGCGCCGGCGTCTGCGGCCGGGTCGGATAGGCGAACGAGACATGCTCGAAGGTGACCTCGCCGCGCGCCGGCTCCGGCAGCGCCACCGGCAGCGCCGGCGCGCTGATCTGCGGCCGCGCCGCGATGAGCTCGGCGAGCCGCTCCGCGGAGCCCGCGGCCTGCGAAATCTCGCCCCACACCTCGCTGAGCTGGCCGAGCCCGCTCGCCGCGAATACCGCGAACAGCACGAACTGGCCGAGCCGGCCCGGCGTCATGTCGCCGGCGATCACGTCCTGCGCGCCGACCCACAGGATCGTCACCACGCTGCCGGCGGCAAGGAAGATGACGACCGCGGTGAGCGCGGCGCGCGCCTTGATCGAGCGCGCCGCCGCATCGTAAGCGCGCTCGACCGCGGCACCGAACCGCGTCGCCGCCATGGTCTCGTTGGTGAAGGCATGCAGGATGCGCGTGGCGCCGATCAGCTCCGCCGCGTAGGCCGAGGCATCCGCCAGCGTGTCCTGCGCGCCGCGCGCGCGCCGGCGCACCAGCCGGCCGAATGCCACCAGCGGCAGCACGATCACCGGGATCGCCAGCAGCACGAACAGCGACAGCCGCGGGCTCGTCACCACCATCATGGTGGCGGCGCCGAAGAACAGCACCAGATTGCGCAGCGCGATCGACACCGAGGCACCGACCGCGGCCTTCATCTGCGTAGTGTCGGCGGTGAGCCGCGACACCAGCTCGCCGGTGCGCGCATGGTCGAAGAACGACGACGACAGCCCGATCAGATGCGTGAACACGTCCTCCCGCAGATCGGCGACGACGCGCTCGCCGAGCGTGGTGACCAGATAGAACCGCGCCGCGCTCGCCGCCGCCAGCACCGCGGCGAGCGCCATCAGCACGCTGAAATACTGGTTGATGAGCGCCATGCGCTCGGCGGAGAAGCCGAAATCGATCATCCGGCGCACCGCGATCGGCACCACCAGGGTCGCGGCGGAGGCGGCCAGGAGCGCGACGAGCGCCGCGAGCGCGCGCACGCGGTAGCGCGCCACATAGGGCAGCAGCAGCGCCAGCGGCCTGAGCCGGCGCCGCGGCGCCGCTCCCGGCAGGTTCTCGTCTCTCGCCGCCTCGCTCATCGCCTCGCCGACCTCCTGCCGCGGCCGCAAAATGCCCCGCAAGTGCCGGTGAGACAATGCCTTTCCGGCATGGACGCGACCGGCGGGCCCGGCTTGCCGGCCGCCGCCGCCTCCTGTATAGAGCCGGCCAATCCATCAACACCAGAAAAGCGCGCCGCTCTCCGCGCGGGACCGCATGTCATGAAGGCCGATACCCATCCGGACTACCACACCATCACGGTCAAGATGACCGATGGCAGCGAATTCATCACCCGCTCGACCTGGGGCAAGGAAGGCGACGTGCTGTCGCTCGACATCGATCCGAGGTCGCATCCGGCCTGGACCGGCGGACAGCAGCAGCTCCTCGACCGCGGCGGCCGGCTGTCGCGCTTCCAGAAGAAGTTTTCCGGCTTCCTCAAGGAAGACACCAAGAAGTAGGCCGCGGCTCGCCGCCCGCGATCACGCCGTCCGTGTTGCTGCGGCCTTGCGGCCGCGGCCGGCGGCGCGGCCCTGCTTGATCTAGATCAAGACGGCGGCGGCGCACCGTGCGAACTCATTGCTTCTGAGGCAAGGCTTCCGAGGCAAGAGTTCGCGGACGTGAGTGCCCTTCCCCCTTGTATTCTCCATATCGGCAGCGACACCGCCTGCTATGGATGCGAGTATCTCGGCGATCCCCGGTCCGCCGGCCGCCTGTCCTGCACCCGCCGCCGGCTCGACGGCGGCCAGTTCCTGTTCATGCAGGGCGACGCCCGCAGCCAGATCTTCGTGGTGAAGACCGGCACGGTGCGGCTGTTCAAGATGCTGGACACCGGCAAGCGCCAGATCATCGGCTTCAAGTTCGCCGGCGAGTTCATCGGCCTCGGTCCCGACGCGAAACACGGCTACAGCGCCCAGGCGATCGGCGAAACCGAGCTGCGGGTGCTGCAGGCGGCCGTGTTCGACGCGGTCGCCGCCAACGATCCGCAAATCCTGTGGAAACTCTACGAGGCCGTCGCCACCGACCTGGCGCGGGCCCATGAGCTCGCCCTGACGATCGGGCGGCGCAGCGCGGCAGGCAGCATGGCGGCCTTCCTGCTCGAGATCGAGGCCCACACCGGCGCGCATGCCGGCTCCACCGCGACGCTGTCGCTGCCGATGCGCCATGCCGATATCGCCGATTATCTCGGCCTGACGCACGAAACCGTGTCGCGGCTGCTGGCGACGTTCCGCCGCCGCGGCCTGATCGCCGCGAGCGGCAGGAACGGCATCGTCCTGAAGCACCATGCGCTGCTGCGCGCGCTGGCGGACGGCCATCCGATCGGCGCGCTGGCGGGCTAAGCCGCGCCGGCCGCGCTCCGCGTCGCTGCCGCACAACGCTCTCGCCCCGACATGCTCCGGACTTGATTCAGATCATCCTGCGTCGCGCCGCGATCGGCTTGGGTGTGGCCGATCTCGCGCGGCATCGGCCGCGCGGCAACGACGAGAAGCACGGGGACTGGGCGTCATGAAACGAGTGGTTATCGCATTATCATCGCTGGTCGCGGCGGCGGCGCTGACGACGGGCGCCGCAGCGGCGGCCGATGTCGCGGCGCCGAAGCCGGCCTACAAGGCGGCGCCGGTGGCGGCGGAGTGGAATCCCTGGATGATCCGCGTGCGCGCGCTCGGCGTGATCACCCGCAATTCCGGCAGCGTCGATACCGTGCCGGGATCGGATCTGCGGACCTCCGACACCATCGTGCCGGAGCTCGACATCAGCTACTTCTTCACGCGCAACATCGCCGCCGAGCTGATCCTCGGCACCACGCGCCACAGCGTCACCGGTGCGGGCATCATCGACGGCGTGCCGGTCGGCAAGGCCTGGCTGCTGCCGCCGACGCTGACGCTGCAATATCACTTCACCGATTTCGGCGCGTTCAAGCCCTATGTCGGCGCCGGCGTGAACTACACCTGGTTCTACAGCCAGTCGGCCGGCAACAGCACGGTGTCCGGCCTCACCGTCACGCGCAGTAACCTGCACAATGCATTCGGCTGGGCGCTGCAGGCCGGCTTCGACTACATGATCGACCAGCACTGGGGCCTCAATGTCGACGTCAAGAAGCTGTTCCTGCGCGCCGACTGGGACGGCACCATCAACGGCCTGCCGTTCACCGGCAAGGCCAATCTCGATCCGTGGCTGATCGGCGCCGGCGTCACCTACAAGTTCTGACGCGACCGACAGGCGCGGACGACAAAGCCCGGCGCGATGCGCCGGGCTTTTTTCTCGTCTGTCGCTTGTCGCTATGTCGGCGCGGCGCGCTCAGCGCGCATCCTGCTCGAAGGCGGCGCGCAGCAGGCCGAGCTGACGGCTGACCGGGCTCGGCGCGATCATGTGCTCGGCCGGCGGCGGGCTGTGAATGGTCGCGTCGAAGCGGCGCACCTGCGCCTGCAACTGATGCGACCGCTTGATCAGATCGCGCAGCGGCGCCGGCAGCAGTTCGAGACTGTAGGCGTCGGTCTTCTCCACCGCGGAGAACTTGACCTTGCTCTTCTCCTTGTTGGCCTGCGCCAGCGACATCTCGCCTTCGCGCACGGCGCGGTGCAGCAGCAGCCACGATGCAAGCTGCATCAGCCGCGTGGTCAGCCGCATGCTCTCGGTCGCATAGGCGAGCGCCGCGGTGCGGTCGAGCAGCTTGGAATCGCGGCGGCCGGGACCGTCGAGATAGGTCGCCGTTTCCTCCACCAGCGCCATGCCGTCGCGGAACATGGCCGAGAACGCCTGCGAACTGGCCAGCCGTTCGCTGAAAGAAACGGGCTCCGCCCCTTGCGCGGGTTTGTCAAACATGCCGGTACGCCTTACCCAATCCGGAACTTCGCGGTGGTCCGCTTGTCGTTGGGCGCAAGCATGACGGCAGCCCCGCCCCCTGTCCAGCGGTGGCTTGCGACATAGTTGCCGCGTGCGGCCGTCGATGTCCCGGAATGGGACAAGGCCAGCAAAAAAAGAGCCGCCGGACGGCGGCTCTGAGTTGATAACAGGGAGGCGTCAAACAGAGTGGACAGGAGCCACTCGCGTCCATGAAGAAGATGGACAAGAGGATTAATGCCGAAGAAAGCTTAATGACGAGTTAAGTCAAATTGTTTGGAAATGTTTTTTATCGGCGCGTTCCGTCACCCTCTTATCGGCGGAAAACCTGATCGGCGGCGGCGCGCGAGGTGTTCTTGCGCGCGGCATCGGCTTCGAGGCGCGCAATCTCTTGCTTCAGCAGCGCGATGCGCTCGGCCAGTTCGCCCGCCGACAGGAGCGACAGATCCTGTCCGATCTCGTGGCTGATCTTGCGCTTGGGTCTGTCTTCGTCCTCGGCAGCAGGCATGGCGTTCCGACCGTCGATATCCACTTGGTCCGGCTCCAAATTTAGCCGCGGTCAGGCGGGTTGTCACATCCCGGCCGGCCGACTAAGACAGCCGGCGGCCCACCGGCCCGCCGCGCGCAACAGGCCGCCGGAGACTGCGAAGGACGACCGATGACCGCCCTGCCCTCCCGCATGACCGCGATCGCCATCCGCGCGCCGGGCGGGCCGGAGATGCTGGTGCCGCAGGAGATACCGGTTCCCGCACCGCGCGAGGATGAAATCCTGGTCAAAGTCGCGGCGGCCGGCGTCAACCGGCCCGATGTCGTGCAGCGCAAGGGCCTCTATCCGCCGCCGCCGGGCGCGCCGGACACGCCGGGGCTCGAGATCGCCGGCGAGGTCGCGGCCTGCGGCAGCGGCGTCACGCGCTGGAAGACCGGCGACAAGGTGATGGCACTCGTCGCCGGCGGCGGCTATGCGCAATATTGCGCGGCGCATGAGAGCCACGCGCTGGCGGTGCCGGCATCGCTGTCGATGGTCGAGGCCGGCGCCGTGCCCGAGACCTTCTTCACCGTCTGGCACAACGTGTTCGAACGCGGCGCGCTCAAGCGCGGCGAGACGCTGCTGCTGCATGGCGGCACCTCCGGCATCGGCACCACCGCGATCCAGCTCGCCAAGGCATTCGGCGCGCGCGTCATCATCACCGCCGGCTCCGCCGAGAAATGCGAGGCGGCGCGGACGCTCGGCGCCGATGTCGCCGTTAACTACAAGAGCGAAGATTTCGTCGCGGCGACCAAGGCCGCGACCGGCGGCAAGGGCGCCGACGTCATCCTCGACATGGTGGGCGGCGACTATATCGAGCGCAACTACGAGGCCGCGGCGGTCGAAGGCCGCATCGTGCAGATCGCGTTCCAGGGCTCGCCCAAGGCCACCGTCAATTTCAGCCGCCTGATGCTGAAGCGGCTGCACCATACCGGCTCGACGCTGCGGGCGCGGGCGGTCGCGGACAAGGCTGCGATCGCCGCAGCGATCGCGTGCGAGGTGCTGCCGCTGCTCGCGGCGGGCACGGTCAGGCCGGTGATCGATTCCACCTTTCCGCTCGCCGAGGCGGCGCAGGCCCATGCCCGCATGGAAGCCGGCGCGCATATCGGCAAGATCGTGCTGACGGTGTAGAACGAAGACGTGGCCGCGGCTGCGTCGCGGCCCGGACGGGGAATTCGGCGCGGGAGGCCGTGAAAACGGCGCAATGTGAACCCTCTATCGCGCCGCGAAGGGTGAAGGGGAATTTCGCTGTGGCATCGGGCCTTTCGCCCGATCGCCCGCAGACCGGAGGTCGCCGTTTGAAGCTGGTCCGCGCCGCGGCGCGAATGCTGATCGCCGTGACGGTGCTGCTGTGCGCCGGTGCGCTCGATGCGCAGCGCGCGCGGGCGCTCGATGCCGTCAGCGTGCGCGTCGATGCCGCGGCGATCGACCTCACCGATGCGGTCGAGCGGCAGAAGACCGAGACCGACCGCATCCAGGTCTCGACCGCGGCGGGACCGGACGGCATCGTGCGCCGCATCGAGGTGCGCGCCCGCGAGGGCTCGACCAACTGGGGCGTGTTCGCGCTCGCCAACAACGGCGACGAGCAGATCGACCGGCTGATCGTGGTGCCGCACTACCGCATGGTGGCGTCCGGCCTGTTCTGGCCCGACCTCGGCCTGTCGCGCGTGGTGTCGATCACGCCGTCCTCGGGCGACCGGCCCGACCGCCAGGACGCCAACAATTCCGACATCTTCCGCGTCACGCTCGATCCCGGCACGGTGATCACCTTCGTCGCGGAATTGCGCACCGACCGGCTGCCGCAGATCTATCTGTGGGAGCCCGACGCCTACAAGGACAAGATCAACAGCTTCACGCTCTATTACGGCATCGTCATCGGCATCGCCGGCCTGCTCGCGCTGTTCCTCACCATCCTGTTCGTGGTCAAGGGCAGCGTGATGTTCCCGGCCGCCGCCGCGCTCGGCTGGGCGGTGCTGATCTATATCGGCAACGACTTCGGCTTCTGGGGCAAGGTGTTCGATCTCTCGGCCGGCGCCGAGCGGGTGTGGCGCGCGTCCGGCGAGGCGATCCTCGCGGCGACGCTGCTCGTTTTCCTGTTCGCCTATCTCAACCTCAACCGCTGGCATGTGCGCTACATGCACATCACGCTCGGCTGGCTGGCGCTGCTGGTGGCGCTGGTCGCGGTCGCGCTGTTCAACCCGCCAATCGCGTCGGGCATCGCGCGCATGTCGCTCGCCACCATTGCGGTGTTCGGCCTCGCGCTGGTGATCTATCTCGCCACCCACGGCTTCGACCGCGCAGTGCTGCTGATCCCGACCTGGCTCCTGCTGGTGGCATGGACCTTCGCCGCGGCGCTTACCATCACCGGGCTCGTTACCAACGACATCATCGGCCCGGCGCTGCTCGGCGGTCTCGTCCTGATCGTGATGCTGATCGGCTTCACAGTGATGCAGCACGCCTTCGCCGGCGGCATCACCCACGGCATCGTCTCCGACGTCGAGCGCCGCGCGCTGGCGCTGACCGGCGCCGGCGACATGGTGTGGGACTGGGACGTCTCCGCCGACAAGGTGTTCACCAGCCCGGAGACCGAGCACCTGCTCGGCCTCAAGCGCGGCACGCTGGAAGGTCCCGCGGTGCTGTGGCTCGACGTGCTGCATCCGCTCGACCGCGACCGCTTCCGCACCGCGATTGACAGCCTGCTCGAGCAGCGCCGCGGCCGGCTGATGCAGGAGCTGCGCATGCGCACCAGCGAGGGCAGCTATCTGTGGTTCACGCTGAAGGCGCGGCCGGTGGTCGGCTCCGACGGCGAGGTGGTGCGGCTGGTCGGCACGCTGACCGACATCACCGAGTTCAAGAACGCCGAGGACCGGCTGCTGTTCGACGCCGTGCACGATAACCTCACGGGACTGCCGAACCGCGAGCTGTTTCTCGACCGCCTGGAGGCGGCGCTGAACTTCGCGCGCAGCGACGCCAGCATCCGCCCGACGGTGATGGTGATCGACGTCGACCGCTTCAAGCAGGTCAACGATTCGGTCGGCATGGCGGTCGGCGATTCCATCCTGCTGACGCTGGCGCGGCGGCTCGGCCGGCTGCTGAAGCCGCAGGACACGCTGGCGCGGCTCTCGGGCGACCAGTTCGCGCTGATCCTGGTCTCCGACCGCGAGCCGCCGCGCGTCACCGCGTTCGGCGAGACGCTGCGCCGCGCGGTGCGCGCGCCGATCACCTTCAACGACCGCGAGATCTTCCTCACCGCCTCGATCGGCCTGGCGATGACCGACGACCAGCCGCAGCGCAGCGAGGAGCTGCTCAAGGACGCCGAGCTCGCGATGTATCACGCCAAGCGCATCGGCGGCGACCGCATCGAGGTGTTCAAGCCGGCGATGCGTTCGCGCAAGACCGACCGGCTGACGCTCGAATCCGAATTGCGCCGCGCCATCGAGCGCGAGGAGATCAGCGTATTCTACCAGCCGATCGTGCGGCTCGAGGATCGCGCGATCGCCGGCTTCGAGGCGCTGGCGCGCTGGGACCATCCCAAGATGGGACGGATGTCGACCGCGGAGTTCATCTCGATCGCCGAGGAGATCGGGCTGATCGTCGATCTCGGCCTGTTCATGCTGGAGCGCACGGCGCGCCAGCTCGCGGCCTGGCAGCGCCTCGCGCGCGAGAGCGTGCCGGTGTTCGCCAGCGTCAATGTCTCGTCGCGGCAATTGCTGCGGCAGGACCTGCTGCACGATCTGCGCACCGTCCTGGCGCGCACGCCGCTGGTGCGCGGCTCGCTGAAGCTGGAGCTGACCGAATCGCTGGTGATGGAGAATCCGGAGCACGCGGCGCAGCTGCTCTCCCGCATCCGCGAGCTTGGCGCCGGCCTCGCGCTCGACGATTTCGGCACCGGCCATTCCTCGCTCGCCTATCTGCAGCGCTTCCCGTTCGACACCATCAAGATCGACCAGTCGTTCGTGCGCACCACGCAGCGCGGCACGCGGCCGGTGATCCTGCGCTCGATCATCGCGCTGGCGCACGATCTCGGCATGGACGTGGTGGCGGAGGGCGCGGAGACCGATTCCGACGCGATCGAACTCTACCAGCTCGGCTGCGAATATGCCCAGGGCTATGCCTTCGGCGAGCCGATGAGCGCCGAAGAGGCCACCCGCATGCTCACCGGCGACGACGCGATGGCGCTGGCGCGGTAGCCCACGCCTGCCGTCCGCCGGCGCGGCGGATCAGGCGTGGCCGGCGTCGCTCGACAGCATGCCCGGCATGATGCCGAGCTTCTGCAGCGCGCGGTCGTATTTCTGCTCGGTGTCGGCGCCGAAGATCAGGTCGGCGTCGGCGGCGCAGTGCAGCCAGCCATTGCCCTGGATCTCGTTCTCGAGCTGGCCCGGCGCCCAGCCGGCATAGCCGAGCGCGAGGATCGCGCTCTTCGGGCCGCCGCCGCGCGCGATCGCCTTGAGGATGTCAAGCGTCGCGGTCAGGCAGATGCTGTCGTCGATCGGCAGCGTCGCGTTCTCGATGAAGAAATCCGACGAATGCAACACGAAGCCGCGGCCGGTCTCGACCGGGCCGCCCTTGAACACCTTGACCCGGTCGGCGCGCCGCGACAGGTCGATGCGGTCGGCGGGCGGGATCACGTCGAGCTGCACCAGGAGATCGGAGAAGCTGATATCGGCGGCGGGATGGTTGACGACGATGCCCATCGCGCCTTCGCTGGAATGCGCGCACACATAGATCAGGCTGCGGCTGAAGCGCTCGTCCTGCATCACCGGCATGGCGATCAGCATCTGGCCGTCAAGGAATCCGCGAGCGGATTTGGGGAGCTTGCCTTTGCGCGATAGCGTCATGCGAGAAATCGCCTCGTGGATTCGCCCTTCGGAAACGAATCTTGGACGGGAAAGTTCATTGTGCAAGGCCGTTGCGGCGTCAATCGGGCCGAAATTGCCGCTTTTCGCGCCAAACTCACGATGAATTCAGTGGCCCTGCCGGGGCGCTTCGACCTAGACCATCCACCATGATGCCGCAATCCGCCCGATCCCTGCTCGCATGCCTGCCGGCGCTGGGCCTTGTCGCGCTGCTTGCGGGGCCGGCGCAGGCGCAGCCGGCCTCGGCTGCCGTCTCGCCCTGGGCCGAGGGCCATCGCTCGCGCGTCCGGCTCATGGCCGGCACTATAGAGCACGGCACGCTGCGCGCCGGCGTCGAGATCGACCTCAACGACGGCTGGAAGACCTATTGGCGCTATCCCGGCGATTCCGGCGTGCCGCCGCAGTTCGACTTCTCGCGCTCGGAGAATGTCGCGCGCGTCGAGGTGCTGTGGCCCGCACCGCGCGCCTTCAGCGACGGCAGCGGCACCTCGATCGGCTACCGCCACAATGTCGTGTTCCCGCTGCGCGTCACGCCGCGCGATCCGGCGAAGCCGGTGACGCTGCGGCTCGCGCTCGACTACGCGGTCTGCGAGAAGTTGTGCGTGCCGGAGCAGGCGCGCGCCGAATTGCCGCCCGGCGCCGGCGACAGCGCTGTGGATTCCGGGCTCAAAGCCGCCGAGGCGCGCGTTCCGGCCAAAGCCGAGATCGGCGCCGAGGGACTGCCCGCGGTGCGCGCGGTGCGGGAGATGGCAGCCAAGGACCGCCCCCGCGTGATGGTCGAGGTGGCGGCGCCGGCCGGCGTCAGCACCGAGGTGTTCGCCGAAGGTCCGAGCTCGGACTGGGCGCTGCCGCTGCCCACGCCGCAGCCCCAGATGCAAGTCTCCGGCAATACCCGCACCTTCAGCTTCGACATCGACGGTGTTCCCGCCGGCGCCAGCGCCAAGGGCGCGATGCTGACGCTCACCGTGGTCGCCGGCGACCGCGCCATCGAGGTGCCAGCGCGGCTCGACTAATGGCTGCCGGCCGGGTTCTCGACTAAATCCGGCAGCGCGCTATTTTGGGCTGCAAGCCCACAGCCAGTGAAAGGACGAGATGATGACGATCAAGGTCGGCGACAAATTGCCCAATGCGACGTTCCGCGTGATGACCGCGGACGGCCCCAAGCCGAAGACCACGGACGAGTTGTTCAAGGGCAAGAAGGTCGCGCTGTTCGCCGTCCCCGGCGCGTTCACGCCGACCTGCAACAACCTGCACATGCCGAGCTTCCTCAACAATGCCGCCGCGATCAAGGCCAAGGGCGTCGACACCATCGCGGTGACCGGCGTCAACGACGTGTTCGTGCTCGAGGCCTGGAAGAAATCGACCGGCGCCGACGGCAAGGTCGAGTTCCTGTCGGATGGCAACGGCGACTTCGCCAAGGCGATCGGCATGACGTTCGACGGCAGCGCCGCCGGCCTCGGCGTCCGCTCCAAGCGCTATTCGATGCTGGTCGATGACGGCGTGGTGAAGACGCTGAATGTCGAGGACGCGCCCGGCCAGTGCAGCGTCTCCGGCGGCGACGCGCTGCTCAAGCAGCTTTAGAGCGGGATCGCTGCGAATTGAAGCAGGCTTTGGCCTGCGCTCATTCCCGCGAACGCGGGAATCCACGCTTAAGCGTTCGTCCCCGCTTTCGCGGGGACGAACGGAGGCAAAAGCCGATTCAACTTGAACCCATCAGACTCTAACGAGCTGCTGAAAGACGATCCGTCATTCCGGGACGCGCCAAAGGCGCGAGCCCGGAATCCGGCCCATCGGCCGTCTTCGTATTCCGGATCGCGGCCGGCGCGCGAAGGCGCGCCCTCACCGGTCCGTCAAAGCGCACTTCGCCCTGTAGGGATCAGGCCGGCCTGCCGCCCGCTCTGATCTCGGCGATCGCCGCGCGCGCCAGTTCGTCGGCCCGTTCGTTGAGATCGTGGCCGGCATGGCCCTTGACCCAGTGCCACGTGACCTCGTGGCGCTTGAGCGCTGCATCCAGCCGCTGCCACAGATCGACGTTCTTCACCGGCTTCTTGTCGGCGGTGCGCCAGCCGTTCTTCTTCCAGCCGTGAATCCAGCTCATCATGCCGTTCCGCAGATACTGGCTGTCGGTGTAGAGGTCGACCGCGCAGGGCTTGGTCAGCGCCTCCAGCGCCGCGATCGCGCCCATCAGCTCCATGCGGTTGTTGGTGGTGTGCGGCTCGCCGCCCTTGAGCTCCTTGTAGTGGCCGCCGTATTCCAGGATCACGCCCCAGCCGCCCGGCCCCGGATTGCCGGAGCAGGCGCCGTCGGTGTGAATGGTGACGCGGCCGCCGGCGCGCGACGCAGGCCCTGTCATGCCGCGAGACCGTAATCGGCGGCGCCCGCCACCGTGCGGTGGAAACGCAGCTTGCGGAAATATTCGAGCGGGTCCTTGGGCTTGACCAGCGCACCCGGCGACACCGCGAGCCAGTCGATCAGCCGCGTCAGCAGGAAGCGCAGCGCCGCCCCGCGCGCCAGCACCGGCAGCGCGGCGCGCTCGGCCGCCGCGAGCGGGCGGACCCTGTCATAGCCCTTGAGCAGCGCGCGGCCCTTGGTGACGTTGTAGGCGTGGTCCGGCTCGAAGCACCACGCATTGAGGCAGATCGCGACATCGTAGGCGAGCATGTCGGTGCAGGCGAAATAGAAGTCGATCAGGCCGGACACCGTGGTGTCGAGAAAGAACACGTTGTCCGGAAACAGGTCGGCATGGATCACGCCGTGCGGCAGGTCGCGCGGCCAGGCGCGCTCCAGCGCATCGACCTCGGCGGCGATGGTGCTGCGCAGGTCGGTGTGGACGCGGTCGGCGCCGTCCCTGGCCTGCTCGTAGAGGCCGCGCCAGCTCTCCACCGACAGCGCGTTGCGCCGCGTCATGCCGAAATCGGCGCCGGCGAGATGCAGCCGCGCCAGCGCCTCGCCGACCGCCTCGCAATGCGCCGCGCTCGGCCGGCGGATCCACATGCCGTCGAGGAAGGTCACCATCGCCGCCGGCCGCCCCGCCAACGTGCCGAGCACGCCGCCCTGCCGGTTGCGCACCGGCTGCGGGCAGGTGATGCCGCGCGCGGCGAGATGCTCCATCAGGCCGAGGAAGAACGGCAGGTCGGCGGCCGCGACGCGCTTCTCGTACAGCGTCAGGATGAAATAGCCGGCCTCGGTGTGCACCAGGAAGTTCGAGTTCTCGACGCCTTCGGCGATGCCCTTGTAGGAGCGCAGCCTGCCGAGATCGTAGCCGGAGAGAAAGCGGTCGAGCTCGTCCACCGCGACGTCGGTATAGACCGCCATGCCTTACTCCGCCGCCTCGGGATTGCGGCGCGCCCTGTCGTCGGCGCCGCGCAGCGTGCGCGGCAGCGGGAAGAACACGTCCTCTGCAGCCGCCGAGACGGTATCGATGCTGATGTCGTAGCGCTCGGCGAAAGCGCCGATGATCTCCTCGACCAGCACCTCCGGCGCTGAAGCGCCGGCGGTGATGCCGAGCCGCGCAATATCGCCGAACACCGACCAGTCAATGTCGGCGGCGCGCTGCACCAGCGCCGCGCGCGCGCAGCCGGCCCGCTCGGCGACCTCCTTGAGCCGCTGCGAGTTGGAGGAGTTGGGCGCACCGACCACGATCATCGCATCGACCTGCGGCGCCACCTGCTTCACCGCCTCCTGCCGGTTGGTGGTGGCGTAGCAGATGTCCTCCTTGTGGGGGCCCGCGATCGCGGGAAACCGCTGCTTGAGCAGCGCAACGATACCGGCGGTGTCGTCGAGCGACAGCGTGGTCTGCGTCACATAGGCGAGACGATCCGGGTCCCGCGGCGTGAAGGCGGCCGCGTCCGCCAGCGTCTCGACCAGCGACACCGCGCCCGGCGGAAGCTGGCCCATGGTGCCGATCACCTCGGGATGGCCGTGGTGGCCGATCAGCACGATCTCGCGGCCGCGCTTGTGATGGATCTCGGCCTCGCGGTGCACCTTGGTGACCAGCGGACAGGTGGCGTCGAGCGCAAACAGGTTGCGGCGCGCCGCCTCCTCCGGCACCGCCTTGGCGACGCCGTGGGCGGAGAAGATCACCGGCGCGCGGGTGCCGTCGGGAATCTCGCTGAGCTCCTCGACGAACACCGCGCCCTTGGCGCGCAGGCTGTCGACGACATAGCGGTTATGGACGATCTCGTGGCGGACATAGACCGGAGGGCCGTACAGCGCCAGCGTGCGCTCGACCGAATCGATGGCGCGCACCACGCCGGCGCAGAAGCCGCGCGGGGAGCACAGCAGCACCTGCAAAGCCGGCTTTTTTGCCTGGTCAGCCATCGCGATCCCCGGCCGCTCCCGGTTCCGGCGGCCATCCCCGACATGGGACTTGGGCGGTTGCGCTGTCAAGGCGAGGGGTCGGAAATGGGGCCGGCGGAGCGCGGTTGCGCCGTTGCGGCCCTGCCCTTATATTCGCCGCGACTTTCCGATCATCGCCGATGGTCTGGTGCTTCGCCCGGAAGGGCGGGCGGAGCGCGGGAAAGCTTTTGCGATTTTCAGAAGTTCCGGAGGCCACCCATGCCCGCTGCCCCGCTGATGCCGAAGGCGACCGCCGTCTGGCTGGTCGAGAATACCGCGCTGACGTTCGACCAGATCGCCCAGTTCTGCAATCTGCATCCGCTCGAGGTCCGCGCCATTGCCGACGGCGATGCGGCGCAGGGCATCAAGGGCTCCGACCCGGTGCTGACCGGCCAGCTCACCCGCGAGCAGATCGCCGAGGCCGAGAAGGACCCGAGCATCCAGCTCAAGCTCAAGGAACCCTCGGTTCCGCTGACCAGCGCGGTGAAAGGCGGCCGCGGCAAGAAAGGTCCGCGCTATACCCCGGTGTCGCGCCGCCAGGACCGGCCCAATGCGATCCTCTGGCTGGTGCGCAACCATCCCGAGCTGAAGGATGCCGCGATCATGCGGCTGGTCGGCACCACCAAATCGACCATCGCCGCGATCCGCAACCGCACCCACTGGAACGCCGCGACGCTGGTGCCGATGGACCCGGTGACGCTCGGCCTGACCACGCAGACCGAGCTCGACATGGAAGTGAACCGCGCCAACAAGGAGCGGCCGCAGGCCGCGGCCGCCGGCGCCACGCTGCTGTCGGCCGCCGAGACCACGGCGCGCAAGGAGGCCGAGGCCGCCGCGGCCAAGACCGAGACGGAAGCCAAGTCCGGCAGGGATATCGACGTCAGCGCGGTGTTCGCCAAGCTCAAGCAGCTCGGCGGCGACAAGAAGGACGAGGAATAACGCGGCTCAGGGATCGGGCCCGACGCGGATTACGCCGCCGGCTCGACCGTCTTGCGCTGCCTCACCTCGCGCAGCAGCGCGAGATAATCGAGCGCCAGCAGCCGCAAGTCACGCGCCAGCGCCGGGTCGCGGCAGTCCAGCGCCCGCCGCAGGCAGTCCTCGGCGGCGTCCAGGATCTCGTTCTCGTCGACCAGCGCCTCATCGACCATGCCGGCATGGCACCGCCGCGCTGCGCCGGGGGTCGTTGATCCAGATCAAAGCCGCGGCCGCGGGCCGCAGGCTCAGAAGCTGCGGCCGTCGACCTGCTTCGGCGTGAGCTTCTCGAGATCGACGTCGTCGAGGCAGCGGACATTGACCGCATAGACCGTCGCGCCGGTATCCGGCGCCTTGCCCTGCGCATAGGAGAGGATGCCGCAGGTCTTGCAGAACAGATGGTCGATGACGTTCTTGTTGAAGCGATAGACCGTCTGCGCGCCCCCGCCTTGGAGCAGCCTGAACCGGTCGGCCGAGGTGAAGGTCAGGATCGAGCCGCGCTTGCGGCAGATCGAGCAGTTGCAGGTCATGGTGTTGCCGAGGTCGACCTCGGCCTCGAACCGCACGGCGCCGCAATGGCAGCCGCCGGCATGTTTCTCCAGTTCCGGCATCGAATTCTCCGCGGTTGCGTGCCCGACGACAGATAGCGCAGCCGGACGGCGGTCGCTAGCATGGCGCTCCCAGGGGCGGACACCATGCTGACCGGATCGCACCAGAATCTGCTGCGCGCCCGCGAGCGCCACCAGCACGCGCGCGTGACCTATGTCGAGCTGTTCTTCGATCTCGTCTTCGTGTTCGCGGTCACCCAGCTCTCGCACACGCTGCTGGAGCACTTCACGCCGCTCGGCATGCTGCAGGTCGCGCTGCTCTATCTCGCGGTGTGGTGGGCGTGGATCAACACCTCCTGGGTGACCAACTGGCTCGAGCCGCAATACAGCGCGGTGCGGCTGATGCTGTTCGTGCTGATGCTGACCGGGCTCCTGATGTCGACCTCCATCCCCAAGGCGTTCGAGGCGCGCGGGCTTGCCTTCGCGCTCGGCTTTGCCGCCACCCAGGCGGTGCGCGACCTGTTCATGCTGTGGGCGCTGCGCCGTCATAACGCCGCGAATTTCAGGAACTTCCAGCGCATCTTCACCTGGCACGCCGTCGCGATCGCGTTCTGGATCGGCGGCGGGCTCGCCGAACCGCCGATGCGGCTGGCGCTGTGGCTCCTCGCGCTCGCGATCGACACCGCCGGGCCGTCGCTGTTCTTCTGGGTGCCGGGGCTCGGCCGCTCCACCATCGCCGACTGGGACGTGGAAGGCGGCCACATGGCGGAGCGCTGCGCGCTGTTCGTCATCATCGCGCTCGGCGAGAGCGTGCTGATCACCGGCGCGACCTTCGCCGGGCACGACTGGACCCTGGCCACGGTCGCGGCCTTTGCCCAGGCATTCGTCGGCAGCGTCGCGATGTGGTGGATCTATTTCAATGTCGGCGCCGAGCGCGCCTCCGACATGATCGCGCATGCCGACGATCCCGGCCGGCTGGCGCGGCTCGTCTATACCTACATGCACCTGCCGATCATCGCCGGCATCATCGTCTGCGCGGTCGCCGACGAGCTGGTGCTGGCGCATCCGGCCGGACACAGCGACACCAGGCTGGTCATCGCCGCCGTCGGCGGGCCGGCGCTCTATCTGGTCGGCAATGCGCTGTTCAAGCGCACCATCTACGGCTTCCTGCCGCTGTCGCATCATGTCGGGCTGGCGCTGCTGCTAGTGCTGGCGTTCGCTACGCCATACCTGCCGCCGCTCGCGGTCGGCACGCTGGCGACGACGATCCTGGTCGTGGTTGCCGCGTGGGAGACCCATGCGCAGCCGGGACGGCCCAGGCGGGGCCAGGCGAAGGCATGAAGACCGTCCGGGAATTGCGGCCATGACCGGCGCCGACCAGCATTGCGGATTATGTCGACGCGTAAGCAGATCGCACCATCATTTGATCAGCCGATCATAGTCCGCATGCGAGCCGATCCAGAACCATAGCAGTCCACCATCGACTTCGGTCGCGAGTGCGCGGTATCGCAAACCGATGCGCACCGACCACAATCGATCGATCTTCTTAAAACGCAACGAGGGGTGACCGGGGTCAGACTTCAGCAATGCGAAATTCTTGTCAGCCAGATCACGAACGGCAGCCGGAAGCCTGCCATAAGCCTCCCAGAACGCCGCGCTGGCGAAGTGCCTCATAATTCGCGTGCGCGGCCCTTGCGAAAATCGTCAACCGCGGTATTGGCCAGCCGGTCGAGCTTTCCGCTCGCCGCATCGCGGGCGATCTTCTCGTCGAAGCGCGCGGCATCGAACGCCTCGAACCAGGCGCGGAACCGATCAAACTCCTGGGGGCCGAGCTTGGCGACGGCCTTCTCAATATCGTCGACTGTCATAAGCCTATTATAACGATATCGCAGCCCGGCGTCATCGCGTCCTGCTGCGTTAGCCGCTCACGCCGCGCCGACGCCCTTCCCTTTCAGCGCGCCGGTGATCTCGTCGAGCACCTTCGGATCCTCGATGGTGGCGGGCATGGTCCACGACTCGCCGTCGGCGATCTTCTTGATGGTGCCGCGCAGGATCTTGCCGGAGCGCGTCTTCGGCAGCCGCGGCACCGTGATCGCCAGCTTGAACGCCGCCACCGGGCCGATCTTCTCGCGCACCAGCGCCACCACCTCCTGCTCGATCTCCGCCGGCGAGCGGGTGACGCCGGCCTTGAGCACCAGGAAGCCGCACGGCACCTCGCCCTTGAGCGGATCGCTGATGCCGAGCACGGCGCATTCGGCGACGTCGGGATGCGAGGCCAGCACCTCCTCCATGCCACCGGTCGAGAGCCGGTGGCCGGCGACGTTGATGATGTCGTCGGTGCGGCCCATCACGAAGATGTAGCCGTCCTCGTCCTTGTAGCCGGCGTCCGAGGTCTTGTAGTAGCCGGGAAACTCCATGAGATACGCTTCCTTGAAGCGCGCATCGTTCTGCCACAGCGTCGGCAGGCAGCCGGGCGGCATCGGCAGCTTGATGACGATCGAGCCCATCTTGTTCGCCGCCACCTTGCGGCCGCCTTCGTCGACCACGTCGACGACATAGCCCGGCATCGGCACCGACGGCGAGCCGTGCTTCACCGGCAGCTGCCCGAGGCCCACCGGGTTGCCGGCAATGCACCAGCCGGTCTCGGTCTGCCACCAGTGGTCGATCACCGGACGCTCGAGCTGCTGCTCCGCCCATTCCAGCGTCGGCGGATCGGCGCGCTCGCCGGCGAGGAACAGCGTGCGGAATTTCGACAGGTCGTATTTGCCGATGAAGGCGCCCTGCGGGTCCTCCTTCTTGATGGCACGGAACGCGGTCGGCGCAGTGAACAACGCGACCGCGCCGTGCTGCGCAATCACCCGCCAGAACGCGCCGGCGTCCGGCGTGCCGACCGGCTTGCCCTCATACATGATCGAGGTCGCGCCGTGGAGCAGCGGGCCGTAGACGATGTAGCTGTGGCCGACCACCCAGCCGATGTCGGAGCCGCACCACCACACCTCGCCCGGCCTGACGCCGTAGAGGTTGAACATCGACCACTTCAGCGCGACCATGTGGCCGCCATTGTCGCGGACCACGCCTTTCGGCACTCCGGTGGTGCCCGAGGTGTAGAGAATATAGAGCGGATCGGTGGCCGCGACCGGCACGCAGTCCGCGCTGCGGCCGGCGCGCAGCGCCGCTGCGCGCGCCTCGGCCCAGTCGTGATCGCGGCCGGCGACGAAGTCGCAAGGGTGCTGCGGGCGCTGCAGGATCAGGCAGGCGGCGGGCTTCGCGCTCGCGAGCCCGATCGCCTCGTCGAGCAGCGGCTTGTACTGCACGATGCGGCCGGGCTCGATGCCGCAGCTCGCCGACAGGATCACCTTGGGCGCGCTGTCGTCGATGCGGGTCGCCAGCTCCTTGGCGGCGAAGCCGCCGAACACCACGGAATGGACCGCGCCGAGACGGGCACAGGCCAGCATGCCGATCACCGCCTCCGGCACCATCGGCATGTAGAGCACGACGCGGTCGCCCTTGCCGACGCCGAAATCCTGAAGCACGGCGGCGAGCGTGCGCACCTCCTGGAGCAAGTCGGCATAGCTGAAGGTGGTGACGCTGGCGGTGAGCGGACTGTCGTGGATCAGCGCGGCCTGGCTGCCGCGGCCCGCGGCGACGTGGCGGTCGAGCGCGTTGTAGCAGGTGTTGCAGACCGCGCCGGCGAACCACCGGCCGTAGACGCCGCTCGACGGGTCGAAGACGGCCTTGGCCGGCTCGAACCAGTCGATGTCCCGCGCCGCCTCCGCCCAGAACCCTTCCGGGTCGCGCAGGGCGCGCGCATAGACCTCATGGTAGCGGCTGGTGGCGGCATCCATTGCGGTTCCTCCGGCGGCTCCTCCCGAAGGGAGAATTGTGTCGCGATGGGTCGCTTTTTGCAAAGCCTGCGGCTAGAACGGCGGCCCCCTCCTTTCGGATAATGCCGCCGTGGCCCCTATCATCACCGAGCCGCTGTTCTACGCCGTCGCGATTCCCGCGGTGATTTTTCTCGGCCTGTCCAAGGGCGGCTTGCAGGGCGCCGGCACCGCGGCGACGCCGCTGCTCGCGCTCTATCTGCCGGCGCTGGAGGCGGCGGCGCTATTGCTGCCGATCCTGCTGTCTCAGGACCTGATCTCGCTCTACGTCTACCGCCGGGAATGGGACCCCTGGAATCTCAAGGTCTTGCTGCCGGGCGCGGCGCTCGGCATGGCGGCCGGCTGGCTGTTCGCGGCCTATACGCCCGACGACGCCATCCGCATCCTGATCGGCGTGGTCGCGATCGCCTTCGTCGCCAATGCCTGGCTGCGCAAAGCCCCGACGGAGCCGCAGCGCCGCACGGCGGCGAGCGGGGTGTTCTGGGGCGCGGTGTCCGGCTTCGCCTCGTTCGCCAGCCAGGGCGGCGGCCCGCCCTACCAGGTCCATGTCCTGCCGCAGCGCCTGCCGAAGATGGTGTTCGTCGGCACCACCACCATCTTCTTCGCCGCGGTCAATGCGATGAAGGTGGTGCCCTATGCCATGCTCGGCCAGTTCAGCACCAAGAACTTCGCGACTTCGCTGGTGCTGCTGCCGGTCGCGGTGGTGGCGAATTTCGCTGGCATCTGGCTGGTGCGCACCATGCCGACCGAAGTGTTCTACCGCATCACCTATGTGCTGCTGCTCGTGCTCGGCTCGGTGCTGCTGTGGCAGGGCGTCAGCCACCTGCTGCTGGGGCAAGCCTAGCGCGCAGGCATGACAGCGGGAAACGTCGCGGCTATCGTGCTCCCACTTGGGAGACTGCAATGGCGAAGACGCCCTACGACATCGACCTCGACCGCAATCCGGCGAATTTCCAGCCCCTGACGCCACTCGGCTTCCTCGAGCGCGCGGCGAGCGTGCATCCCGACCATGTCGCGGTGGTGCACGGCACGCTGCGCCGCAGCTACCGCGAGTTCTACGCCCGCACCCGCCGCCTCGCTTCGGCGCTGGCGGCGCGCGGCATCGGCCGCGGCGACACCGTCTCGGTGATGCTCCCCAATACCCCGGCGATGCTGGAGGCGCATTACGGCGTGCCGATGTGCGGCGCCGTGCTCAATTCGCTGAACACCCGGCTCGACGCCGCGGTGATCGCGTTCACGCTCGACCATGCCGACGCCAAGGTGCTGATCACCGACCGCGAATTCTCCAGGGTCATCAAGGACGCGCTGGCGCTCGCCAAGGTGAAGCCCCTGGTGATCGACTACGACGACCCCGAATTCACCGGCGCCGGCGAGCGGCTCGGCACGATCGAGTACGAGGCTTTCGTCGCGCAGGGCGATCCCGACTATGCCTGGCGCATGCCGGACGACGAATGGGACGCGATCGCGCTCAACTATACCAGCGGCACCACCGGCGATCCGAAAGGCGTCGTCTATCACCACCGCGGCGCGCACCTCCTGGCGATGGGCAATGTCATCACCTGCGGCATGGGTCCGCATCCGGTCTATCTGTGGACGCTGCCGATGTTCCACTGCAACGGCTGGTGCTTTCCGTGGACCGTCTCGATCGTTGCCGGCACCCATGTCTGCCTGCGGCAGGTGCGCGCGGCGGCGATGTACGATGCCATCGCCAGGGAGAAGGTGACGCATCTGTGCGGCGCGCCGATCGTGATGGCGACGCTGCTCAACGCGCCCGACAGCGAGAAGAAGCCGCTGCCGCACACGGTCAACTTCGCCACCGCCGCGGCGCCGCCGCCGGAGGCGGTGCTGGCGGCGATGAAGAGCGCCGGCTTCCACGTCACCCATGTCTATGGCCTGACCGAGTGCTACGGACCCGCGGTGGTCAACGACTGGCACGGGGAATGGGACGCGCTGCCCGTCCCGCAGCAGGCGGCGCTGAAGGCGCGCCAGGGCGTACGCTATCCGGTGCTGGAGGCGCTCGACGTGCTCGATCCCGACACGCTGCGGCCGGTGCCGCGCGACGGCGTCACGCTCGGCGAGGTGATGATGCGCGGCAACGTGGTGATGAAGGGCTATCTCAAGAACAAGGCGGCGACCGAGAAGGCATTCGCCGGCGGCTGGTTCCACACCGGCGATCTCGGCGTGATGCATCCCGACGGCTACATCCAGCTCAAGGACCGCTCCAAGGACATCATCATCTCCGGCGGCGAGAACATCTCCTCGATCGAGGTCGAGGAGGCGCTGTACAAGCATCCCGCGGTGGCATCCGCCGCGGTCGTGGCCCGGGCCGACGACAAATGGGGCGAGACGCCGTGCGCCTTCGTCGAGCTCAAGCCGGGCGCGCAGGCCAGCGCCGAGGAATTGATCCAGTGGTGCCGGCAGCATCTTGCCGCCTACAAGTGCCCGCGCTACGTGGTGTTCGCCGAGATTCCGAAGACCTCGACCGGCAAGATCCAGAAATTCAAGCTGCGCGAGATGGCGAAACAAGCGTGATGACCGATCACGACCTCCAGGCCCGGATCGACACGCTGGAGATGCGGCTGGCGCACCAGGACCGCGCGGTTGAGGAACTCAACGCCGTGGTGATCGATCATGCCGCAGCCATCGATCAGCTCAAGCGCCAGATCGCGCTGCTGACGGATCGTCTCGCGCAGGCGGAAGCCGGCCTGACCGCGCCGCCGGACGACGCGCCGCCGCCGCACTACTGAAACGTTAGCGGCGTTTGCTCCGCTTCATCGTCCGGCCGGCTTGGCGTCGGGTTTCGCGGTCTTCCTGATCTCGGCAAGCTCCCGCTGCAGCGCCGCGAGCGCGGCCTTCATCGCGGCGATCTCGGTCCGCGCCGCCGCCAGCGCGCGGTCGGAGGCCGCGAGCTTTTCCTGAAAGTCGCGCGTGGTGCGGGTCAGCGTCTGCTGGAGGAATTCGACGTTGCTCTGAAGGCAGCCGGTGCGGCGTTCCATCTGCTTCTCGGCGGTGCAGACTTCGAGGCCGCGGATGTCCTGCGCTGCCGCGCCGGACCATGCCGCCGCGAGCACGACCAAGGCGGAGGACGCGACCACGGTGCGGACTCTCATGGCCGCGGCCACGTGCGGCTCATACCGCACCGGCTGCGGCATCGGCCGCCGCTTCGGCCTGCGCGGCGCGGCGCTGGCGCAGCGCCGCGGTCAGCACCTGATGCAGTTTCTCGAGCTGATACGGCTTGGGAAGGATGGTGAAGCCGTCCGGCGCCGCCGCCTGCGCCGCGGCGCTGTAGCCGGTGGTCAGCACCACGGGCAGGTCCGGGCGAACGGCGCGCAGCTCGCGCGCGAGATCGACGCCGTTGAGCTGGCCCGGCATCACGATGTCCGAGAACACCAGGTCGATCTCGGCGTTGGCCTTGAGGATCTCCATCGCGGTGTCGGCATTGGCCACGGCGATGACGCGATAGCCGAGCTCCTCGAGATTGGCCTTGGTGACGTCGGCGATGTCCTTGTTGTCCTCGACGAACAGGATGGTGCCGCTGCCGCGCACCGGCGCCGCGGTCTCGGCGGGCTCGGCCGTGCTCGCCGGCTCCTGCGTGCGCGGCAGGTAGAGGGTGAAAGTGGTGCCCTCGCCCACCGTCGACGACACCGTGGCGCTGCCGCCGGCCTGCTGCGCGAAGCCGTAGACCTGGCTCAGGCCGAGCCCGGTGCCCTTGCCGACCTCCTTGGTGGTGAAGAACGGCTCGAAGATTTTCGGCAGGATATCCGGCGCGATGCCGACGCCGGTATCGCGCACCGCGACCGCGACGAAATCGCCCTGCAGGTGGTCGGTCGCCGCGGTCTCGACCAGCGTGACGTTGCGCGCCGACATCGTCAGCTTGCCGCCGTTCGGCATGGCGTCGCGGGCATTGACCGCGAGATTGAGCAAAGCGAGCTCGAGCTCGCCGGGATCGACCTTCACCGGCCACAGATTGGGCGCGACATCGATGCGAATCTCGATGTCGCCGCGCAGCGAGCTCTGCAGCATCTCCGGGAATTTCGGCAGCATGTCATCGAGCCGCAGCACCACCGGCGTCACCGTCTGCTGTCGCGAGAACGCCAGCAATTGCCGGGTCAGCCGCTCGCCGCGGCGCGCCGCGGTCTCGATGGCGCCGACATAGCGCTCCGGCTTCTGGCCGCTGACGACGCGGCGCAGCCGCTCGGCATTGCCGGTGATGACCATCAGCAGATTGTTGAAGTCGTGAGCGATGCCGCCGGTGATCTGGCCGATCGCCTCGAGCCGCTGCGCGCGGCGCAGTCGCTCCTCCGCGACCTGGCGCTGGTCGATCTCGTCCTGAAGCTGCGCCATCACGAACTGCTCGGCGCGGGCGTGGCGCAAGGCGAGCCACGACACGTAGAGCAGGATCAGCGCCGCGGCGGCGAGCATGGCGCCGTACATCGACAGATGGCGGTACCAGCGCTCCAGCAGCACCTGGCGGTCGAGCCCGAACGAGACATAGACCGGATAAGGCGCGACCTTGCGGAACGCATAGAAGCGCTGGCGGCCGTCGAGCGTCGAGACCGTCTCGAACACGCCGGTATTGCTGGTCTTGATCGCCTGCATGAACGGCGTCTCGGGGCCGAGCTGGAAGCCGGTGTCGAGCTTCGGATCGCGCGCCAGATAGCGGCCGTCCTCGCGGATCAGCGCCCCGGTATGGCCCGCGGCGGGCGCCGCCTCGCGGAAAAACTCCTCGAAATAGGACGGGCTCAGCGACACATGCAGCGTGCCGAGGAAGGTGCCGTCCGGCGCCTCGCGGCGACGGCTGACCGCGAACGAGGCCACGCGGGTGGCGCGGCCGACGAAGGCGGCGCCGATATAGGTGCCGGCATTGCGCTCCTTGTGCACCTCGAAGAAATCGCGGTCGGCGACGCTGCCCGCCGGGTCCCAGGCCTGGCTGCCGGCAAGGATGATGCCGTTCTGATCGGCGATCCAGATCGAGGCGACCTGGTCGAAGCGGGTCTTCAGGCCGGCAAGGAACTCGCTAGTCTCCGGCTTGGCGATATCCTCGGTGCTGCGGCCGTCGATCCGATCCTCGATCCGGTCGAGCAGCAGGCCGACGCTGTCGAATACCTTGCGGGCGTGCTCGTGCATGATGGCGGTGGTGCGCGCCACCGATTCGCGGCCGTCGCGCATCACGTCGACGAGATTATAGTAGGCGGCAGCCGCAAAGATCAGGGCGGGAACGACCACCGCCGTGACCATCAGCAGATAATAGAGGCGGACGTTCCGCCGGCGGACCAGCCGATTCATCATCGTAATTTTACCCGCAGCGAATCGGCCATGGAAGGCGGCCGGCCAGGCCAAAACGGGCGGAACCGGGCGGCAGCCCTGCATTCGCGCCGGCGGCGGCACCTGCCGCCGCGCCATGCGCAAAACAAAACCGCCGCCTCGCGGCGCGAGCCGGCGGTTCGACACTTACTACGCGAGGACGAATCGGCCGCTGTCAGTGCCGCAGGCGCATGATCTCGTCCTTGACCTGCAATTTCTTTCGTTTCAACTCGGTGATTTCCAGATCGTCGACGCCGGGTCGGCTTTGCGCATCGTGAATTTGCGCTTCCAGCGCCTGGTGCTTCTTTTCCAGCTCAGAAAGGTGCGATTGCATCGACATTCCAGCATGTCTCCTCAATCATGGTTCCCTGACGCGTGTCAGTGTACTCCAATGCGCGGCGCTGTCGACCCGCGAGGTGCACAACCCGGAACCGCGGCCGCAAGACCCTTTCCGAAACCTGAACATCCTGCCGCTTGAACCGGCGTGTGGAAAACGCAATAATTCTCAGTCGCTTGCAGGGCGGCAAACCGCAGCCCGCCGCGATCAGGAGCGGTGACGGCCTTGGCCGCGACGAAGGACAGCAACGAGCAGGAGTTGCGGGCGTTGCTCGAGCGCCTGCAGCAGGAACACCGTGACCTCGACGCCGCGATCAGCGCCCTGCAGGATTCGCCGGGCGCCGACCTGATCCAGGTGCAGCGGCTCAAGAAGCGCAAGCTCGGACTCAAGGACCGCATCGGCTTCATCGAGGACCAGCTCACGCCGGACATCATCGCGTGACGCGGGGAGCGCACAGCCCACAGCCATGCTTGCTCCGGCAAGGCTTGAACCTATAATCCGCGGCTTCCTTTCGGGCGCATTCCCTCTGGCGATGGCCCGCATGCCGGGGGGCCAATGGCGAAACAGCAAGCCGTGACCGCAAAGCGAGGCGGAAGCGCCGGGCGCGGGGCGAGACCCGTCGCGATCATCATGGGCAGCCAGTCCGACTGGCAGACCATGCAGCATGCGGCGCAGACGCTCGACACGCTGGCGATCGGCTACGACGCGCTGATCGTGTCGGCGCACCGCACGCCGGACCGGCTGTTCCGGTTCGCCAAATCGGCGCGCCGCAAGGGCTACAAGGTCATCATCGCCGGGGCCGGGGGCGCCGCGCATCTGCCGGGCATGACCGCCTCGCTGACCGCGCTGCCGGTGCTCGGCGTGCCGATGCAGACCGCTGCGCTGGAAGGCAAGGACAGCCTGCTATCCATCTTGCAGATGCCGGCCGGCATCCCGGTCGGCACGCTGGCGATCGGCAAGCCGGGCGCGATCAATGCCGCGCTGCTCGCGGCTGCGGTGCTGGCGCTGTCCGACACCGCCGTGGCGAAGCGGCTCGATGCGTTCCGCGCCCGGCAGACCGCGGCGGTCGGGCGGCGCCCGAAATAGCCGTGCTGGCGCCCGAAGCGACCATCGGCATCCTCGGCGGCGGCCAGCTCGGCCGCATGCTGGCGCTCGCCGCGGCGCGGCTCGGGCTGCGCTGCCACGTCTATTCGCCGGAGCCGCAGTCCTGCGCCTTCGACGTCGCGCACCAGCACACCGTCGCATCCTATGACGACGTGGAGGCGCTGGCGCGGTTCGCCGACGCGGTCGATGTCGTCACCTACGAGTTCGAGAACGTGCCGGCGCAGGCCGCCGCGGTGCTCACCGCGCACCGGCCGGTATTCCCCGATCCTGCCGTGCTCGCCACCACCCAGGACCGGCTGGCGGAAAAGCGGTTCGTCGCCGGGCTCGGCATCCCGACCGCGCCGTTCGCGCCGGTGTCCTCCGCCGCCGAGGCCGAGACCGCCGTCGCCCGGCTCGGTCGCCCGGCGGTGCTCAAGACCCGGCGGCTCGGCTATGACGGCAAGGGCCAGACGCGGATCGGCCCCGGCGACGAGGCCGGCGCCGCCTGGACCAGGCTCGGCGAGGTCGATTGCATCCTCGAGGGCTTCGTCACCTTCGCGCGCGAGGTGTCGGTGGTGGCGGCGCGCGGCCGCGACGGCGCCGTCGCCTGCTTCGACGTCACAGAGAACGAGCACCGCGACCACATCCTCTACAAGTCCACGGTGCCGGCCGCGGTGTCGCCGGCGCTCGCCGCCGAGGCGCGGCGGATCGCCGAGACCATCGCCGCGGCGTTCGCCTATGTCGGCGTGCTGGCGGTGGAGATGTTCGTGGTCGCCGACGGCGCCGGCCAAACGCTGCTGGTCAACGAGATCGCGCCGCGGGTGCACAATTCCGGCCACTGGACCATCGACGGCGCCACGGTGTCGCAGTTCGAGCAGCATATCCGGGCGGTCGCCGGCTGGCCGCTGGGGGCGCCGCTGCGGCACGGCCGGGTCGAGATGGTCAACCTGATCGGGGCCGAGGTCGCCGACCACGCCCGCTGGCTTGCAGTTCCGGGGGCCTGCGTCCATCTCTACGGCAAAGGCGAGGCCCGGCCGGGCCGCAAGATGGGTCACGTCACCCGGGTGTTCCCCGAGTGAGGCGACCCGTCGTGCGGCATGGACAGGAAACGTCCGATCTGCTACAGCCGCGCGACTCGGACGCCCGTTTTGCGGGCCTTTCCGAACCCCAATTCAAGCGATCCCGGTTTCAACCGACCCGAACAAGGAGCACAGGTGCAAGTTCTCGTTCGTGACAACAATGTCGACCAGGCCCTCAAGGCGCTCAAGAAGAAGATGCAGCGCGAGGGCATTTTCCGCGAGATGAAGCTGCGCGGACATTTCGAGAAGCCGTCGGAGAAGAAGGCGCGGGAGAAGGCGGAAGCGATCCGCCGCGCCCGCAAGCTGGCGCGCAAGAAGCTGCAGCGCGAGGGCCTGCTGCCGATGAAGCCGAAGCCGGCGATGGGCGCCGGACGCGGCGGTCCGGGCCGCGGCCCGGGCGGAGCAGGCGGCGCCGGACGTCCGGCCGGCGGCGGGTTCGGTGGCGGCTTCGCCGGCCGCTGACCTTCCAGAGGTCACAGGTTGCAGACGCGGGCCGCACGGCCCGCGTTGTCGTTTCGGGGCTGCCTGAACCGTTGACTCAGCCGGCGAGGCTCATCCACACCGCCTTCGGCTCGGTGAAGTTCTCGATCGCGGCGTCGCCGTGCTCGCGGCCGTAGCCGGAATCGCGCGCGCCGCCCCATGGCAGCCGGATGTCGGTATAGCCGTAGGTGTTGATCCATACCGTGCCGGCCCTGGCGCGCCGCGCGAAGCGCTGGACGCGGCCGATGTCGCGGCTCCATACGCCGGCGGCGAGGCTGTAGCGGGTGCCGTTGGCCTTGGCGATGGCGTCGTCCTCGTCGGTGAAGCGCACCACGCTGACCACCGGGCCGAAAATCTCCTCCTGCGAGATGCGCATGTCGTGCGCGACATCGGCGAACACGGTCGGGCTGACGAAATAGCCGCGGTTGCCGATCCGGCTGCCGCCGGTGACCAGCGCCGCGCCTTCCTTGACGCCGATCTCGACATAGTCGAGCACGCGCTGCATCTGCGCCTGCGACACGATCGGTCCCATCGCGGTGCCGCGGTCGGCGGGCGGGCCGACCCGGATCGCCTTGGCCCGCGCCGCGAGCCGCTCCACCACCTCGTCGTAGATCTCGGCCTGCGCCAGCACCCGCGAGCCGGCGGAGCAGACCTGCCCGGTGTTGAAGAAGATGCCCGAAGCCGCGGCCTTGACCGCGGCGTCGAGGTCGGCGTCGGCGAAGATCACATTGGCGGACTTGCCGCCGAGCTCCAGCGTGACGCGCTTGAGGTTGCCGGCGGCGCCGGCGAGGATCTCGCGGCCGACCGCGGGCGAGCCGGTGAAGGTGACCTTGTCGACGTCGGGATGCGCGACCAGCGCGCGGCCCGCGGTCTTGCCGAAGCCGGGCACGATGTTGAGCACGCCCGGCGGCACGCCGGCCTCCAGCGCCAGCTCGCCGATGCGCAGCGCCGACAGCGGCGTGATCTCCGCCGGCTTCAGCACCACGGTACAGCCGCAGGCCAAGGCCGGCGCGATCTTCCACATCCCGATCATCAGCGGGAAATTCCACGGCACGATGGCGCCGACCACGCCGACCGGCTCGCGCACCGTATAGGTGAAGGCGTTGGGCCGCGCCGGGATCACCTGGCCGTTGATCTTGTCGGCGAAGCCCGCGTAGTAGCGCAGCGTGTCGATCGCCGCCGGCAGGTCCTGGCGCTGCACCGCCGCGATCGGCTTGCCGGCGTCGCGGCTCTCCAGCAGCGCGATCTCCTCGGCGTGCCGCTCGATCAGATCGGCCAGCCGCATCAGGATCAGGCCGCGGTCTGCCGCGCGCATGCGGCCCCAGGCGCCGTCGAAGGCGCGCCGCGCCGCGGCCACCGCGCGGTCGATGTCGCGCTCGTCGGCCTCGGCGACCGAGGCGATCACCTCTTCGGTCGCGGGATCGAGCGTATCGAACAAGCGGCCGGACTGCGCCTCCACCGGCCGGCCGTCGATCAGCAGCTTGCGCGGGTCGAATTGCAGCGTCATTGTACCTTATGCAGAAAAGTGCATATCCCTGAGATCGAACTCACGGATACTCATAAATACCCCGGCGACTTCCAGGTAAATATGCTATGAAATGCGCGTCCGGGTCGCCATCATATGATCTTCATTGCATAAGTAAGCCATGACACTGCGTGTCGATATCGAGACCGTATTCAATTTCCGCCGCAGCGACGCGCCGCAATCGACCGCGGTGATGCTGGATTTCCTCCGCGAGATCCGCGACACCGGCAAGCTCACCCAGGCGGCGCAGCGCAGCGGCCTGTCCTATCGCCACGCCTGGAATCTGGTGACGCGCTGGTCGAGCTTCTTCGGCGTGCCGCTGGTGCAGCGGCACAAGGGTAAGGGCACCACGCTCACTGCGTTCGGCGAGAAGCTGGTGTGGGCCGGCCAGCGCCTGGAGGCGCGGCTCGGGCCGCAGCTCGAGAACCTGTCGCAGGAACTGGCGAGCGAGCTCAACCCGTTCCTGCCGGACAATCCGGCGATCATCCGCGTCCATGCCAGCCACGGCTTCGCGGTGTCGAAGCTGCGCGAGATCCTCAACCGCACGCCCGGCATGAGCGTCGACCTGCGCTACATCAGCAACCAGCACGCGCTGGCCTCGCTGGCGCACGACGCCTGCGATCTCGCCGGCCTGCACCTGCCGCGCGGCGCGTTGCGCGCGCACAGCGCCGAGGCGCGCAAGAAGTGGCTCAATCCGCGCGTGCATTGCGTGGTCGGCTTCGTCGCCCGGCAGATGGGCCTGATGGTCAAGCGCGGCAATCCGCACGGCATCGGCTCGCTCGACGACCTGACCAAGCCCGGCGTGCGCTTCGTCAACCGCGACCCGGATTCGGGAACGCGCGAATTGTTCGAGCAATTGCTCGAACAGCACGGCGTCAGCCCCCGCGCGATCCAGGGCTACGAGCAGATCGAGTTCACCCATGCCGCGGTCGCGGCCTATGTCGCCAGCGGCATGGCCGACGTCGCGTTCGGCGTCGAGGCCGCGGCGCGGCAGTTCGGCCTCGATTTCATCCGGGTGGTGACCGAGGATTATTTCTTCGTGTGCCGCAAGTCGCTGCTCGACACCGCGCCGATGAAGCGCATCCTCGACGTCATGCGCAGCGCCGAATTCCAGGATGCGGTCGCCGCCCTGCCCGGCTATATGGCGGTCGATACCGGCGCGATCCGCACCGTCGACGACGCCTTCGCCGGCAAGCCGTCGGCGGCGTGAGCGCCGCGCAAGTCGAACGTCAAGCCGATCCCGAGCCGAGACCGATGCTGATCCGCCCCGCCGCGCCCGCCGACCACGACGCGCTGTGGCGCATCCTCGAACCGGTGTTCCGTGCCGGCGAGACCTATCCGATCCCGCGCGACATCTCCCGCCACGATGCGCTGGCCTACTGGTTCTCGCCCGGCCATGCGGTGTTCGTGGCCGAGGACGGCGGCACGGTGATCGGCACCTATTACCTGCGCGCCAACAACCGCGGCGGCGGCAGCCACGTCGCCAATTGCGGCTACATGACCGCGCAAGGCCAGACCGGGCGCGGCATTGCGCGCGCGATGTGCACGCATTCGCTCGACGAGGCGCGCAAGCGCGGCTTCCGCGCCATGCAGTTCAATTTCGTGGTCTCGACCAATGAGCGCGCGGTCAGGCTGTGGCAGAGCTGCGGCTTCGCCGTGGTCGGCCGGCTGCCCGGCGCCTTCGCGCATCCGCACAAGGGCGATGTCGACGCGCTGGTGATGTTCCGCGCGCTGTAGACGGCGTCACGCCGCGGTCATGCTGCCGTCTTGCGCGCGCTGACGACCTGTTCGGCCGGCCGGCCGGTCAGCTCCGCCATGTGATCGAACTTGTAGCTGAAGCCGCCGACGCCGGCGGTCGCCGAGCGCACCTCGACGATCAGGTCGCCAATCTCGGCCTCCGGCAGCATCGCCCGCACCACGTCCCAGCCGTCCCAGCCCTCGCGGGTGTCGAAGCCGAGGATCTGCGCGCGGCGGCCCGACAGGATCGCGTTCATCCGCGCGGAGGCGTCGGACGGACAGGTGATCTCGACGAGGTGGATCGGCTCCAGCAGCACAGGCTGGCACTGCGGCAGCGCGTCGGCGATGGCGATGCGGCCGGCCATGCGGAACGCCTGGTCGGAGGAATCCACGCTGTGATAGGAGCCGTCGACCAGCGCCACCGCGACATCGACGACCGGAAAGCCGAGCGGCCCCTGCTTGAGCCCGTCCTTGACGCCTTCCTCGACCGACGGGATGTAGTTGCGCGGCACCACGCCGCCGGTGATCTTGTCCTCGAACACGAAGCCGCCGCCGCGCGGTAGCGGTTTGATATCGATCACCACGTCGCCGTACTGGCCATGGCCGCCCGACTGCTTCTTGTGGCGGCCGCGCACCTGGACCGGCTTGCGGATGGTCTCGCGGTAGCCGACGGTCGGCTTGCGGGTGACGATCGGCACGCCGAAGCGCTCGGTCAGCCGCTCGGCGGCGACGCGCAGATGCATCTCGCCCTGGCCCCACAGCACCACCTCGTGCGCCTCGGCGTTCTGCACCACCGACAGCGAGGGATCTTCCTCGGTCAGCTTGGTGAGCGCGAGGCCGAGCTTGACGTCGTCCTTGCGCTCCTTGGCCGCGATCGCGATCGCCAGCACCGGCGGACACGGCTTGACGTCGGCCACCGCAGGATGCGGCGTCTTACCGGCCGACAGCGTGTCGCCGGTCTTGGCATGATCGAGCTTGCCGAACGCGACGGTATCGCCGGCCTGCGCCGTGCCGCGCTTCTCGGTCTGCTGCCCCATCAGCTTGAACACGCCGGACACGCGGCCGACCTCCTGCTCCGGGGTATTGAAGGTGGTGCCGTCGCCGGCCTCGCCGCACAGCATGCGCGCCACCGACAGCTTGCCGCCGTGCTGGGTGTTGAGCGTCTTGATGACCAGCGCCACCGGGTCGTGGCCGCTGACGCCGAGCCGCGCCGCGGTCCGGGCGACACCGGCGACCTCGTGCCGCAGCGCCTTGAGGAGCCGCAGCACGCCGTTGGTGCGCGTCGCCGAGCCGAGCAGCACCGGGCAGACCAGCCCTTCGCGCAGCTCCTTGGCGAGCCCGTCGAACACCTTG
>Ga0180222_1001069_pt1 | contig 32227 bp, 29 predicted proteins | sample eDN5th37CKraftOP_FD_151336 | JGI IMG/M metagenome (GOLD analysis project Ga0180222, IMG submission 151336) | Enriched Organic Plus compost microbial communities from Emeryville, California, USA - eDNA 5th pass 37_C Kraft OP (version 2) (version 2) ...
TGGCGAGCTCGACGCCCGATCCATCGCTCTTGACGCGGACTTTGACGTTGTAGTCAACAACCCGCTTGACCGGCACTAGAACCTTCATCGATCCTCTTTCGTGTTGGGCTGGATTTGTTCAGCTTGCGTCTATGACTAGCTTCGCGCGGAACCTAAAGCGCCCGCCAATCGCGGTCAACCGGGCAGCCGTGCCGCGCGGTTTGTCCGCATCTGGAACGTTTCGACGCGCCTCGTCAGCGGCTCTGACCGGGGGCTTTCAGGATATCCCCCCGCCCACCCTAACCCTCCGCCGCGCAGGCTGCGGCTCGGGGAAAGCCGGACCGGGGCGTCTGCGGACTGACGGAGCGATCACCTTCGGATGGACCGGGGAATGGCGGCCAGATCGCGGGTTCCATGACACCGTGTTCCGCCGCGCGGCATATGCCGCGCGTCAGATGCGGTACGACGCTGCCGCCGTGCGGTCAGCGCCCCATCGCCCAGACCGCGGCCATGGCGATGACGATGGCGATGAACTGCAGCAGCACCCGCATTCGCATCAGCTTCTGCGATCGGTTCGCCGGACCGCCGCGCATCATGTTGATGAGGCCGAGCAGCAGGACGAACGCCACGGAGACGAGGGCGATTGGCAGCAGAAACGCACTCAGGAAGGTCGACATCGCAGCTACATACACCCGGCCAGGGTCCGCGCCAATGCTGGATTCCGCGCCCGAGTCAGCCGGCAGGCGGGTATCCCAAAACGCAATCCGGACAATTTCAAGCGGGAGACCGTATCCACTTTGCCCGGAAACGCGTTAGAACATCATGAGCAGCGGGTCGTCCGAATACCGATCAGAACGCCGGGGTGAGATGTGAGGACTCTTCGCCACCTCTTCAAGGTCGGGCTGGACGCCTTCTACACCTTTCTGTCCGACGACGGCTGGGCTATCGCCAGCCATATCGCGCTCTCGACGCTGATGGCGCTTTTCCCGTTCCTGATCGTGCTCACCTCGCTCGCCGGGTTCTTCGGATCGAAGGATCTCGCCGACCAGGCGGCGGAACTGCTGCTGCAGGTCTGGCCGATGGAGGTGGCGAGCACGCTGTCGAGCGAAATCCACGACGTGCTCACCACCACGCGCGGCGATGCGCTGACGGTCGGCGCGGTGCTCGCGGTCTACTTTGCCTCGAACGGCGTCGAGAGCCTGCGTGTCGCGCTCAACCGCGCCTATGCGGTGACCGATCAGCGACGCTGGTATTGGCTGCGGCTGGAATCGATCGGCTATACGCTGGTCGCCGCGGTGACCGCGCTGTTGCTCGCCTTCCTGATCGTGCTCGGGCCGCTCATCGTCGAGACCATGCGGCGCTATCTGCCGGTCATCGTGGAGTCCAACGAGCGGCTGCTGACACTGATCCGCTACGGCATCGTCATTCCGGCAATGGCGCTGGCACTGTTCATCCTGCACGCCTGGCTGCCGGCGGGGCGGCGCAGCTTCTCGCAGATCCTCCCCGGCATCATCTTCACCATGGTGGCCTCGCTGGTCTCGAGCATGGGCTTCGGCGCCTATCTCGCGCGCTTCGCCAACAACTACGTCTCGATGTATGCCGGGCTCGCCTCGGTGATCATTGCACTGGTGTTTCTGTATTTCCTGGCGGCGATCTTCGTCTATGGCGGCGAACTCAATGCGGCGATCATCAAGTCGCGGCTGCCGCGCGGCGCCTCACTGCAAGAAGCGCAGTCGCTAGCGCCCGGGGAGAAACCGGCTTGAGCAGGAACGCATCGGCGCCGGCCGCCTGTGCCGGCCCCTGATCGGCATCGCGGCCGGATACCCCGATGATCGCGACACGGTTGCCCGGGAGGGCCCGGATACGGCGGATCGCCTCGATGCCGTCGATCCCCGGCAGCACCATGTCCATCAGCACGGCGTCGAAGTCACCCTTTGCCACACGCTCGGCCGCATCCTCGCCGCGTCCGATGAATTCCGCATGGTGACCGAGCTCGGTCAGGATGGCATTGAGCACCACCCGTCCGAACGGATTGTCTTCGACGCCGAGGATACGCAGTCCCTCCCCATCGCGGTGCGGGCCCGCATCCTGTCCGGGAGGCGGCGACGGCGCCTCTGCCGGCGCCAATGCGACCGTCAGCGTGAACACGGCACCGCCTCCCCGCCGCGGCGCGACGACGATGTCGCCGCCCATGGCGCGCGCGAGCTGCTTGACCGAGGACAAACCGAGCCCGGCCCCGCCGAAGCGCGCCGCAATACTGACATTCGCCTGCGAGAACGGCCGGAACAGCCGCTTGATCTCCGTCAGCGTCAGGCCGATGCCACTGTCCGACACCGCGAAGGCGACATCGATTCGCTTCCGGGTTTCCCGCAGCAGGGTCACCTTGAGCGCGACGTCGCCCTCGGACGTGAACTTCACCGCATTGTCGATCAGGTTTTCCAGCGCCGCGCGCAGCCGCACAGGATCGCCGGTGACGAAGGCCGGCAGCCGCTCGGAGATCCGCACCGCGGCCCGCAGCCCCTTCGCCGCGGCCCGCCCGGTCAGCGAATCGCCCGCGCTGCGCGCCACCGCACGCAAATCGAAGAAATCGTGCCGGATGTCCTGGCGGCCGCCCGGCTGCGAGTGGCTGCGCGCCGCATCGACGAACAGCGTCGCCAGCGCGGCGAGATGCTCGGCGCTGGCCTTGATGGTCTCGACCCAGCGGCGCTCGCGCTCACCGAGATCGGACGTCGCCAGAAGATCGCTGATGGCGAGGATGCCTGTCAGCGGCGTCCGCACCTCATGTGCAAACGCCGCCAGCGCGGTCTCGACCATGCCGGAGGTCTCGATCCCCCTGGCGCCGGCATGGCGCGCCTGCGGCGCCGCTTGCTTGCGGCCGCGCTTTCGCACCGGTCGCGCCTTGCTCGACCGCGCTTTCCGCGAAGCTCGCGATGTGAGCGCCATGAAATCCCCCAGCCCGGCCCTTCATATCACGCCCGCCTTCCGCAAGACGAGTCGCTGCTCGTCCTGTCAACCATTTGGCGAGGCCGGCCCGCCCCCACAACTACAAGTCCAGACCGACCCGCCGCCGGATCCCGGCGGGCGTCATTCCGGCGGCCCGCAGTTCGCGCAGGCCGGTGGCACGGGTGGATTTCGACAGCTTGCGGCCGGCGGCGTCATGGAGCAGAGGGTGGTGCCGATAGCGCGGGGCCGGCAGGGCAAGCAGCCGCTGCAGCAGCCGGTGCACGCTGGTCGACCAGAACAGGTCCTGGCCACGCACCACGTCGGTGACGCCCTGCGCCGCATCATCGACAACCACCGCGAGATGGTAGCTCGCCGGCGCATCCTTGCGGGCGAGGATGACGTCGCCCCAGGCGTCCGGACGCGCCGCGACCCGCCCGGTCTCACCGGCCGGACCGGCGCCGGTCTCATCCCAGGCGAGTTCGCCGGTCCGCGCCATCGCTGCGGCCATGTCGAGCCGCAGGGCATAGGGTGCGCCGGAGGCCATCAGCCGCTCGCGCTCCTCCCGGGGGAGGTGCCGCGCCGTGCCGGGATAGAGCGGCGCGCCATCGGGATCACGCGGCCATCCACCGGCGGCCTCGCGCGCCGCCACATCGCGCGCGATCTCGGCCCGGCTTTCGAAGCTTGGATAGATCAGACCCAGCGCGGCGAGACGATCGAGCGCCGCCCGATAGGCATCGACTTGCTCCGACTGCCGCCGCACCGGCGTTTCCCAGACCAGACCCAGCCAGTGCAGGTCATCGTAAATCGCCGTCTCGAACTCCGGCCGGCAGCGCGTCGTATCGATGTCCTCAATCCGCAGCAGCAGGCGTCCGCCCGCCGCTGCCGCCAGATCTGCGTTCAGCAGCGCGGAATAGGCGTGGCCGAGATGCAGGTAGCCGTTCGGGCTCGGCGCAAAGCGAAAAACGGGTGGCGGCATTGCTCTCTTTCGTTTGCGCGGTCATCCTGAGGCGCGGCCGCAAAGCGGCAAGCCTCGAAGGATGACCCCTTCGCCCTTCGGGGCCCGGATGCGCTCTTCCCGCCTCAGGGTGACGGCAACGTGTTACAGCTCAAACAATCATGCTTTAGTCGGTCATGACCATTCATCTCAACTCCCAGGCCGACCTCGACGAAGCCATCGCGCTGCTGGTGAAGCAGGACCGGCGCCTCGCGCCAGTTCTGGAGCAGGCCGGCCTGCCGGCGCTGCGGCGCCGCGATCCGGGCTTCGCAGGATTGGCCGCGATCGTCTGCGGCCAGCAGCTCTCCACTGCCAGCGCCGCGGCGATCTGGCGGCGGGTCAGCACCGCCTATGATCCGTTTCACCACGATGCGATCCGCCGCGCGCGCAGCGACCGGCTCGGCCGGCTCGGACTGTCCGCGGCCAAGATCAAGACGCTGAAACACATCGCCGCCGAACTCGCCAGTGCGCGGCTCAACCTCGACGTATTGGCCGAGACCGAAGCCGACGCCGCGCACAATGTGCTCACCAGCCTGCCTGGCATCGGGCCCTGGACCGCGGACATCTATCTGCTGTTCTGTCTCGGCCACGGCGACGCATGGCCCGCGGGTGATCTCGCCGTGCAGGAGGCGATCCGGATCGGCCTTGGGCTGAAACAGAGACCGACCGTCAAGGACATGGCGTCGATCGCGGAACCGTGGCGGCCGGCGCGTGGTGCGGCGGCGCATCTGTGGTGGGCCTATTACAAGGTCGTGAAGCGCCGTGAAGGAGTCCTCGCCAGCGAGGCGAAGGCGGCGCCGTCAACGCCAGCGGCTTCAAACATCGTTTCAAACATCCGGCGCGTCGCAAAACCGACATCAGCACCGACGACAATCGGTGCGAAACGCAAACTGCCGAAGGCGCGCACGTGAAATGCAGACAGTTCATCGTCGCCCGTGACGATCTCACGCTCAGCGAGACGATCGAGACGGCATTGCCCGATCCCGAGCATCTGCCCGAGGACGCTCTGCTGGTGGTGATCGATCGCTTCGCATTCACGGCGAACAACATCACCTATGCAATACTCGGCGATCAACTGCAGTATTGGCAGCTGTTTCCGGCGCCTGCGGGGTTCGGTACCATTCCCGTCTGGGGATTCGGCGAGGTCATCGCCTCCCGGCATCCGGATGTGCGAAGCGGCGAGCGGCTGTTCGGCTATTGGCCGATGGCGACGCATCTCGTCATTGAAGCCACCGACGTCAGCAAACGCGGCCTGCGTGACGGTACCGCACACCGGCAGGGCGTGGCCCCTGTCTACAATGCGTATACGCGGATCGGGGACGATGCCGCCTTCGCCGGACGCGAGGGCGACTATCAGGCTCTGCTGCGTCCGCTGTTCATGCTGTCGTTCCTGGTCGACGACTTCCTCGCCGGACAGAATTTCTTCGGCGCCCGTGCCGTGCTACTGACCAGCGCGTCGAGCAAGACCGCGTTCGGCCTCGCCCACCTGCTGCAGACGCGTGGCGCGCCGGTCCGGGTGATCGGCCTGACCTCGCCGGGCAATGCCGGCTTCGTCCGCTCGCTCGGCTGCTATCACGATGTCGTCAGCTATGATGATATCGGGACGCTCGCCGCCGAAACGCCGGTGGCGCTGGTGGATATGGCGGGGAACAGCGCCGTGCGAAACCAGCTGCACCGGCACCTCGGTGAAGCTCTGGTCTATAGCGGACGGGTCGGCCTGACCCATCAGGATGCTGCGGGAGACGCCCCGGATCTGCCCGGTGCCCGGCCGGAATGGTTCTTCGCTCCCGATCATATCCGCAGGCGCGCCGGCGAGTGGGGACGGGGCGGCCTGGAGCACCTTGGTTCCACGTCTGCCGGCGTGGATCGAGGTCGTCACGCGCCACGGTGAAGCCGCCGTGGAGGACGTCTATCGCGACACGCTCCAGGGGCGCGTCGACCCGCACCGCGCCTATATGCTGTCACTCGCGGGATGAGCTCCCCTATCCGTCGTGCACTCCCGCGCCAAGCCCCTTCACAATGGCGTCACGGACCCTGTAGTATGCACGCTGCAGCTGCGTCGCAGTCGAATTAGGAGGCCGGGAGCGTTACTTGAACGCACATGTCTCACAAGGCGGTTGGCCGGTGCTGGTCCTCAATGCGGACTTCCGGCCACTGAGCTACTATCCGCTATCGCTTTGGTCCTGGCAGGACGCGATCAAGGCGGTGTTCCTGAACCGCGTCAACATCGTTGAGCATTACGACCACGCCGTTCACAGCCCATCCTTCGAGATGCAGCTTCCCAGCGTGGTGTCGCTGAAATCCTTCGTCAAGCCGACCACCCATCCGGCCTTCACCCGCTTCAACGTTTTTCTCCGCGACCGCTTCACTTGCCAGTACTGCGCATCGCGCGAGGACCTCACTTTCGACCACATCGTTCCGCGCTCGAAGGGCGGCCAGACCACTTGGGAAAATGTCGTCGCCGCCTGCTCGCCCTGCAATCTGCGCAAGGGCAACATGACCACCGAGCAGGCCAAGATGTATCCGCGGCAAACGCCGTTCGCGCCGACCGTCCAGCAGCTTCACCGCAACGGCCGCCTGTTCCCGCCGAACTATCTGCATGAAAGCTGGCTCGACTATCTCTATTGGGACACCGAGCTCGATCCGTAGCGATTCACCCTCCTTTGTTCGGCGGCGTGCGCCCCATCCGTTCGCCTGCAGGGCGCTCATTGAAGCCCGTGCGGTACCCCATAGCGCTCGTCCCAAAAATTCGATTGGCTGATCTGCCGCGCCACGTCCGCCGAACATGTTCGGGGATAGACACCTGCGCTCAACAACCCGTTCATTGAAACTTCGGGATTGATCGGTCCGATGACACGATATGACATCCCGTCGCCGGACGGCTTCGCCTCGCCTCTCGAGAGAAGAGAGGAGCGCCATAAATTTCGCCGCCCCGCTTTTGCTCCCGCCCCTGGCTCTGCTAACGATTGCCCCATCGAAAACCAAGCGACGCCGCGACCCCGCGCGCGCCCAGCATAGGAGCAGGGACCAATCATGATCGAAACCGTTGGCATTATCGGCGCCGGCACCATGGGCAACGGCATTGCGCAGGTCTGCGCCGGCGCCGGACTGACCGTCGTCATGACCGACATCTCCGACGCCGCCGTCGCCAAGGGGCTTTCGGTGATCGACAAGAGCCTGGAGCGGCTGGTCAACAAGCAGAAGATCAGCGAGGCCGACCACAAGGCGGCACTGGGCCGCATCACCGGCACCCCCGACAAGGCCAAGCTCGCCAACTGCGACCTGGTGATCGAGGCCGCGACCGAGAACGAGGACCTCAAGATCAAGCTCCTGAAGGAGCTTTGCGCGACGCTGCAGCCCCGCGCGCTGGTCGCCACCAACACCTCGTCGATCTCGATCACCAAGCTTGCGGCCGCGACCGACCGGCCCGACCGCTTCATCGGCATGCACTTCTTCAATCCGGTGCCGCTGATGGCGCTGCTGGAGCTGATCCGCGGCCTGCAAACCTCCGACGACACTCATGCCAAGGCCGCCGAGTTCGCCAAGCGCATCGGCAAGGTGGCGATCACCGCCAAGAACAGCCCCGGCTTCGCCGTCAACCGCATCCTGTGCCCGATGATCAACGAGGCCATCTTCGCTTTACAGGAAGGCATCGCCAGCGCCGAGGATATCGACGCCGGCATGAAGCTCGGCTGCAATCATCCGATCGGACCGCTGGCGCTGGCCGACATGATCGGCCTCGATACCATGCTGTCGGTGATGGAGGTGTTCTACGAAGGCTTCGAGGACCCGAAATATCGTGCCGCGCCGCTGCTCAAGGAGATGGTCGCCGCCGGCCATCTCGGCCGCAAGACCGGCCGCGGCTTCTACGACTACGGCAAGCAGGCCTGATGAACGAGGGCGCGGGACGATCGTGCCGCGCCCCCGCCACGGTTTTGATCGATTCGACCCGTTCTTCCCCGCTGCCACCGCCACATTTTCTCCCCGACCGTACGGCACAAATAGTCTTGATCGGTCGGCCAGTGCAGAGATGAGTGTCTGCTGCACGTTGGTGGCGCCGTGCCAGACGCAGCCATCAAATCTTTGTTGCCGAGACCCACTACCGTCTTGCTGCAGGCGGTCAGTCGCCTATGCTGGGACTGCAATGCCCATGCCGGACACGACCTGCGCAGCAAGGAGAACGTCATGCCGTCATTGACCGACTGGAGAGTCCCGCTCACCGCGCAGCCACGTCCGCAGGATTACGGTTTCGATCTGGAACGCGCCGTGGGGGCCGTGGTCGGGCTACATGCGATCATTCCCAACGATGCCTTCACGGCCGACGTCCTCGGCACCGAACGCGCCGGCAACGGCGTGGTGATCGACGACGGCCTCGTGCTTACCATCGGCTATCTCATCACCGAGGCGGAAACGGTCTGGCTGCATCTGAGCGACGGCCGCATGGTCCAGGGATACGTGCTCGGCGTCGATGCCGACAGCGGGTTCGGGCTGGTGCAAGCGCTGGAACCGCTTGACCTCGCGCCGCTGCCGCTCGGCGCATCGGGCATGGCCCGGGTGGGCGATCGCGTCATCGTCGGCGGCGCGGGCGGACGCACCCGTTCGGTGGCCGGTCAGATCGAGGCCCGTCAGCAATTCGCGGGCTATTGGGAATATCTGATCGACGATGCCATCTTCACCGCACCGGCGCATCCAAACTGGGGCGGGGCTGCGCTGATCTCGGACAAGGGCGAGCTGATCGGCATTGGCTCGCTGCAGGTGGAGCGGGAGAGCGAAGACCAGTTCTACAACATGGCGGTGCCGATCGACCTCTTGAAACCGGTGCTCGGCGATTTGCGCGCCTATGGCAAGGTCAACAAGCCGGCGAGGCCCTGGCTCGGGCTCTATGCCGGCGAAATCGAAGGCAAGGTCGTCGTCATCAGCGTCGTGGACAAGGGTCCCGCCGGAATGGGCGGCCTGCAATCGGGCGACGTGATCCTCGCGGTCAATGGCGAGGCCGTCTCCACCCTCGCGGACTTCTATCAGAAGATGTGGGCACTCGGCGATGCGGGCATCGACGTCCCCCTCACGCTGCACCACGAAGGCATCACCTTCGACGTGGTGCTGGCCTCGACCGACCGCAGCAAGCTGTTGAAGGGCCCGCGGCTGCACTGAACCGCCACCGCCGGCCATTGCCTTGCCGCCCGACTGATGTCAGCAAGGCGGGGTGGACCATACCGCCCTGCTGATCCTGACCGTTGCCGGCATCGCCATCCTCGGCGTCATCGTCCGGCCGTGGGCGCTTCCGGAATATCTCTGGGCCGCATCGGGTGCCCTGGTGCTGGTCGCCACCGGCCTGCTGCCGTGGGAGACGGCCGTCGCCGCCGCGGGCAAGGGCATCGACGTCTATCTGTTCCTGATCGGGATGATGCTGCTGGCCGAGGTGGCCCGGCTCGAAGGCCTGTTCGACTGGCTCGCGGCGCATGCGGTGCGCGCCGCGGGCGGCTCCGCCCGGCGGCTGTTCGTGATCATCTATGCCGTTGGAACACTGACCACGGTGCTGCTGTCCAATGACGCCACCGCAGTGGTGCTGACACCCGCGGTTCATGCCGCGGCGACCGCCGCCCGGGTCGCGCCGCTGCCTTACCTCCTGATCTGCGCCTTCATCGCCAACGCCGCCAGCTTCGTGCTGCCGATCTCCAATCCCGCCAACCTGGTGATCTTCGGCGATCGGATGCCGGCGCTCGGGCCGTGGCTGTCGCTGTTCCTGGTCCCGTCGCTCGTCGCGATCCTGATCACCTATCTGATGCTGCGCCTCACCCAGCGCCGCGCCCTCGCCGCGCCGCTTCACACCGGCGCGGCGCTGGCGCCTCTGTCGGCCGGCGGCCGCTGCGCCGCGGCCGCGATCCTCGCCACCGCTGTCGCGCTTCTGACCGCGTCAGCCCTCGGCAAGCCTCTCGGCCTGCCGACCTTCGCCTGCGGCAGCATCGCCGCCGCCATTGTCCTGATCATCGGCCGCCGACCGCCGATGGCGGTGCTGCGCCACGTTGCATGGGATGTGCTGCCGCTGGTCGCCGGCCTGTTCGTGCTGGTCGAAGCGGTCGGACAGACCGGCGCGCTGGATCTGCTGGCGCGCCAGCTTCACGATGCGGCCGCGGCGACGCCGCGCGCGACATCGTTACTGTCCGGCACGGTGGTCGCCATTGCCGCCAATCTCATGAACAACCTGCCGACCGGCCTGCTTGCCGCGACGGTGGGCCAGAGTGCCGATGTGCCGCCGCTGGTCACGGCCGGCGTGCTGATCGGCGTCGACCTCGGGCCGAATCTTTCCGTGACCGGATCGCTCGCCACCATCCTGTGGCTGATCGCCCTGCGGCGCGACGGCCACGCCGTCACGGCGTGGCAGTTCCTCAAGCTGGGCTTCATCATTATGCCGCCGGCCCTGGTTGCCGCACTGCTTGCGCTTGTGCTGCTGGCGTAACCCGACGGGCGTGGCATGCCCCGTCCGGAAGCCGCCGCCGGCGCCGCCATGACGATCATGCCCGCGCCCCGCGCCGATGTCACCCGAGCAACTGCTCGAGCCGGTCGCGGAGCTGTTCCTGGTGATAGGGCTTGGTCAGGCGCGGCACGTCGGTCGATACCCCTTCCGGAAGATCGGCATAGCCTGTGGCGAGCAGCACCGGAAGGCTCGGACGGACCTTTCGTGATGCAGCCGCGAGCTCGATCCCCGTCATGCCGGGCATGACATGATCGGTCATCATCAGGTCGATCGGCTGATCGCTGCGCAGGATATCCAGCGCATGGTGCCCCGACGAGGCCCCGATCACCTGATGCCCGAGGTCCTCCAGCATCTCCATGGTGGACATCGCGATCAGCGGATCGTCGTCGACGAACAGGATCACCGCCGGCCGATGCGGCTTCGGCGGCGGCGGCGCGCGCCCCTCCACCGGGACGGCGCCGGTGGCGATCGGCAGGATCAGCGTCGCGGTGGTGCCCTTGCCGACGCCGCTGGTGAGCCGCAAAGCGCCGCCGAGCTGCACGGCAAGGCCGTGCACCATCGACAGTCCCAGGCCGGTGCCCTTGCCAAGCGGCTTGGTGGAAAAAAACGGATCGATCGCCTTCTCCAGAACCTCCGGCGACATGCCGATGCCGAAATCGCGCACCGAGACCTTGAGATAGTTGCCGGACCGCAGTTCCGGATCGCCGCTGACCCGATGCTTGCGCACCTTGATGTCGATGGTGCCGCCATCGGCCATGGCGTCGCGTGCGTTGATCGCCAGGTTGAGAATCGCAAGTTCGAGCTGGTTGGCATCGATCGACGCCGGCGGCAGATTGTCCGCGATGTCGAGCCGCAGGCTGATCCGCGATCCGAGCGAGCGCTCGAGCAATTCGCTCATGCCGCGCAATAGTCCACCGAGATCGACGGGCGCCGGATTGAGATCCTGCTGGCGTGCGAAGGCGAGCAGGCGCTGCGTCAGCGAGGCGCCGCGCTCCGCTCCCTGCATGGCGACATCGATCAGCCGGTGCAGGCGCGGATCGTTCGGCACCCGCTTGCGCAGCAGTTCGAGATTGCCCATCACCGCCATCAGCAGATTGTTGAAGTCGTGGGCGACGCCGCCGGTGAGCTGGCCGATCGTCTCCATCTTCTGCGCCTGCCGAAGCTGCTCCTGCGCCGCCTCGCGCGCCGCGACCTCGTTCATAAGCTCGGCGGTCCGCTCCTCGACACGCTGCTCGAGCGTTGCGGTGAGTTCGGCGAGCGCCGCACGCTCCGCCTCGAGCTGAGACAGCAGCTTTTCCCGCTCGATCTCCGCGACCTTGCGCGCCGTCACATCGGTGGAAACGCCGACCAGCGTCGCCGGCTTGCCATCCAGCCCGCGGAAGATCGAGGCATGGGTGTCGATCCAATGCACCGATCCATCGGACCAGATCACACGATACTCGACATTGTAGTCCTCGCCGCCGGCAAGGGCTGCCTCATAAGCCTTGCGGCGCTGGTCGCGATCGTCGGGATGAATCGCCGCTTCCAGTTCCTCCAACGTCAGCGTGTCGTCCGGCCGTCGCCCGAAGAACGACTTGAACGTCTCGGAAGCTTCGAGACGCCGCTCCGGAATGTTGAGCTCCAGCGCGCCGAGACGCCCGACGTCGAGCGCGGTCTGCAGGATGCTCTTGCTTTCGATCAGGTCCTGCAGAATCGCACGGGTCTGATACTGGCGCCGGCGCCCGCGGACCGCGGACCCGACGATGCTGATCAGGGTCGTCGGGTGGAACGGCCGCTCAATGAACGACACGTTGCCCAGCAAGCGGACCAGCGACGCAGCTTCGAGATTGTGTTCCGCGCCGCCTCCCTGGTCGGTCAGCAGCACGATCGGGAAATCCGACCACGACGGCTGCGCATTCAGCCATTTCACCAGCGGCGAGAGATCCGTGCCCTTGATCGCCTCGCTGGCGATGACGGCCGCGCCGGCTCCGCTTTCCACCTCGCGCACCAGATCCGCGAAATCATGACATATGTTGGCGTAGAGCCCGGCGCCGCGAATCAGACCGGCGGCCACCTCCGCATCCGGCCCGCGGGGAGAAAGGATGACGGCGCGTTCCGAGGAGGGACCAGGCCTCATGACCGCAAGCCTGCGCGCAAAGACGTGGCAAGCCCGACAGCTCGGCCGGCGGCCGATCCGTCATTGACCGATCTGCGCGTGGAAACCGAACTGGGTATGGCCCGCTTCGTCAGCGGGATGATGATAGCGCCCGCCCCCGGTGCCCCACCGGTTCTGAGCCTGTCTCGCATTGTTGGCACGTCGATCGAACCTGCGAAAAGCCTGAGGTGTGGGAAACGTCCGCCGTCCCAACCGGTTCCCCCAGCAATCCAAACTTCTTTGACAGTTTTATAACGGCCCGCGGCCGGCCGGCAGGATGTTTCAGCGCGGCTCGATCACGAGGCTCTGCACTGCGCGGCCGAAGTAACCATGGCGGTCGCCGAGCTTCGCCATTGCGAGCCCCGTTCCATCCGGGCCGATCCAGGAATCCGCTTCGAGCAGGACCCAGTCCCCGACCGGTTGCCGGGCCAGCGAGACAGTGAGATCGGCGTTGAGGAAAGTCCACTCCCTGAAGTCGAGCGCCGCTGAGGTGCCGTTGCAGAAATCGGATGCGATCACCGCCCGCATCGCCTGCGACATGGAGCAGCCTGCGATCAGCGGACGATCAGCGCGATACCAGATCGCGGCCCGCCCCGGCGCGCCGAAACGGCCGTAAGCCGTGCGCATCGAGATGCCGTCGGCAAAGGGGCTGCTCGAATAACTGCCCGGGTCCGTCGATGACTGGTCCGGTCCCGGCAATTCCATGGCCGGATTGACCAGGTCCGGCGGCAAGGAGAGACTCTCGTCCACCTTGATCTTCAGCACCGTGGCCCGCACCACCACGGCCTTGTCGGCGCGGAGCCGAACTTCGCAGAGCTGAATCTTGCGGCCCTGCCGCAGCACCTCGGTCTCGATATCGAGCGGCGCCAGCGGCACCGGGCGCATCAGATCGACGGTCACCCGCGCCACCTGCATCGGCACCGGCGTCGGCACCGCCTCGGCCGCCCAGGTAGCGAGGCCCGCCGGCGCCGAACCATGCTGCATGGTCGGCGACCACGGGCCCGCGGCATGTGGCGTCGCCATCGCGCGTCCGTTCTCGATCCGAAATACTGCATCCATCATCCGGCACTCCGCCTCGGCGCGACCAATCACTCCCCTGCCATTCGATCCGGATCAGAGCGGCGGGTCGACTGCCTCGTCGTATTCCCGCTTCAGCCGTTCGATCAGCTTTGCGGCGGGCAGGATTTTTTCGACTGTGCCGATGCCCTGACCGCTGCCCCAGATATCCTTCCAGGCCTTGGGCCTGGCGCGCTCGCCGCTGTCATCGGTGCCAAAATTCATTTTGCTGGGGTCGGATTCCGGCAGGTTGTCCGGGTCCATGCCCGCCGCCACGATTGACGGCTTCAGGTAGTTGCCATGCACGCCGGTGAAGAGATTCGAATAGACGATGTCTTCCGCCGTCGACGATACGATCATCTGCTTGTAGCGGTCGACCGCATTGGCCTCCTCAGTCGCGATGAAGGCCGATCCCACATAGGCGAAATCGGCGCCGAGCACGCGCGCCGCACGGATCGCACGGCCGGTGCCGATGGCGCCCGACAGCGCGATCGGCCCGTCGAACCAACGCCGGGTCTCGGCGACGAAGGCGAAAGGCGACAGCGCTCCGGCATGGCCGCCCGCGCCTGCGGCGACGAGAATCAATCCGTCCGCCCCCTTCTCGATCGCCTTGTGCGCGAAGCGCTGGTTGATGACATCATGAAAGGTGACGCATCCCCAGTTATGGGCAGCCTGATTGACCTCCTCCCGGGCCCCGAGCGACGTGATCATCACCGGCACCTTGTGCTTCTCGCACAGCGCCATGTCCTGATCGAGCCGGTTGTTGGACTTGTGAACGATCTGATTGACGGCGAACGGGGCGGAGGGGCGATCGGGATGCGCCTTGTCATGGGCGGCAAGCTCTTCCTTGATGCGCGCCAGCCATTCGTCAAGCAACGCCGGCGGCCTCGCATTGAGCGCAGGGAAAGAGCCGACGATCCCCGCCTTGCACTGGGCGATCACCAGATCGGGCCCGGACACGATGAACATTGGCGACGCGATCACCGGAATCGAGAGGCGGCCCTTGAACAAGGCGGGCATGGACATGCAGCAATCCCTTTCTTCGATGGGTGGCCGGTCAGCGACGGACCGAAAGCCGGCAGAGAAGACGAATATTCCTGGCGACAAACATCGGCGCAACCTGACGCCCGTTGTCTTGTGCGCAGACGCTGCGCTGCGGAGACCCCGTCACTGGCACCAAGCCCGCGTCACGAAATAATCGGTGCGGCAGGCTCCCGGCTGGGATTTGCGACCCGAGAGCAGCAGCGCCTCGGCGGAGCACTTTTCGGTGGCGTCGCTATCGACGCTCTTGCCTTGCTGGAAGCCCTGCGCCCGGCACAGCGCGTCGGCCGCAGCCTTGCAGTCCACGGCACCGCTGTCGGTTGCCGGGCACTTCTCCCGGCCCTTCTGCATGGAAGGGATCTTCGCATCGAGCCGTGGAAAGGTGCCGCCGGAGCCCACACCCGCGCCATCCGGCGCAGCCGGCAGCTCGAGGCCGGGCAATGGCTTCAGCCCCTCAAACCCAGCGCCCAACCCCGGAAACTGAACCGGGCGGCGATCCAGAAGCTTGCCGATCTCGTTGATGAGACCCGAGTTCTCGCGCGGCGCTGGCGCTGGCGGCGGATCGACCGGGCCCGGTGGTGACGGCGCGGCGCCGTGTTGCGGCTCGGCGGGCGGCTGAGCCTGCGCCCATGCCGGTCCCATAGAAATGGAGGCGCCGAGAATGGCCAGCGCCAACCCGAGAGGGGACCGGTGCACCATGCGCAGATGCGGAATATCACCACACATTCCCGGCACCCTATCCTGACGAAGCGAAAGCGCAAGCGGTGGCACCGCCCGGCACGTCAGACGATCTTGAACGCGAGCACAAATCCCAGAACGATGACCGCCGCACCGATCGCCACCCACAGGCCCAGCCGCCGCTCGATCTCCGCCCGGATCATGTCGCCATAGCGGTTCAGAACCACCGCAAGGATGAAGAACCGTCCGCCGCGGGCGATCACCGAGCACAGCACGAACAGCCACACACTGTATCCGGCGAAGCCGGATGTCACTGTGACGAGCTTGTAGGGAATAGGGGTCAGCCCCTTGCCGAGGATGATCCAGGCGCCCCACTGGGAATAGGACTCGCGGAAGGCCTCGACCTGATCGGTCAGCCCATAGAGCTGCATCAGCCAGTGCCCGACCGAGTCATAGAGCCACGCCCCGATGGCGTAGCCAACCAAGCCGCCGAGCACGGAGGTGATGGTGCAGACCACCGCATAGAACCAGGCCCGGCGGGGCCGGGCCAGCGACATCGGAATCAGCATTACGTCCGGAGGGATGGGAAAGAACGAGCTTTCCGCAAACGACACCGCTCCCATGATCCAGATGGCATAGGGCTTGTCGGCGGCCGCGATAAACCAGTTATAGAGGCGTCTCAGCATGCCGCGATCAATCACTATTCAAGGCTTTTGTCCATGAGACAACAGCCCGCGCCCGTCTGTAGCGGCGCTTGGGCCACAGCGTCGATGGAACAGCATGGGAAGGAACAGGAGCGAAGCGGGTCAGCGCCGTTCGCGGCGACGGCTGCTGTCCAGCGCGACGAGCGAGCTTCGGGCCAGCATCGGGGGCTTGGCCGCGGCCTTGGGCAGCTTTTCGGCAATGCCGAGCATGCGTTCGCGGCGGTCCATCTCGGACCAGACGTCCTCCGGCCGCACGCCGGCGCCCGCCCATAGGACCGTGAGGTTGTAAAGCAGGTCGGCGCTTTCCCGGATGATCGCATCCTGCCGGCCGTTGACTGTCTCGATCGCCACCTCGGTGGCTTCCTCGACCAGCTTCTTGGCCATCTTCTCCGGTCCATGGCGCAGCAGACGCGCGGTCCGCGAGACGGTGGGATCCACGTCCCGAGCCGCCAGCACAGCCTGATGAAGCCGATCGAGCGAATCACTCATACCGGCGACTGTAGACGAAAGATATGGCGAGCGTGTTAACGGCGCGCCGTCGCCCGATCAGGGAATGATGTTGCCCCCGCCGTCGAAGCGCCGGCCGTAGCCATAGCCGCGATAGTACGGCCTGCCATAGACCGGGCCATAATAGGGCCGACCATAGACCGGGCCGTCATAATAGCCGTAGGGACCATCGTAATAGGCATCGCGCTCGGCCTGCGCTGCAGCGATGGCCCCGATGGTGCCGACAATGCCGGCAAAAGCCGCAGCCGCCGCGGCGTTGCCCCGGCCCCGGCGGATCGACCGATGGCGGCGCGCGGCGCTGAAATCCGTCGCGGCCGCCGCGGTGAGTTGCGGCGGTGTCGCCTGCAGGGGCGCAGCGGGGGTGCCGGCTCCGGCCGGCATCGTGGCGCCGAGCAGGAGTGCCATGGCAGCCAGCGGCAGAGTGCCGCGGGGCCTGATCAACCAAGCCGCATCTCGACGTTTGTTCATCGCCATGTCCTCATCTGAACGGACAGCCGGCGCTGCCCGGATCAAGGTCCGTCCGATAACGCTCGACAGCGGAGGCGGGTTCCCGACGCCGCGACACCCCGCCGCTCATCCGCCGTTCAGGTGCATTGGGATAAGGAGGGGCCAGAGCCAACGATTGCAGATCGTGGTTCGTGATGGGCGTTGCTGTCATTCTGGAAAGAATGTCATGCGACGATGTCGCCGTTACGTCTGACCGCGACGGCAGAGCTGGTGACACATGCGGCCGCCCTCCCTTTGCCAAGGCTGCGGCGTGGAGCCATTGGGATGCGCAAGGGTCTTGTTGCACGGATCGGACGGTTCGCCCTCATGGCCGGGCTGCTCTCAGCCATCTCCGGTCCAGGGCATGGCCAGGGCACCGCCCCGATCGCGATCGATTTCACCCTGGACCGGCCTGTCGATGGCGCGGCCGCGCCATTCTTCATGGCCCTCCGCACCGGACATTTCCACGATGCGGGACTGAAGGTCACCATCAAGCCCGGCAGCAGCTCAAACGACACCATCGCCCGCGTCGCCGCGGGGCAAAGCCAGATCGGGCTTGCGGACATCAATGCGCTGATCCGCTTCCGCGACGACCCCGATGCCGCGCCGGTCAAGGCCGTCTTCGTTCTTTCCAATGCGGCCCCTTATGCGATCATCGCGCGGAAAAGCCGCGGCATCGCCACTGTCGCGGATCTGCCGGGCAAGACGCTGGGGGTTGCTGCCGGCGACCTGACGATCCGGCTATGGCCGGCCGTCGCCGCGCGGAACGGGGTGAGACCCGACGCGCTCAAACAGCAAGCGATCGGTGCCGCGGTGCGCGAGCCGATGCTGGTCGCCGGACAGATCGACGCGGTGACCGGCTTCTCCTTTCTGTCGGCCGTCAACCTGCGCAACCGCGGCATCCCGGCCGACGATCTCACCGTGCTGCGCTTTTCCGACTACGGCTGCGCCGCCTACGGAGCAGCGCTGATCGTCAATCCGCAATTTGCAGCCGACCATCCCGAGGCGGTGCGGGCTTTCGTGCGCGCGACCCTCGCCGCTCTCAACCAGACGCTCCGGAATCCGGCGGCGGCGATCGATAAGGTGATGCCGGAGATGAAAGAGAGCAGTCGCGACATCGAACTGGCACGGCTCCGCGCCATGATCGACCACGACGTTCTCACCGCCGAGGTCAGGCACAACGGTCTCGGCGGGATCGATGCCGACCGCTTCGCCCTCGCGCTCGACCAGATCGGGGCCGATTTCAAGTTTCGCAGCCGCCCGACGCTCGCAGACATCTTCGACGACCGCTTCCTGCCCCCAGCCGCGCAGCGGCGGCAGGCGACAGATTGAAGGATTTTACTGTGGGAGCGCGACTTCCGATTCCATCCGTGCCGCGAAGACTTTAGGATAAAGCTTCGTTTGGCGCGCCATGCTGCGCGAATCCCTGTCTTCCGCCCGGCGGCCGTGCCGGGCGGCCCATCGAGAGAACCGCCCGCCCGGGCCGCGTCGGACCTGCTGGATGCCCATGCTTCGCCTTTATGCCCGCGTGCTCGACCTCCTCGGCAAGGAGGCGCGGCTGGGCTGGATTCTCGCCGTCGCCAACCTGCTGCTTGCCGGTGCCCAGTTCGCCGAGCCGGTGCTGTTCGGCCGCATCGTCGACGTCATGTCCGGCAATCCCTCGAACGGCCCGCTGTCCTGGACCACGACATCGCCCTGGCCGCTGCTTGTCGCCTGGGCGGCGTTCGGCCTGTTCACCATCCTGTGCGGCGTGGTGGTGGCGCTGCATGCCGACCGGCTGGCCCACCGCCAGCGCCAGGCGGTGCTGACGAGCTATTTCGAGCACATCCTGCAGCTTCCGCTGACCTTCCACACCGGGACCCATTCCGGCCGCCTGATGAAGGTGATGCTGCAGGGCACCGACGCGCTGTGGCGGCTGTGGCTCGGCTTCTTCCGCGAGCATTTTGCTGCGCTGATGTCGCTGGTCGTGTTGCTGCCGCTGTCGCTTTACATCAACTGGCGGCTCGCGATCCTGTTGTTCGCGCTCTGCATCGTCTTCACCATTCTGACCACGATGGTGGTGCGCAAGACCTACGGCATGCAGAACGAGGTCGAAGAGCAGTACAGCAACCTCTCCGCCCGCGCTTCCGATGCGCTGGGCAACGTCGCGCTGGTGCAGAGCTTTGTCCGCATCGATGCGGAGGTCGCCGGTCTGCGCGGCATCGCCGACAAGCTGCTGGCAGCGCAGATGCCGGTGCTGTCGTGGTGGGCCCTGGTCACCGTGATGACCCGCGCCTCCACCACCATCACGGTGCTCGCGATCTTCACCGTCGGCATTCTCCTGCATCAGCAGGGCCTGACCAGCGTTGGCGAGATCGTGATGTTCGTTTCCTTCGCCACCATGCTGATCCAGCGCCTCGAGCAGGTCGTTGCCTTCATCAACAATGTGTTCATGGAAGCGCCACGCCTGCGGGAGTTCTTCGACGTGCTCGACGCCGTTCCCGCGGTACGCGACCGGCCCGGCGCGATCGATCCCGGCCGGCTGCAGGGCCTGGTCGAATTCGACAATGTGTCATTCTCCTATGACGGCAAGCGGCCGGCCGTGGAGGACGTCTCCTTCACCGCCCTGCCGGGCCAGACCATCGCGCTGGTCGGCCCGACCGGGGCCGGCAAATCGACCGCGATCGCCCTGCTGCACCGGGCCTTCGATCCGCAATCCGGCGTCATCAAGGTCGACGGCATGGATGTGCGCGGAATGACGCTGGCGGCGCTGCGCCGGAACATCGGCGTGGTGTTCCAGGAGGCGCTGCTGTTCAACCGCCCGATCGCGGACAACCTGCGCGTCGGCAAGCCCGATGCGACGCTGGAGGAGATGCGGACGGCCGCTGCCCGCGCCCAGGCGCTGGAATTCATCGAGCGCTCAGACCAGCAGTTCGACACCAATGCCGGCGAGCGCGGCCGCATGCTCTCCGGCGGCGAACGGCAGCGGCTCTCGATCGCGCGGGCGCTGCTCAAAGACCCGCCGATCCTGATCCTCGACGAGGCCACCAGCGCGCTCGACGCAGTGACCGAGGCCAAGGTGAATGCCGCGCTCGACGAGGTGATGAAGGGCCGCACCACCTTCGTGATCGCGCACCGCCTGTCCACCATCCGGAAAGCCACACAAATTCTCGTGTTCGATCACGGCAGCATCATCGAGCGCGGAACATTCGATGAACTGGTGAAAAAGGGCGGCCATTTCGCCGAATTGGCCAGGGCTCAGTTCATGGTCGAGACTGCCGCAAACCCAGCCTGAGTTCCGTATGCTCCGCGCACCACGGCAGATCTGGTCGAAATTCGGCCCCTTTCATCGCCGAATGAAGAACCTCGCCTCTGTTCTGTCGTAGCGCATCAGTATAGGGTCTTGGCACGTCCTGCACATGCTCGGACGTTCCTGGACCTGATCACGCAAGACGCACCGCTCGGATGGTCTTCACCGTTCAATCGCAAGGGACCGGATATCAGAACGTGCCTCTTTCTCTCCGCGCAAAACTCATCAGATCGCTCTGCTGCCTGACGTTCGCTTTCGGACTCGCGGCGGCAATGCACTCGCCGGCGTCCGCCCATGCCGAGGCGGCACTTCTGGTTGAAGCCGATACCGGCAAGGTCCTCGAAGCCGAAAACGCGACGTTCCCCTGGCATCCTGCATCGCTCACCAAGCTGATGACCGCCTATGTCACCCTGAGCGCGGTGAAGGCCGGGACCATCTCGCTCGATACGCTCTACACGGTGTCTCCCGCCGCGTCGGCGCAGAGCCCCTCGAAGATGGGCTTTCGTCCGGGCACCCAGGTCACCGTCGACAATGCCTTGAAGATGATGCTGGTGAAGTCGGCCAATGACATGGCCGTGGTGCTCGCCGAGGGCGTCGGCGGATCGATCGACGGCTTTTCGGCGATGATGAACCAGACCGCCAGCCGGCTCGGTATGACGCAGAGCAATTTCGTCAATCCGAACGGACTGCCCGACGATCGCCAGATCACCTCGGCCCGCGACATGGCGATCCTCACCCGCGCCATCATCCGCGACCTGCACGATTACGAGTATTTCTTCCACATTCCGGCGATCCGCTACGGCCGCTTCGTCACGCCCAACTTCAACAAGCTGATCGGCCGCTTTCCCGGCGCCGACGGCATGAAGACCGGCTTCATCTGCGCCTCCGGCTTCAACCTGGTGGCTTCCGCCACGCAGAACGGCCGCCGCCTGATCGCCGTGGTGCTCGGCGCGTCCTCGTCACAGATGCGCTCGATCAAGGCGATCAAGCTGCTGGAGCGGGGCTTCTCCGGAGGCAACCTGACCTGGCTCCGGCCGGCGCTCGGCACGGTGGAAAATCTTGCGCCGATCGCGGCCGACCCGCCGAATTTGCGCGATGATGTCTGCGGCCCCCGGCGCAAACGCCCCGCCAGCGACAATCCAGAAGACGATACCATCGCCAGCGTCGTCACCAACAGCCCTGCCCTCAACTTCTTCGCCGATGGGCTGAAGGCGCCGACGCTTCGCCCCGAAGACATGCTCGCTGCGGCCGCCGCGCCAGCCGAGCCGGTGATCGTCTATACCGGACCGACCAGGACCGGCGCCGAGGTCATCGCCGCCGCGGCAGCCGATGCGGCCGCGCAGGAAGCTGCGGTCAAGAGCCGGAAGGCTGCGCGCGTGGCCAAGGCAAAGAACCGTAAGGGCGGCAAGGCGAATGCCACCGCCGACGCCGGCGAAGACGGAAAGGCCGGCGGCAAGGATGGCAAGCGCACCACCGTCACCATCGATACCCGCAAGCCGCCGCACGGCGCGAAAAGCGCGGAGGCCGGCGGCAACGCCAAGGAGAAGGCAGCCTCGAAGCCGGCCAAGCCGGCTGCCAAGCCTTCAGGCAAGCCCGCCTCGGCCACCAAGCCGGCCGCGCCGAAAGGCAAGCCCAAGCACGCAGCCTCGGACAACAAGGCGAGCAACTGAACGCGAAGCCTCGCGCGCGAAGGCTGCATCAAGGCCCGCATCATGCGTCGTTACGGCGCAGGACGCTTGCCAATGGAACTGGCTTCCCCCAATAATCCGAGCAGCAGCCAGCCTGCGAAAGAACAGGCAGGCGATACAATCGATGGATTCGGGAGCCCGATGTGCCCCGCGATCCCGCTTCAGCAAGGGATGACGCCATGGAACGGATTTGGCTCAAGCACTACCCGGCAGGCGTGCCTGCGGACATCGATGTCACGCAGTACGGGTCGTTGATCGAGCTGCTCGAGGAGAGCTTCAGCAAATTCCGTGAGCGCAAGGCCTTCATCTGCATGGACAAGGCCATCACCTATCGCGAGGTCGACGAGATGTCGACGGCGCTGGCGGCTTATCTGCAGAGCAAGGGACTGGCGAAAGGCGCGCGCGTCGCGCTGATGATGCCGAACGTGCTGCAATATCCGGTTTCGACCGCGGCCGTGCTGCGCGCCGGCTATGTGGTGGTCAACGTCAATCCGCTCTATACACCGCGCGAGCTCGAGCACCAGCTCAAGGATTCCGGCGCGGAGGCCATCATCGTGCTGGAGAACTTCGCCAGCACCGTCGAGAAGGTCATCGCCAGGACGAACGTCAAGCATGTCATCGTCGCAACCATGGGAGACCTGCTGGGCTTCAAGGGGGTGATCGTCAACCTGGTGGTGCGCCGGATCAAGAAGATGGTGCCGGCCTATTCGCTGCCCGGCGCGGTAGCCTTTAACGATGCTGTCGCTGCCGGCCGCACCATGAAGCTGAACAAGCCGGCCATCACGCGCGAGGATGTCGCTTTCCTGCAATATACCGGCGGCACCACCGGCGTCTCCAAGGGAGCGACGCTGCTGCATGGCAACATCGTCGCCAACATGCTGCAGAACGATGCGTGGCTGCAGCCGGCCCTGAAGAAACCCCCGGTGGTCGATCAGCTCTTCATCGTCTGCGCGCTGCCGCTGTATCATATCTTCGCACTGACAGCCTGCTTCCTGCTCGGCGTGCGCGCAGGCGGCGTCAACCTGCTGATTCCCAATCCGCGCGACATTCCCGGCTTCATCAAGGAGCTGCAGAAGTATCAGGTGAACAGCTTCCCGGCGGTCAACACGCTGTACAACGCGCTGGTGCATCATCCCGACTTCTCCAAGATCGACTTTTCCAAGCTGAAGGTCTCGTTCGGCGGCGGCATGGCCACGCAGAAGCCGGTGGCGGATGCCTGGCTGAAGGCGACCGGATGTCCGCTCTCGGAAGGCTACGGCCTCTCCGAAACCTCGCCGACCCTGACCTGCAATCCCGCCGATACCGACAAGTTCACCGGCAGCATCGGCCTGCCGGTGCCCTCGACCTGGATCTCGATCCGCGACGATGACAACAACGAGCTGCCGCTCGGCCAGCCCGGCGAAATCTGCGCCAAGGGACCGCAGGTGATGGCGGGCTACTGGAACAGGCCGGATGAGACCGCGAAGGTGATGACACCGGACGGATATTTCCGCACCGGCGATATCGGCGTGATGGACGAGCGCGGCTACACCAAGATCGTCGACCGCAAGAAGGACATGATCCTGGTGTCCGGCTTCAATGTCTATCCCAACGAGATCGAGGAGGTCATCGCCAGCCATCCGGGCGTGCTCGAATGCGCCGTGATCGGCGTGCCGGATCCGAAATCCACCGAGGCCGTGAAAGCCTTCGTGGTGAAGAAGGACCCCAACCTCACCGCCGAGGACATCATCAAGTTCTGCTCGACGCAGCTCACAAATTACAAGGTGCCGAAGCAGGTCGAATTCCGCACGGAGCTGCCGAAGACCAATGTCGGCAAGATTCTCCGTCGCGAACTGCGCGACGAAAAGAAGCAGGCCGCAGCCTGAGCCTTTTCGTTGGTGCAAGTTCGTTGGTGCAAGCGATGTCAGACGCAGTGAGTGTGACCCCCGCCGACATCGTCGGCTTCTGGCGGGAGGCCGGATACGAGCGCTGGTATAACAAGGACGACGCCTTCGATGCCGAGATCAGGCGTCGCTTCCTCGCCGTGTGGCAGGCGGCGGTCGCGGGAGAACTCGATCATTGGCAGGACAGCGACGAGGGCGCGCTGGCCCTGCTGATCGTGCTCGATCAATTCTCACGCAACATGTTCCGCGGCGATGCGCAGGCGTTTGGCGCGGACGCCAAGGCTCGTGAGGTGGCGGACCGGGCGATTGCCCGCGGCGTCGACCAGCGCACCGCTCCCGTGATGCGGCAATTCATCTATCTGCCGTTCGAACATTCCGAATCGCTGTCCGACCAGGAACGAAGCGTGAGCCTGTTTCGCGCGCTCGGCGATGCCGAGAACCTGCGCTACGCCGAAATTCACGCGGACATCATCTGCCGGTTCGGACGCTTTCCTCATCGAAATGACATCCTGGGACGCACGACCACGGACGAGGAGCAGGCTTTTCTGCAAAGCGGCGGCTTTGCCGGCTGACGCCGTGAGTGAGGGCCATGGCCGGGCCTGATACAAGCGCACTCAGCCGCGACTCCCGTGCCAACGGACGGAGATCAGGAAGCCGTAAAAGACCGTTGTAGGCGGCTCAGTTCGCCCAGGCGAAGGCCACCTTGTCGAGCGATTTCGCGCCGAACTGCTCGGACGAGCGCGCAACCATGCGCCCTCCCAGGGTCCGATAGAACTCGACGGCGGGCTCGTTGTCCGACAGCGCCCAGATCACCATGCTGCGGAGACCGCTCTGCATCAGATCGCGGCGGGCGGCCGAGAACAGCCGGCGCCCGAAACCCAGCCCCTGAAACTCGGGACGCAGGTAGAGCTCGTAGATCTCCCCCTCGAACTGCAGGCTGCGCGCACGGTTACGACCGTAATTGGTGTAGCCAGCGACCTTATCGCCGAACACCAGCACGCTGACCCGGCTTCCCTTGCGGATGGCGCTTTCCCACCAATGCGGGCCACGGCGATTGATCAGCTTGTCAAGTTCCGCCCCCGGGATAATGCCCTGGTAGGCGGAGCGCCAGGCTTCGTCATGAGCGGAAGCGACCGCGGACGCATCCGCGATCTTGGCCGGCCGGACTTCGATTAGGGTCGTACTCATGCCCCAATCAAAGCAAGACATCGGCCAAGCTTCAAGGTCCATCGTTAATTATCGGTTAACGTGTGGATTTCCTGCATCAAAGAGCGCATCCCTGTACCGAAATCGAACAGATCGGCGGTTTTCGGCCACTCCGGCCCGGCCGGCAGCAGCCACGGCAGGCCGGTTTTCCCTGCCATATCAAGGCAGGCCCGGCGCGGAAACGGACGTGTCACCCGCCCTGGCGGATGGCACGTCTGGCTGCTTCGCAGCGCCTTTTAGGCGGATTGGCCCAGCAGCTTGATGAAGGTATCGGACGAGATGACCGGCGCGAAGAAATTGTTGATGCGCTCGAGTGCGCCGGCGAGCTGCTCCGGCTTCTGCGTGGCAGTGGCATCGCCGATCACGATCGGCAGATAGCCGTTGTCGCGAGCGGCCCGGACATTGCCTTCGATGCACCAGTCCGTGTGAATGCCCGTCAGCACGATGACCTCGATGCGCTTGCGTGCCAGTTCGAGCGGCTGCGGCGGTCGACGTGCTCAAGGCGATTCCGGAGCTGGCGCCGCAGCGGCCGCAGACACGGTACCGAGAGCAGAAGCAGCGGCAAGTCCAGCGGCGCCTGCGACGATGTCGCGCCTTGAAGTCAGCATGATGAAATCTCCACGAATGATGGGATTGAGCGTCATCATGCTATGGCTTCGATGCCGCAAAGTGCTGTCAAAGTTCGCCAGCGGCACAGAAGAACCCTGTCGCGTCAAAATCGCGTGAAGCACAAACCATGCGCATCTGCGGCACCGCGCAGAGGCGATTTCAAACTGTCTCCGTGACGCGACGCAACTCCTGCGCCGCGCGGATTCCGCTCTCGAGCGCACCATGCGCGGTCGAGAAGAAATTGGGCGAGGTCGCCTCGCCGGCAAAGAACAAGCGATTGTCAACCGGTGCGGCAAGCACGGCGCGGCAGTCGGCGCAGCCCGGCATCGCGTGCGAATAGGAGCCGCGCGCGAATGGATCATGCGCCCAGCGCGACTCCGCGAGCGGCTTCAGCTTGCGCCGGATATCCGAGCCGAGAATGGCGACGATCTCGTCGATGCTCTGCGCCGCCAGCGCCCCTTCGCCGGCGTCTTCCAATTCCCTGGCAAAGCGTCCACCGAAGAAACCTTCGATACACGGCTGCCCGAAGGGTCGAGCGTGATAGGTCCCCATCGCCGTCCGCATGGTCGCGGCGCGCAGGCTGCCGTCGACCGGCAGCATGTCCGGATCGTCCAGCGCGAGCATCACCTTGTCCGCGAGGCCGAGCGGGAGTCCGTGAGCCGCACCGACCTTGGCGGGCAGTTGCGGATGGAAGCGCACGGCTTCGCCGGCGATCAGGCTGGTCGGGAGCGTCACGATGACGCGCGACGCCTGCAGCGTTCCTCGCGACGTCTCGATGCGGATGCGCTTGCCGGAATGATCGATCAACGAGACCCTGGTGTTCAGCGCCACCTTGCAGTCGGCACCGTAAGCCGCGATCAGCGCACCATAGCCGCGCCGGACGCGCCAGTTGATCTCCGTGTCTTCGTAGGCATCCATGTCATAGACCGACACCTGATCGAGCTCGCAGCCGTTGATATAGGTCGATATCGCGTCGATCATCGGATTCCAGCGATTGCCGGGCTCGAGCCACTCGCTGGCGACACTGTCATGATCGGCGTCCGACGCATCCTCGCAGCGCTCGTAGAACGAATCGAGCGCGCGCAGAAACTCGGCGCGCTCATCGGGATGGAATCCCGGACCGCTGGCCTGCTCCCGCCATGGCGGCTGATTGCGATTGATCTCGAATCCGAGCCGCTCGGCGATAAGAACGAAACCGTTCCGGTCCGCCGAATGCAGCCAGCCACAGCCAAGATCGAACACCACCTGCGGCGTCGGAAAAATGGTATGGCCACGGCCACCGAGGCGATCGCGCGCTTCCAGCACCAGCACCGAGAGGCCGGAATTTTGCAGCGCATGGGCCGCGCCGAGACCGGCGGCACCGGCACCGACGATCGCGACATCAACTTCAGAAGGCAGGGACATGATCGGACCAACCCGACTGATACGTTCCGATGATCTAGAGACGGCAATGGCCGGAACAAGCCCGGCCATTGTCTGGTCTCATATGCAGGCGCGCCAGCTCAGGCGACCTGCTCCTTGATCTTCTCCGCGCGCTTGCGCTCGTTGGGATCAAGGTGCTTCTTGCGCAGGCGGATCGACTTCGGCGTCACCTCCACCAACTCGTCGTCCTGGATATAGGACAGCGCCTTTTCCAGCGTCATCTTGATCGGCGGCGTCAGCCGCACCGCCTCGTCCTTGGCGGTGGTGCGGATGTTGGTGAGCTGCTTGCCCTTGAGAACATTGATCTCGAGGTCGTTCTCGCGGGTGTGCTCGCCGACGATCATGCCGCGATAGACCTTCCAGCCCGGTTCGATCATCATCGGGCCGCGGTCCTCCAGCTTCCACATCGCATAGGCCACCGCCTCGCCCTGATCATTGGAGATCAGCACGCCGTTGCGGCGCCCGGCAATGTCGCCCTTGTACGACGCATAGCCGTGGAATAGCCGGTTCATGATCGCGGTGCCGCGCGTATCGGTGAGCAGCTCGCCCTGATAGCCGATCAGACCGCGGGTCGGCGCGTAGAACACCAGCCGCAGACGGCTGCCGCCGGACGGCCGCATCTCGACCATCTCAGCCTTTCGCTCGCTCATCTTCTGGACCACGACGCCGGAATGCTCCTCGTCCACGTCGATCACCACTTCCTCGATCGGCTCCTGCCAATTGCCCGCCTCATCCTTGTGAAACACAACGCGAGGCCGCGACACCGACAGCTCATAGCCTTCGCGGCGCATGGTCTCGATCAGGATCGCGAGCTGCAATTCGCCGCGGCCCGAGACCTCCATCGAATCCTTGTCCGCTGCCTCGACGACGCGCAGCGCCACATTGCCTTCGGCTTCGCGCAACAGGCGATCGCGGATCATGCGGCTCGTCACCTTGTCGCCCTCGGTCCCCGCCAGCGGCGAGTTGTTGACCATGAAGGTCATCGACACCGTGGGCGGATCGATCGGCTGAGCCGTCAACGGCGTCTCGACCGAGGGATCGCAGAACGTATCGGCCACCGTGCCCTTGGTCAGACCTGCGATGGCGACGATGTCGCCCGCTTCCGCAAGCTCGATCGGCTGCCGTTCAAGGCCGCGGAAGGCGAGCACCTTGGTGATGCGACCCTGCTCGATCAGCTTGCCATCGCGCGACAGCACCTTCACCGTCTGGTTCGGCCTCACCGAACCGGACGCGATACGCCCGGTGATGATACGGCCAAGGTAGGGATTGGCCTCGATGATGGTGCCCAGCAGGCGGAACGGGCCGTCATCGACCTGCGGCGGCGCGACATGCTTGAGCACCAGTTCGAACAGCGGCTTCAAGCCGTGGCTATTGTCCTCTGGGCTCACCCCCATCCAGCCGTTGCGGCCCGACCCGTAGAGAATCGGAAAGTCGAGCTGCTCGTCGGTGGCATCCAGCGCGGCGAACAGATCGAACACCTCGTTGACCACGTCATTGATGCGGGCATCCGGCCGGTCCACCTTGTTGATCGCGACGATGGGCTTCAGGCCGAGCTTCAGAGCCTTGCCGACGACGAATTTGGTCTGCGGCATCGGGCCCTCGGCGGCGTCCACCAGCACGATCACGCCATCCACCATCGAGAGGATGCGTTCGACCTCGCCGCCGAAATCGGCGTGGCCGGGGGTATCGACGATGTTGATCTGGGTATCGCCCCAATGCACCGAGGTGCACTTGGCGAGAATGGTGATGCCGCGCTCGCGCTCGAGGTCGTTGGAGTCCATCACACGCTCGGCGACACGCTGATTGTCGCGGAACGTGCCGGACTGCTGCAGCAGCTTGTCCACCAGCGTGGTCTTGCCGTGGTCAACGTGGGCGATGATGGCGATATTGCGAAGATTCATGACGTTAGGGCTTTTCGAAAGTCCCATGATGCCGCGGCCGGGTCAGTTCGGCCGCGCGATCCGGGAACAGGCTGATTGAGGTCGAAGGTGATCGAATGGTGCAGCGACGCGCACGACCGCGGTCGTGGCGTCGGAAACGGCTCAGAAACGGATTGAGCTGGGCCAGGTCATGGCGCGGCCTGTTCCTTGTCCGGGGGTCGTCTTGGCCCCGAATGGTTGTCCCGCTTTGCTGTCCTCGACGATGGTCCGCCCGAATAACAGGCGGGACAAGCGGGAGCTTGGTCCAAGCGGCAAGGGCCCGCGTCCTGAACGAACCGGGCACCTACGCTGCAATGCAATATAGCCTGCCGCCGACAAAAATACAATAAGCAAGCCATTCAAAGAAGGCCAGATATCGCCGGCCCCGGGCGTCGCGGCGGCGCGCCCATCTGCGTGACCGTCAGACCGGCTCGGCAACGTCGGGCGGGTAGACGCCGCTCAGCACTTCCTCGAAGTGGTTTCGCACCGACTCGTTGCAAAGGCAGGATCGGGCCTGAAGCTCGTCCTTGTCCAGCACCAGAAGGGCGCCGCGGCGGGTCTCCAGCACGGCTTCGGCCTTGAAACTCTGCACCACCCGGCTGGTATAGCTGCGGCCGACCCCCAGCATGGTGGCGAGTTGCTCATGGGTGAGCGGCACCAGGCTGCTGCCGGTGCGGTCCATGGCCGCGAGAATCCACTTCGCCGTCCGCTGCTCGATGGTATGGATCGCATTGCAGGCCGTCGCCTGGAACAGCTGCGCGACCACACAGTCCGCATAGCGCGCGAACAGGTTGCGCAGCGTCGGCGACTTCAACTTCGCGGCCTCGAGGGCGGCCACCCGCAGGCGGAGAAAGTCGCCGCCGAATTTCACCGAGATCCGGGAATAGGCCGGCAGATACCCTTGGCTGACGATTCCGCCGATCGCGCCTTCACGGCCGATCAGCACGGTTTCGACATCGCGCCCGTCCTCGCTGGCGATCAGATAGGATGTAAGGCTGGCGCCGCACGGGAAATAGACCACCGCGACATCGTCGCCGGGATTGTACAGGACGTCTCCGGCGGGCAGTCGGCAGGCTTCCAGCTGCCGCGTGAGCAAGCCGTAGTCGGCCGAATTCAGCTTCCGCAACAAGTTGTTGTTGGGTCGGGCGTCGATCTCGGGGGCACGTTGGGGCTGCAGGTCCATGATGCGATCTCTGTTTCATACCATACACATCTGGATTCCCACGAATGTTCACAATTGAACAGACATGCTAGCGGCGAACATGTTGGGTTCCATGCGGAACCGGATTGCGCTCGGCAAGGTAATTCGGCCGCTTGCCATCGGGACCGGCGCGTCACGAACGTGTCTCAGCCTGCCCGGGCCTGTCTCTTGCCGCGAGTACAGCGTATGCCGAACGACGTGTTGATAGTGGAAGACGACGCGCTCATCGCCCTCGATTTCGAATCCACCATCGTGAACTTCGGTGTCGCCCGGGTTCGGACCGCGACCCAGGTCGCGCAGGCGCTGGAGATGATCGCCGAGCGGCCGCCCGATTTCGCGCTGCTGGATGTCGGCATGGGCACCGAGACCAGTCTCGATGTCGCCGCCACGCTCGAGACGCGCGGTATTCCGTTCGCCTTCGTCACCGGCTATCGGGCCGACATGGCGCTGACCGGCCGCTTTGCCGATCGGCCGATGCTCAGCAAGCCATGCCTGAGGGAAGAAATCGAAGCCCTGCTTCGCGATCTCAGAGCTACGACCATGCGCTCAGCCGACGCGGCTTCCGAGACTTAAGAATTCAGTCGTCATGGTCTGCGACACCGGGACGCGATCGATCCGTCGCGCCGCGCCCGGCTTGCCATTGATGGACCGGTCCTATTTGATAGCCGCCGAGGAATGGAACCGACCGTTCCATCCGTGGACTGCCGATAAGGATCGCGAATGCTGCTACGACGACGCTCGCTTTGGATGCCGCTGCTGGCCGCTGCGCTGGCTCTTCTGCCGGCATCGCGGGGCTTCAGCCAGGAAGAGGACATGTCGGTTGTGGACCAGCCTGGCCTCGTTCCCGACGAATCCGTGCAACTTCCCCCGCAATTCCAGCGGCAGATGGTGCTCTATCGGACCACCGAGCCGCCCGGCACCATCATCGTGCACACGTCGGAGCGCTTCCTCTATCTGGTGCAGGGCAACGGCCGCGCGATCCGTTATGGCGTCCGCGTCGGCCGCGAGGGTTTCCAGTGGCAGGGGCTTCTGAAGATCACCCGCAAGGCGGAATGGCCTGACTGGACGCCGCCGCCGGAGATGATCAAGCGCCAGCCCTATCTCCCCCGCTTCATGGCCGGCGGCCCCGGCAACCCGATGGGCGCACGGGCGATGTATCTCGGCACCACGGTGTACCGGATTCATGGCACCAACCAGCCCGAGACCATCGGCAAGGCCGTGTCATCGGGATGCTTCGGCATGGTCAATGCCGACGTGATCGACCTCTATGGCCGCGTGCCGGTCGGCACAAAGGTCGTCGTCAAGCAGCGGCCGTCGCTGTGACGGCGCCCGCCTCCCTACCCGCCCGCCATTCATCCGTCTTTCCGAACGAGATATTGCCATGCTGAATTCCATTTTCTCCGTCACGCGCAGCGCCATTGTCCTTGTCGCCACGGCCACCGCGCTCGGTGCGATCGGCAGCGCCTCGGCCCAGACGCTGCAGACCGTCAAGAGCCGCGGCCACGTGATTTGCGGGGTCAGCACCGGCATCCCGGGCTTCTCCTCCGCTGATGACAAGGGCAACTGGTCCGGGCTCGACGTCGATCTCTGCCGCGCTGTGGCCGCCGCGGTGTTCGATGATGCCGGCAAAGTCAAATATGTCCCGCTCAATGCCGAGGACCGCTTCAAGGCGCTGCAGGCCGGCACTGTCGATATTCTTGCGCGCAATTCGACCTGGACGATGTCCCGTGAAGCCGAGTTCAAGGTGAATTTCGCCGCCGTGAATTATTATGACGGGCAGGGCTTCATGATCCGCAAAAGCGCCAACAAGGATTCAGCGCTGAATCTCGACAATAGCAAGGTCTGCGTCCAGTCCGGCACCACCACCCAGCTCAATCTCGGCGACCACTTCCGCGCCAACAATATGAACTTCCAGGAGATGGCGTTCCCCAACGCCGCGGACACGCTGAAAGCCTATGACACCGGCGCCTGCGACGTGTTCACCAGCGACGTCTCGCAGCTTTATGCAGAGCG